>Ga0115005_10003438_pt1 | contig 12645 bp, 5 predicted proteins | sample ArcOceMetagenome_FD_87163 | JGI IMG/M metagenome (GOLD analysis project Ga0115005, IMG submission 87163) | Marine eukaryotic phytoplankton communities from Arctic Ocean - Arctic Ocean - Greenland ARC118M Metagenome | ecosystem: Environmental > Aquatic > Marine > Oceanic | place: Arctic Ocean... | reverse complement strand
TTGTTGGTGGTGTTGTTGGTGGTGGTGGTGTTGGTGTTGCTGCTGCTGCTGCTGGTGGTGTTGCTGCTGCTGGTTCTGTTGTTTGCATGCAACGACACGTTCGGATGCAGTGATGCAGTCTACATACGACTTACCCACTGAATCCTTCCTTCTTCTTCTCTCTTCTGTCAAAAGGTACGTCGCTGCGCTATGGTCAATTGTTGTACTGTTGTCCGCAATTTTTTTACCGATAATACGAATCTGTTTAAAGATCAACAAGTTGAAAGCAACGGGTGGGCAAAAAAAAGATGCATTGAAAGACAATAAAAATGCAAAATTTGGTGGTTACACAACAAGAGACGCCAGAGTCTATTTGTTGTTGCTGTTGTCTTTTTTGATCTTTGCCGTCACATTGTTTTTGATACATTTTGGCCGTGTTATTGATGTTCCACAAGGACATTCCATGTTTACGTATTGGATGTTCTTTAGTTGTTATTTTTTTGGTACATCAATGTTGTATTGGTCAAGAATGGTAAGAACAAAAATGTCACCATTGAACAACATCAGGTCAATTCTGAAACTTGTCTCCCCCCCCCCTCTCCCCCCCACCCCCTCTCCTTTTTACAAAACATTGCAGGACATTGCACCCATCAAACCACGTCAACCTGAATTGAGTTTGGGTGTAGCGTTTTTAGGATATACCATTGTGACTCATGTTGTAGGCGCCTATTATTTAACAGGCATCCAAGCGTGGCCCTGTCTCATATCGATGATGATTGCTTATATTGTCAATCCAGCTTATTTTTTAAGTTTTATCAGAAGAGGATTAGAATTATGGAGTGTTCACAACCACCACCGCAGTATCTTGAAAAAAATGAAAAAAGAAGAAATGAGTTTGTTGATGGCAAACGCAAGTGAAGAAGGAGAAGACAATTATGACCCAGAAGAAGTTGCTTTGGTGACGGCAGCAAAATTAAAATTAAAAAAAGCACGAAAAAAAGAAATTAAAAAACAAAAAAAAGCCCAAAAAAAAGCAATGAAACAGAAACAAAAACAAGGAGACATTGAAAGCGGTGGTGTTGAACTGCCAACCGTCAACAATAAACACTTGGGTGGTTCATCCACCCAGATACGCAAAGATGTCAAAAAACAAAGAAGAAAAAACAAATTATCAACTGATTTTTTACAAAAAGAAATGGAAGCAGGGTTGCAAAACATAGATTTAGAAGGAGATGATGTATGTGGTGCCGATGGACGCTTGCTACACCACCCCGATTCCTCGGTCGGTGATGGTCCAGTGGGTCAAAAAAAGAACAAGAACAAGAAAAAAAACAAATGCCCTAAAATTACAATACGACGCATCTATTGGTCCATTGTATTGGCAGGCACCATCTTTTGTGCATTGGTGTATCGTTTTGTTAAATTGATTGGGGAAGTGGGTTGCATGGCTCGCGAAGGTACCGTCCAATATTTATTTTTAGGTATAGCAGCCACCGTCATGATGTTGGTCACGTTGTTCATGTTGCGTAAAATTGCCGATGAACATTCCATCAGACGCGAATTAAATTTTGTGGCTGTCATTGCCAGTGCTTTCATGATGCCTCATGTCATCATGTTGTTGTACGCCAACAAAACCATGACCAATGGTTTGGGATGTACACACTACGACTCCCTGGCTCGAGTGGGTCTTGAAGCGTACAACGACAGCACGGAACACCAAGCTTGTTTAGTGATGGTGTATGCGAATTGGTTAATTTTAATCATGGTGACACTCATTCATACCGCGTCCATTACGTTTCCATTAATGTTGTCCTTGCAAATGGGGGCGGATAAATTGAGAGAAACTTCCATGTTGTCCACGTTTAATTTCAATGGCCCACAATTGTTGTCTTCTTTTGAAACAGCGGTGAACGATCCATTGTGTGCACGATATTTTCGTCGTTTTTTAGCCAATGAATTTACATTGGACAACATGAGGTTCTTGGTTGAAATCGAAACTTTTAAAACAACATTGAAACCATCCTCGGCTGGTATTTTAATCGCACACGAAAGCAATGTGACAAAAGTTGAAGCAGAAGATGTGGAAGCCACGAACAACGACAGCAAAGGTTTGCTTTTTGCACGTGCGTGCCATACAGTCAATGCTTGGCAAACGTTCAGTGGCAATTTGCCCATTACATTGGTCTCCATTGGTGGTCGGAAAAAAATTGGGTTGAAAGCGAGTGAAAAAGATACCATTGATTTGGATTTAATGATCATACAAGCAAGAAACATTGTTCGCAAATATTTTTCAAATTCATATTGGTAAGTCACGTGTGGTTGCATTTGTTGTGGCATTTGTTGTTGTTGTTGCTGTTGTTTTTTTCTTCTGTGGTGCACGTGCACCATGCTCTGCACCACATATCAACACGTACCAGCACCAGCACCAGCTCTAACGTTACGTTTCGGATTGTTTTTTGATTGTTGGCAGGTGTAAATTGTTTGACAAATCAGAAATCAATAATTCTTTTCGTAATTTATACCGAAGTTTAATGCGCATTCAAACAGAAATGACGTTGCATGAAAATCAAAACGACATTGACGAGGAAACCGTGATACGAATTCAGAAAAGTCATGGCCAACAAAAAGCCGATAGAATGGCATCACAAAACGAGGAAAAGAAATTGAAACAATTTATTGCACAACGGGAGAAAATATTTCATGTGTTTGACAAAGTACAAACAATGCTGTATACATCATTGGTCACGAAATCGTACCCTGCATTTATCAGCAGTGACATTGGGTTAGAACTCAGGCGTCAATTGGACTTGAAAGCAGCCAGTGATCGAACAATTGAATAGTGAATAGAAGAGTGGAGTATCCAGTTGTACATTATATACACACGCACAGCACAGCAGACATCAGCACACAAGTAGTTTTTATTACATGTAAACATCAAACTACTAGTACCTGTATCAAGTATCAATATCAAACATCAACTACATGTATGTACTACTGGGGTTTGTACTCAAACTCAAACTCAAAACTCTTTTTAAAATCTTTAAATTCTCAAAAGAACTTCAGGAACACAGTTACCCGGGTAGCTGAGAGCTGAGAGGTACACATGACATACATACATTGAACATACATGTAGCATCAACTTTGTTTTATCTCTTTTGAAGGTACGCGGTTGTTCCATTGGGTCCGTTTTCTATATCTATTTCAGTTTTCTTTTCCTCTTCTGAACCACTGGAAGTGTTTGTGTTTGGAACTGGAACAACAGGAGAAGCAGCAGCAGTCCCATCCTTTCCAGCAAGCGCTTTTTTTTCGGCAATCTTTAATGCTTTTCTCAACGCTGCTTTTTTTTGTGCACGCAACATTAAAAAATCAAATGTACTGATTTGTTTAAGTATTAAGTGCACATGAAACATCAACAGAGTAGTGTACGGGGTGGCCACCAGAAGGGCACACAGCAATTGAAAGAGACTCGAGACTAATGCAGCAACGACTATTTCCTTTGCACTGTTGTTGACCAATGCAACAATCGACAAACCTATTTGAAACCACATTAATACCGTGGAGAACAACGCCACCATAAAAAAACTGGGGTAATTTCGACTGCCTATTGTTGTGTTCATCCACACACAAAAATGATCCATTTGCGGCACCTTCTTTTTGGAAACGGCGCAATATCGGGTTTTCAATTGAGCACGTTTAAAGCAATACAACGAACCACAAAACAGACGCTCACCACAGTGGCTCGGTGGTTGACTTGCATCAACCATTGAAGTGAACAACCAAGCAACTACAATGAAAGTGGTCAAGATGGTAAACAGGACGAGCGAAACCAGTAACAAAGTGCCTTCCAAACAACCGGTGGCGGCAAAGATGATGTAACTCGTAGTGGTTATTGCATGAAGAGCGATGGACATGTATTGGGAGGAATTGAAAGGACATTGAAGTCCACGCCTTCGTATGACTTTGGTGGGTTTCATTTGGTTCGGTTAGTCATGTACTAGCTAGTACTGGATGGGCATGTTTTGGGGCTTCGGCAAAAGCTACTGCCCCCAATCGCAAACCACAAACTTGTGTTGTCAGCAGGGAATTGCAAAGAGTGTCCTAACGTCGGTTTAGCCTGTTGTTGTTCGATCCATTGTACCTGTTCGACACCTTTCAACACAAACGACAACCCATGAATCGTCCCGGACTTGGCGGCAACCGTGCTGCAAGACGTGCTAATCTTGGTCTCGGTCGCGACAACAATCCTTATCTGGCACAATCCAACAAAAACAACGATTATGGCGCCCCGGAGTCCGACCACGAAGGTGGCATCGACAGCGACGACGAAATCACTGCACCTCTGCCACGATTGGGAAGAGGGCGTGGGCGTGGCAGAGGTGGTGGTGGTGGTGGCCGTCGAGGTGGTCGAGGTGGTCGAGGTCGGGGCCGTCGGGGTGGTCGTGGTACTGGAGCTGGTTTGGGAAGACAACGACCTGCCATGTCCTTTGTGAGTGGTGGTGTCACTTTGAAAAAACCTAAAAACCCAAAACCCAAAATCACCTTTGGTGATGGCACCACTGCCGATTCCATTGCAGAAGGTGCTGCTGCGGCAGCGGCCGTGGCCTCGTCGTCCTCGTCTTCGTCCTCGTCCTCGTCGTCTTCATCGTCCACCACCAACCCACCACCACCATCGGCACCACCACCAGTGGTCGATGCCTTTGCCGAACTGTTAAAATCAATTGGTACCGACCCAGAAGAAACCAGAAGAGAACAAGCACGAAAAGACATGGTTGAAAAGGAACAAGAAAGAAAAACAAAAGAAGAAGAGAAAGCGAAAAAAGTTGTTAAAATGGACCGTAATTTTGGACGATGGGAACATGGTACGAAAGGTTTTGGGTCCAAAATATTGGCTAAATTTGGGTTTGAAGGACGTTTAGGAAAGAATTCATCCGGGATATCCAAACCCATTGAAGTTGTACGCCGAAAAGACGGGGCTGGGTTGGGTGCTGTGGCCGAAGCGTCCAGTGTAAACCGTGAAAACAACATGCATCTTTTTGGAAAAGATTCTGTTGTAGATAAAACAAAAGGAGATCAAAAAAAAAGACAAAGAAACGAGGGCAACAGCAATGCTGTACGTCCGATGTGGCAAAAAAGATATGCAAACAAAGGGCACGACACCAAAAATACAAACAAAAGCAAGAACAGAAACAACAACAGCAGCAGCAACAGCAACAACAACAACAACAACAACAACAACAACAAACAAAAGGACCCTCGTATACGAAGTGCAAGAGATGTGATTGATTACGATGCTGGGCCCAAAGTAAAACCAACAGCAATTGAAACAATATTAGACATGCGTGGCAGTTCAAAAGGTCGTCTTGTGAATAGTATATCAGAAGCATTATCGTCTCAAGGAATTGATTACGAACACAATGAAGACGAAGAAGCCAATGCCGTAGAACAAGGTACACACCCAGCAGTTGATGTAGGCAAAGAAATTAAATACAACATTAACAAGTTGAAAGAGATGTGTGAAATTGATTTGCATAAATGGAGCAGTGGACTTCGTTCCAGTGAACGAGAACAAGAAAAAATTCAAAATGAAATGGTGAAATTAAAAACATCACAAACAACCACGAAACAACAAAAAAAAGAAATGGTACAAATACAAGAATTGTTAACGTCTTTGCAAAACCATGGTGATGTGGCACTTAAAGAGGAAGATCAAGTGGACGAACATGGAAAACAAACCAACACGTCCCGATCTTCCTCCGGACCTTCTTTTACACGAAAAACAAAAGCACCCGCATCTGCTTCTTCCATTTCAGAAGTGTTGCTGATGAAATGGAACACGGAAGGTGCTCATGTATTGAATGTTCTTCTTTCTGCACATGTGGCATTGTTTCATACATTAAAATTAGTCGATTTAATTGAAGCATACGTCAAACCAATGATCACCAAATGTTTGGCTTTGCATCCTTACGATTGCGCGCATGTACACAATGTTGTTGTGCCTTGGTGGAGAGCTATGGTGAACAACAACAAGAACAAGAACAACAACAATTTCAACAACAACAAGAACAACCGACGCAACCAAAGAATACAACTTCAAAGAGAATACAAAATGGTTGTCAGCGATTGTTTACGAACTGTATTGAATTTTGATGCTTTTGACATTGAACGGCCTGAATCATTGATCACATTAATGGAAGGAATTATTCATGGTCGTAATTCAAGCATCACTACACGACACGAAACAGGCGAAGGGGCTTTGCCTATAGTGGGACGTAGCATCATTGTTGAAGAAATTTTGCCTCGCATAATACATCATTTGGAACACGGCTGGACGTACGATGTCCCGTGCCATCTCTGGATACATCCCTGGCTGCCCATGTTGATGGAAGTGGGGCGTGCGCAACCGAAAGAGAATGCTACTATTGGTAGCAACCATTCAGAAGTACACATTCAAAGTTTGTTGCGTCCTGTCAAACAACAACTAATGCGATGGTATTTGACCGGTTGGGCATCCGATTCTTCCTCTGCTCCCCCTTCGTCTGAAGCGGCACTGGCTGTTCTAGTCCCGTGGGTGTCTCTGCTTCCACCCACCATGTTGGACGATGTTGTGGAAACAGGAATCATGCCAACCCTTGCAAAATCAATCATTGATCAAGTTCAAGTACAACACAGTGAAGCAGCATTGGATTTAGAACAAGAACTTCGACTTTGGCACCCGACCTTGGGTACCATTCGTCTTGCTGCTTTACTCAGTGCACATTTTTTTCCACGATGGTTGTTGCATTTAAGAACATGGTTGATTTCCGCACACAACCAACAATTGAAATGGGAAAACGATGTGTTGGGTTGGTATGAAAAATGGACATCCGCCCTTCCGCTTGAAGTGAAAGAACACTCATTAATCAAACGTCCCATTGGTGTAGCTTTATCCATGTTGAATACAATGACTACTCTGTCGACCAACAAACACAAAGGTGGTTCGGACGATTCGGACGATTCGGACGATTCGGAGGACGGTTCGGACGGTGGCAAGACTGAGGTGGCTGTAGAACAACTGCTTCCAAAAATACAAACCGCGACAACATTTGACCGAATATTATTACGAATGAGACGAGAAAACAGTTTCAATGGTCACGGCAACAATACCTTTGAACAACCAAGTGGTCGGAGGTCGGTTGGCGTGTCTTCCAACAACACGTCGTTGGGCGAAGACCATGGCAGTAACCATGGTAGCAGTAGTGGCAACATAATGTCTACCTATCGGGATGTTGTTGAAATGTTTGCTCAAGAGAACGGGGTTGAATTTGTACCTAAATTGGGCCGTGCGTACCGTGGCCAACCGTTGTACACGTTGGATGGTATTACTTGTTATTTGGATCGTGGTGTGATGTATGTTCGAGCGGGTGCTAGTGGTGATGGGTATAAACCAATGAGTTTAGAGGATGCACTGCAAATTGGGCAAGAAAGAAAAAACATGCCATTGAAAAAAAAGAGAAAATTGAACGAGAAAAGTGATAAAATGGAAGTAGAGGAAGCTGAAGTAGAGGCGGACTTGGATGATTTAGATTGATCATAGAGCTGTATACATGAATGTACCATACACGTGTGTATACAATAAAGTAAACTCAAATTTGTTTTTTTCAAATAAATAGTAACCTACTACATACATACATACATACTACATACATACATACATGTACAACTTTGTGTGTACAACCTTCATTCAAAAAACAAAAACAAAAATGACCAAAGCCAAATTTTAGTGTTTTATAAATTCTTGTACTTGTGTGCACGTGTACCGCATTCAAAAAGTTTCAGTAGTATCAATTTTCGTTTTTTTTCTGGACGGTGTCTTTCCTCTTCTGCCTTTTGGTATTCTAGGTCTCTGCAAAAGTAATGAATTCTCGATTTTATTTGTTGTTCGTTTTTGCTCAACTTTCCCACCGACCTGCTTGGACGATAATTTATGTAGCAGGTCGGCCATCACCTTTTTCTTTTGCACCACATCTTCTTGTCGAGGAACAACTTCATCCTCCTCTTGTTCCACCGTGTCTTGCATCCATTCGTCGTCCCACGCCAAGACTTGATCGGTTACTGCAACTTCATCTCCGTACCCTTCGTATAGAACTTTGTATTGGACCTTGTCGTCTGGCATCGCAACATTAGCTGGCAAGACACCAACAATTTTTGCACCGTACCATTGGTTGTCATCGTAGTAGAGCGCATGCACTCGATCGCCAATTTGAAATACAGCTGTTGAACTTGTTTGTGGTGGTAATGGTGGTGGTGGTGGTGGTGGTGGTTGTGCTGGTGGTTGTGCTGGTGATGGCGGTTGTACTGGTGATGGCAATTGTACTGGTGTTGGTGATTCTTGTGTGAATTCTTCTTCCGTTTTCTCTTCCTCTAAATTCAAGAGGCAATTAGGCAGTGGCGTACCATATTTAGCATGAAGTACAGCGGCAAAATGAAGAATGCTCATCACAACAATTTCTGTCGCCTCATCCACATTTCCCTCGTCCTCGAGTTCCAAGTGTTCCGGTAAAAACAGTTCCATTTGATCAATGCCAAGTATATCTCTGCAAGTGTTTAGAAAGAGCATTACATTGTTAGCGGCATCTGCAGTTCCTAGCACTGCATTTGATGTGTATAATGCGGACGTTTCTGCCGGCATATTGGTGACGTATTTGATGACAATCTGGCAAAGAATGTTACCATTTGACAATGCATTGACTAAAAGTACGCCCGCTATGGAACCCTGTACCGCATCAAGGGCTTTGTGTGGCCCTACCATCTCTGACAAACAACACGCTACATCGATTGCAACGTTCGCCGTTGAATGGTCTTGGTCTTGGTCGTCAGTGTGGTCTCCGTTTTCATATTGTGTCTCGTCTACACCAGGGATTAACAACGATGCACGTGGAACAAGCGCGGATGGTGGGGGTGGGGGTGGAGGTGATGGAGATGATGGAGAAGTGAATTCTAGCTGATCTTGCTGATCTTGTGGGTCCTCTTTTTTAGCCACAATCTCTTCCTCCGCCACAGTCTCTTCCTCCGCCACAGTCTCTTCCTCTACCACAGCCTCTTCCCCCACCGCAATCTCTTCCTCCACCGCAATCTCTTTCTCCACCGCAATCTCTTTCTCCACCACAGTCTCTTCTTCTACCACAGTCTCTTTCTCCACCACAGTCTCTTCCTCCACCGCAATCTCTTCCTCCACCACAGTCTCCTCCAGCATCAATAATCCAGGCGATGTTGGAGGTATTGGCGACATTGGTTGTTCCTTTCCTTTACCACTGCCATTGCTGTTCCCTGAATATGTTTGAAAAAGTTGAATAATAGCTGTCGTCTTTTTCCCTCCACTGTGTTTCAATGCATGTTCCATTGCTGTCAACCCATGTTCATCAACACTGTTCATGTTTGCACCAGCATCCAACAACATTTTTGCCATCTGAGACCGCATGCCTTGTGCTGTTCGCATTAATGCGGTCACTCCATGTTCATCACTCGCATCAAGATCAATGTTTTGTACTTGTACCAACATTTCAACCACTTCAGATGTACCACCTTGACACGCACAGATCAATGCTGTAGCACCATGTAAATCTTTGGCATTCGTATCAGCACCACGGTCCAGTAAAACACGAACAATACGTGCAGACCCTCCTAACGATGCCAATTGCAAAGATGTACAACCATCACTCGGATCAATCCAATCCACGCAATCCTTGTTCTTGACATTTAAACACTGGGCAACAGTGGTTAGATCATCAGACATAGCTGCATCCAGTAGCATGGAACCCAATTGGTCCATCGTTAATGCTTCTAAATGCAGGAAATCTTCGTCCTTTTCTTTCTTGTCTTCTTTCGGCTCTGTTGGTAATGGTGGTTGTTGAAGCGACGAGGCATTTGCATGAATTGCACCAGGAGAATCATTTACGTTCATAACAGCAACAGCATCAACAACAGCATTTTTGTTTTCAGTATCGTCGTCGTCGTCGTCGTCTTCGATGTCGTAGTCAAATGAAATTGACCCACCTCCATACGGAGAACTGGATGTTGTCGTACGTTTCACACCTGCCATTTCTTTTTCGCCATCGTTGTCATCGTCCCTGCTTTCAGTATCTGAATCCGAATCCAATTGATGAAGACCATCAAACATTAATTTCTCTTCACTGTGTCCTCTTTCCTTTCTCTCGTCTTCCACACCCTCTTGTTGCATGTCATCCGGCACATCGTCTGGCACATCATCTTGAATGCCACCAAACAACAAACTCAGTGTGTCCTTACTTTTCAGATCTGGTGTATTCTTTGCCTTGTTGTGCAACAAGCGTGATTGCAATGCTTGTACCCAGTTTTTTGCAACAAGCGGACCATGCACCAACAGACGATAAGGCTTGTCTTTTTCATGAGGATAATGCAATACAATTTCTTTGTCTTCTCCCCCGGCTGCTTTTAATTCAACTGCTTCCACCGAGCGCAGATCGATTGCACTGGACCACTCTTTTTCATTGGTTCGACGGTACCGTAAAAAATAATTGTCGGTATAAAAATACCTGTTTTGCCATGCGTTGTTAAAAGCCCGATTGGTTCTTTTTTTCATTTCACCTTCCATCACTTTCATGAATGATAATGGTGTATGAAGTTCTTGCTCCTGATCAGTACTTGTATTTTTTGGGATTTTTGAAACTGAACGACGGGGTTGTTTGTGATTGCCTTCTTCTTCTTCCGATACATTTCTGGAAGTGTCGAAAGCTGCTTGTTGTTCATTATTGTTGTTGGAGCGAGGTGGTGTCGCTGCTCTCATTGAGGATGATGGTGGTGGTGGTGGCTGTACCGGTGATGTTGAACTAGATTTTTTTTGTGACGGTGGCGGCGGCGGTGGTTTTTGTGTTGATTGTGGTTTTTGTAGTAGTTCTTCTTGTGGTGGTTCTTCTTCTTCTTGTGGTGGTTCTTCTTCTTCTTGTGGTGGTTCTTCTTGTAACATACCATTGCTATCGACATAATCGAAAGGATTTTGTGACACACGTCGAGTCTTGGAAGCAGAGAATGGTGGTTGTTTTAATTCAATGGCCTCTTCTGTTTTTTTTGTTTTTTCCCGATGGATTGCAAAAGAATTGTTACTGGCTAAGGGCATCGACGACGACGACGATGGTTTCATCTTTTTCTGGGTACCAGCATCGGTAGTTAATAAATGCACCCATTCTTCCGCTTCTGCTTCACTTTTAGCTCTCAATTGAATTTGTTTACGATCACCTGTATGAAAGACAAGCACAAACACACCACCCGATTTTCCCGTAGGGTCCAATTTATGCATGACCATGGAGATGTGTTTCATGCTGTATGCTGCTTTAGGTGGTTCGTTTTTATTTGTATAGGCTTTTTCCGTGGAATAATATTTGAAATATTTGGATGATAAGACATAATACCGGCGCTGCCAACCCGCATTTGCATTTGTATCTGCTTTTTTAAACAAATAACCTTGATGCAAAACAAGTGAACCAAAAGAGGTAGAAGTCATTCCAACAGAATCAGTCGGTTCAATGAACTCGGCCGTCGTACCACCATCCTGCACCTCTTTGAAATCAAACGCAGCCATCGATGCGGTGTAACCATGGTGTCTTTTAGTCACTGGACGAACAAAATTCGGTTTTTCTGTTTCATCCTCGTCACTGGGTGGGATCTTGCGTGGAGGACCACCTCCTGGGCTTGACAAAGCCCGATTGAAATCTTGGATCCACAAATCTCTCTCTTCCGTCGATTCACACGACAGGACAAGTTCACGGTCTGCCACTACAATAGAAAATTGTTTTTCATGCGTATACCTATGATAACAATGAAGAGAACAAAACAAAGAACACATACATGAAAGAAACAAGTTTAGTGATCGAGCTGTGCACCCACCCACCAACAAATGAATGGCCACCATCACTTCCAACTCACCTTTGCTCTGCGACATCAAGATGATCAATGATTTCATCAATAGCAACCGCACTAATCATATGAATACCACCCTTTCTTATACCATTCGGTTTTGTAAAGTAAACCAAAGAACAACCACGTTGCGTATACGCAACCAATTGAAACCATCTTCTTTTCCAAGTTTTATTCTTTTGACCCAATTTATTCATCCATCCCTCCCGTACAAGACCGGACAAAGAGGGTGGTGGCAGTGGGTTAAAGGTGTTGTCCACATTACTGGACAACAGTGAACGGCGCCGACGACGGCCGCCGTTAACACTTTCACCGGCCGGTGCGGATGCCTGTGTTTTCTCTTTGCTCTCGGCCAATTTTTTCATGGCTGCCGCCGCGCCCGTCTGCCCTTCTGTCCGTGCAGTGCGTTGTTCTTGGCGTTCTTGCTGTTCTTCTTTTTCAATGGCTTCATTCAATGTGTGTTCGACAATAGAGACAAATTCATCCAACGTCCTGGTATCTTCACCATTGCTGTTGTCGTGCGACGCAAAACCGGCATTTAGTAAGAATTCACACATGTAGGCTTCCGCCGAACGTTCTCCTCGATCACGACCGTGTTCACTGCCAGCTCTCAACACGGCTTGAATGGCCTGGATCGTCCGTACACTTCCACTTCCTGGCGGTGCTGCAGTGAATATACTTTTTAACAGGCGATTTCGATGGGCAAGTTCAGCCGCAGTAGAAGCAGTGGTGGTGGTG
>Ga0115005_10003436_pt1 | contig 12646 bp, 9 predicted proteins | sample ArcOceMetagenome_FD_87163 | JGI IMG/M metagenome (GOLD analysis project Ga0115005, IMG submission 87163) | Marine eukaryotic phytoplankton communities from Arctic Ocean - Arctic Ocean - Greenland ARC118M Metagenome | ecosystem: Environmental > Aquatic > Marine > Oceanic | place: Arctic Ocean... | reverse complement strand
GACAAAGACAAAGTTAAACCATTAACTTTTGACATGGATAATATGAAAGATCAGAAGAGTCGTTTGACGATTCATTCTTCTCGATTAGGCGATGCGGTACTTTCAAAAGACGGAGATAAATTATATTATTTATCCAGGTTTGAAGGGAAGATGAATTTGTGGAGTACAAATTTGAGAACGAAGGAAACGAAAATGGCGCTGAAACTTGGCGCTAATTCAGGCAGTCTTCAATGGGACAAAGAAATGAAAAATCTGTTCCTTTTGAGCGGTGGGAAGATTTCTAAAATTGATCCTGAAGCTAGCAAAAACAAAGGCGTCAAAATTAAAGGCGAAATGGAATATGATGCGAGTGCAGAAAGAGTCGCGATGTTTGACCATGTTTGGATTCGAACCAATGCGATTTTTTATCATCCAGATTTCCATGGAGTTGATTGGGATCAAATGAAGACGGAGTATGAAAAACATTTACCGCACATTGGCAATTCTTACGAATTGACTGAGATGCTTTCTGAAATGTTGGGTGAGTTAAATGTTTCACACGCAGGTGCAGGCTACCGAGGAGGAAGCATGCCCAACAAAGATGCAACTGCCTCGCTCGGAATTTTTATGAATTATGCTCATACTGGAAATGGAATTCTGATTGACGAAATTATCAAAGGTGGACCGTTAGATAAATCAAAAATCAATGTCAAAGCAGGGATGATTATCGAAAAAATTGATGGGGTAATTATTGAACCGAATCAAGATGTGGCGAAATATTTAAATCGAAAAGCCAATAAATTTACCTTGCTCGAAGTACTCGATCCCGCTACTCAAAAAAGAGAAATGATTACGATCAAACCAATTTCTATGGGAGCTGAAAATCGATTGCTTTATAAAAGATGGGTGAAGCAGAATGAAAAAGAAGTGCATGAAAAAAGTAACGGCACGTTGGGTTACGTTCATATTCCAGGAATGGGCGATGGGCCATTTCGAGATATTTATCAGGAGATGATGGGGAAATATTTTGACCGCAAAGGAATGATTGTCGATACTCGATTTAATGGAGGGGGAGACTTGGTGGCTGACTTGGCGATGTTTTTTACCGGGGTTCCATTTATCACTTATGCGACCGAAGCAAAAGTGGTAGGAGGCGAACCAACTTCCCGTTGGACGAAGCCAACCTTGGCGATGATTAATGAAGCGCAATATTCTGATGGCCATTGTTTTGCTTGCGGATATTCTGATTTGAAAATTGGAAAAACCGTCGGAATGCCAACTCCTGGAACTTGTAGTTTTGCAGGTTGGGAAGGATTACCTGATGGATCCTATTGGGGAGTTGTACCAGTAAGTGCGAAAGACATTAATGGAAATTGGATGGAAAATCTGCAAACGGAACCGAATATTAAAGTGAAAAATGAGCCGGGCATCATTGATAATGGAAGAGACCAACAGTTGGAAAGAGCAATCGAAGAAATGATGAATGATGTGAAAAATTAGTACTGATGCAAATCAAGGGTTCAAATGAAACGTGAGATGCCGAGAGGTATCATATGTTGGTTGAAAAAAAAATCAAATGATTTTTTTCGTGGCGTGAGGTACGACATTGGTCTATCATATTATGTTCCTACGGCACAAATCGATATATTATTATTCGCATTCCTTACCTGCCTATCGGCAGGTTATGTATCTCACGGCACATCTTTCGGCATTGAACCCTTGATTTGCATTACATATTTACTATTTTACAAGGAACAAAATTTATTAATATCAAAACCAAAAAATTAATTATGTCATATTCAGAAGAACGTCATGTAGTTATTCCACAAGGAGAATTAATGGATGAAGCAAAAAATTCACTCACAGGAATATGGGGCACGGCAGTCACCGCTACAATAATAGTAGTGGTTGTTTCTGCTGTAGGAAATTTTGTTCCTGCTATTTCTGCAATCTTAGCTGGTCCATTAGGATTAGGATTAGCAATTTTTCATTTGAAAATAGCAAGAGAACAAGAGGTAGAAATTGGGAATGTTTTTGATGGATTTAAATGGTTTGGAAAAGCCTTAGGTACGTATGTTTTAATGATGGTTGCAATTATTTTAGGGGTGATCTTATTAATAGTTCCAGGGATAATAATTGCAATAGGACTGAGTCAAACCTTTTTTATCATGGCTGATGATCCAGAAATTGGTATCATAGATGCTCTTAAAGATAGTTGGGAATTGATGGATGGGCACAAGTTTGATTATTTTATTTTGTGGCTTAGATTTATTGGTTGGATGTTTCTTTGTATTTTTACTTTAGGGGTTGGATTCTTTTTCTTAAACCCATACATGCAAGTTACTTTTGCGAAATTTTACAACTCAATTCGATATGGAGACCATCGAGCGGCAGACGGTGAAGGGGACGATGAAATAATGAGACATCTTGTTGATTAAAAATTAATTTAGAAAAATATAAAAGTCTGTTTCATTGAATGATGGAACAGACTTTTTTTTTATGCTTTTTTGGAAAAGGTTTTTTACCCAAAAAAGGTTTGTATTTTTGCGCTTTCGTATCAGAGACTGGCTGAAAGCCAGCCTCTGATTTTGCGCTAAAATAGAGAGAAACCAGCGACTGACTGGAAGCCAGTTGCTGGAAGTTTCTGCTAAATTGACGACACTCAACTCAAAGTCAACTTATGAGTAGGGAACGTTTCCACCAAATTTAATAGTTAGAAAATATGTCGATGTCAGAAAGTTGTTTTACTCATTTCCAATCCTCCATTTCAGATTACTCATTGCCTGAGCGATTCACTTTTCCATTTTACTACGATCCCCATCCACTTTGTTTATTGGCAACCAAAGAGCTTCAATATCATATCGAAAATCAAACGGAATGGGAATATGATTTTGGTTTGGTGGAAGAAAAGCCTGATGTGATTATTGGAAAAATGTTCGGCGTGCTAGTGGTTCAAAATGAGAAAAATGAAATCGGTTACCTTTCTGCTTTTTCAGGAAAATTGGGTAACAGTAGCCATCGTGCTAAATTTGTTCCACCCGTGATTGATGTTTGGAAAGAAGATAATTTTTTAAATAATGGAATGGGGGAACTCAATCTTATTAATCAGGAAATAAAGAGATTGGAAAGTCTCCCTGAGTTTATTGCCTACTTGGAGGTGCTGGAAAAAGAACAACTGCTTGCTGATACTCAAATAGAAGAGCAGAAGGAGAGAATGAGGAATAGTAAAAAAGAACGAAAACTCATTCGGCAAAGAGAAAAAGAATCGACTGCTCCAGAGGATTTTGAAGAAATAAATAAAGGCTTAAATCAAGAAAGTATTAATGGGAAAAAGGAATTAAAAAGGCTCCTAGAGTTTTGGAAAAATCGAACTACTCAAAATAAAAAAAATGTAGATCAAATTAAAACGACCATTGATACCTTAAAATTAAAACGAAAAAATAAATCTGCGGGGCTGCAAAAAAAGATATTTGACCAGTATCAATTTTTGAATCAAGCAGGAGAAATAAAAAGTTTATTAGATATTTTTCAAGACAAAATTCCCATCGGTGGGACGGGGGAGTGTGCTGCGCCAAAGCTATTGCAATACGCATTTCAGCATAAAATGAAACCGCTCGCGATGGCTGAATTTTGGTGGGGACAATCTCCCAAATCTGAAATCAGAAAGCATCGAAATTTTTATCCAGCTTGTATCGGAAAATGTAAACCCGTTTTGTCGCACATGTTGGAAGGCATCGAAATGGATGAAAATCCTTTGTTGAAAAATCCTGCTGAAGGAAAAGAAATAGAAATTATTTTCGAAGATGAACACTTATTAGTGATTAATAAACCGGCTGAATTTTTATCGGTACCTGGGCGATATATTAAAGATTCGGTTGCGCAAAGGATGAAAGATAAATTTCCAGAAGCAACTGGCCCATTGATTGTTCATCGTTTGGACATGTCAACTTCGGGCATCATGTTGATTGCGAAATCGTTGGAGGTGCATAAATTTTTGCAATCTCAATTTATCAAACGAACGATTAAAAAAAGATATGTTGCCTTGCTCGAAGGCATCGTTTCCGAGGAAGAAGGAACCGTAGATTTGCCGCTGCGAGCGGATTGGAATGAGCGACCCAAGCAGTTAGTTTGCTACGATGATGGAAAACCTGCTCAAACAAAATGGAAAGTTATCAAACGAAAAAATCAACAAACTAGAATTCATTTTTTTCCGATCACCGGTCGCACGCATCAGTTGAGAGTGCATGCTGCGCATCCGCTTGGACTTAAATTGCCGATCATTGGAGATGATTTGTATGGAACCAAAAGTGATCGATTGTGCTTGCATGCAGAGTGGATTGAATTTCTGCATCCGATCAGTCGAGAGGTGATGACTATAGAAGTGGAGGCAGGATTTTAATCCCCGCCCCTTAGAGACAAGGCATGCCTTGTCTCTAAGGAAGTGGTGATAATTCAATCAAAAAAAAAATAAGATTTTCCCTCAATTATTTTCCTCCCTTTTCCAAATTCTTCAAAAAGTAATCCATCATCATAGTATACAAATGACGACGAGTATTTTCGCCTTCATATATTCCATGCGACCGATTTGGGTAAGGCATCACTTGAAATAATTTATTGTGTTTGATCAATTCATTCATGAGGACTTCCGCATTTTGATAGTGAACATTATCGTCTGCCGTTCCATGCACGAGTAGCAAATTTCCCGTTAAATTCTTGGCATAAGTTAAAGGCGAACCCTCGACAAAATCTTCTTTGTTTTCCCAAGGCACACCCATGTATCTTTCTTGATAAATATTATCGTACAATAATTGATTGGCAACCGGCGCAACCGAAATTCCTGTTTTATAAATTTCAGGATAGCGAAATAATAAATTCAAAGTCATAGATCCACCACCGCTCCAACCCCAAACGCCTAATCGGTTTGCATCGACAAAATCCCATTTTTGAATTTCCTTCGCAGCCATCGCTTGGTCTCTAGAATTGATCACTCCAATTTTCCGATAAATACTTTTTCTCCATGCTCGACCTCGTGGAGAAGGTGTTCCTCGATTGTCTAAAGTCATCACGATATAACCTTTTTGAGTGAGCATTTGATGATATAAATTCCCTTCCCAATTATCCTTCGCAGTTTGTCCCCAAGGCTCTCCGTAAACATAAAAAATGACTGGATATTTTTTACTTGGATCAAAGTCATGTGGTTTAATCATATATCCATCCATTTCTACATCGTCTTCCGTTTTTACTCTGAAGAATTCCGTCGGACTAGTGGCTAAAGCATCAAATACTTTTTGATAATTTTCATTATCATACAACAATTTTATGCGACGATGATCAGGCAAACTAATCAGTTCTTTCATCGGCGGAGTATTGGCATTGGAGAAAGTATGAAAAGCAAATTTTCCACCAGGTGCAATTTGATAACTATGTGTACCTACTTGATTATCAGGACTTAAGCGCTCTGCTTTTCCTTTTTTATTTAGAGTTGTTCGATATAAATATCGTTGAGTTGGATTGTCAGGTGAAGCTATAAAGTACACCCAGTCACCTTTGATATCAATCTCTTGAATGGAAATTACATCGTAGGTTCCAGGAGAAACCATCGTCTCTTTTTTGCCATCTTTTGAGATAGTATAAAGATTGCGCCAACCATCTTTTTCACTTGTCCAAGTGAAAGCATTTCCTTGGTCAAGCCAAAGCCAATCGTCATTTTCTACTGCGTCAATCCATGCAGTTTCTACCTCCGTGTGTATATTGTTAGAAGTGCCCGTTTTGAGATTGCTCCACCAAATTTTTAAGGTGTTTTGCTTACGATTTATTTGTTGAGTTAGGAGGTGTTTACTGTCCTCGCCCCACATCATTCTAGGTAAATAATTTTGGATATTATCGCCAGGTATTTCTATCCATTTGGTTTCTCCACCTGAAGTAGATACGACGCCAATCTTGCAAGAAGAAGGATCTTCCCCGACTTTTGGATATTGTACAGGAATGGTATGAGCGTAAATTGAATCGGTATTATTGATCATCAAAAAGTTTTTGATGTCCTTGGCATCGATTTGCCAGTAAGCAATATTTTTTCCATCAGGACTCCAGCGGAATCCATCTCGACAACTAAATTCTTCTTCGTATGCCCAATCAAAAGTTCCGTTAATCAAAGTGGTCGAACCATCAAAAGTTAATTGTTGAACCACCCCAGATGAAATTTCTTCCACATAAATATTGTGCTCGCTGACATAGGCCACTTGATTATCGTTCGGAGAAAATTTCGCAAACATCAAAGAAGATGATTTTAAATCTTTTCCTAATTGATGCAATCGACCACTTTTTAAATTTAAAACCCAATAGTCACCTTTCGTATCATATCTCCATACTCGTGTGGTGTTGGTGAAAATCATTAATTGCTTTTTGTCATTCGACCAAATATAATTGGAAATACTCAATGGTCTTTTTTCTCCAAAAGGAATTAGCTTTTCAGCTTCCACCAAAACTTTTCGAGTTCCAGTTTTAGTTTCGTAGGAAACAATGTCTCGACCTTTTTTAAAATTTTTAGATTTTTCTAACGTGGTGTAGGCATCACCATTTTCCATCCAACGCGCTTGTCCAAAAATATCCATTTGGAAATCTCCAGATTCATAAATTCGATCAATGGAAAGCCAACGTTTGTCGTCTGGTTTTTGGGAAAAAATAAAATAGGGAAGGAGAATACTGAAGAAGATAATTGAAATTTTATTCATAATTTTTATTGGTTTTAATTTTTTCTAAAAGTAGGGTTTTGATTTTAAATATGCTCTAAAGTTACGGTTGAAAAGGAAGTTATTTTCAATTAAATTAATCGTTTTTAAAATTTAAAATTAACAAAGTTGTAACATGTATTAAAATCAATTCGTCTGCTAATTGAACTCAAAATGAAATAACCTTAGTTTTAGTTTCTTCTAAATTTTACTTCCTTTTTTATAGCTATCCTTCTGAATATGGTTCCGAGGGTAAATAAGATTCCTAGGTGGAATTTTGAAAAAAAAACTAAGCTTCCCATAGTTTTTCTACCATCCATAATAAAATCGAAAAATGAAAAATTTACTTTTGACCCTTACCTTCTTCTTTACTTTTTTTCCCCTAAATGCTCAAATAGGAATTATTCAAGGGCAACTTGTCGATGGAAAAGGGGTTGTTTTAGAATATGTAAATGTATTGTTATTAAACCCTGTGGGCTCTACATTGATTAAAGGGGTGGTGACGGATTTGGAGGGGAATTTTGTTTTTGAGACGGTCGAAAAAGGGAGTTATTTAGTCTCCGCTTCTTCGGTTGGATTCAATGAAAGCTACTCTGCTTTGATTAATTCTAATCATGATAAAATTACTATTGATCCTTTAATTTTAACGCAAGGTGTTGAACTTTCTGAAGTTATGGTCACAACCAAAAAACCTTTTATCGAAATGAAAGCTGATCAAATAATAGTCAATGTTGAAACCAGTACAGTCAATTCTGGGAACTCTGCCATCGAAATTTTACAAAAATCTCCAGGGGTGATGATTGACAAAGACAATAATATTAGCCTCCGTGGAAAGCAAGGAGTATTGGTGATGATCAATGGCAAAAATTAATATTTGACTGGTGATGAATTGACCAGATTATTGGAATCTATGCCTACCAAAAATATTCAGAATATAGAAATTATAACTAAGCCCTCAGCGAAATATGATGCGGAAGGGAATTCGGGAATTATCAATATCAAGTTGAAGGAATATAATAAAGTAGGATTAAATGGTTCGGTGAATGCAGGAGCTCGGAAGGAGAGAAGATTGAGTTACAATACTGGCTTAAATTTTAATTTAAAGAATTTCCCGACGCTTGCGTCGAGTGCTAAAGTGTAAGTGTTATCTTTATAAAATGGAATTAAAAGATAAGCATATACTTGAGAGCCATAATAAAAGCTTGTTTTTACACCACTTTGTATGCCTTGCAAAATATCGACGAAAAGTATTGACAGATGCGGTCGAAAAGAGATTAAGGAAAACATGCCAAAGTATCGAAGTACGCTATGAAATTGTTTTCTTGGAAATTGGAGCAGATGAAGACCATGTTCATTTTTTGGTTCAAAGTGTTTCAACGACTTCTCCAAAGAAAATAATTAATACAATAGAAAGCATAACGGCTATAGAAATATTCAAACACCATCCTGAAGTTAAATTAAAACTAAGGGGTGGCAAATTTTGGAAAAGTGGCTATTATGTAAACGCAGTTGGTCAATATGGTAATGTTACGATGATCATGAACTATGTTCAAAATAAGGGAAAAACTATAATAGAATATATATCAACCAGTTAAGTCTATTTGACAATTAACGGGGCATTTGATTCCCCGCCCGCTTGTGTTATGCAGGGTAGTTCAATAAACTGATAATCAATAATTTATGGTTTTGGTAATAAATTCACGGAAGAATTTATCGAAATAAATGATTGAGATAATTTGAAGTCAGGTTTATAAAATTTACCAAAATAGCAGGTTTTATCAAAACGAGACCGTGCGATTATTCCGCAGGGTCATTCCAATATGGTTTAAATAGATTTAATTTTACGAGCTAAACGAACTTAATCTAAATGCAGGAAAGACTAAGAATACCAATTATTGATACGCTAGTTGATGGATGTAGAATGCTACCAGAAGCTATTCAAGGATTTTTATTTGCCTCAGTTTTTGTAGGTGGATCTTATTTTGTGATGATTGGATTTTATTATTTCTTATTGACTTTCATTGTGGTTGAGATCTTACTAATTATTATATTGATTCAGAAAAATCTGGTTTATCGCAGGATTTCCAAAATTGAGAATGCCATTTCTAATAAAATTCTGTGGATAAAAACAAAACAAGATTCAGCCAAAATTAGCAGGTATTTTATTTTTAGTTCGATGCTTTTTTTGATTGGACTTTGGGTCTATTCAAAAGTGGGTAGTGAGCGATATTTGGTAGCAATAAGTTTACTTTGTGTCTTATATTTTCTGAAAGGATTATTTTATGTTCCCCTGGTTATCGTTCGAATAATTCCAAATAATCAAATTCAATTCATTAATGATTTTAATGGAAAATGTGTGGAGTTTGATTTTTATGAAATAGAAAAAATTGAAATTCAAGAAAAGAAAATCAGTATTTTTCCAAAAGATAAAAAAGTAGATTTTAAAGTTTTTTTTCATCGAAAAGGAGATCGTCATCGATTGAGACAATTCTTGAAATCGTTTTTTCCAAAAATTGAAATTCTATAGAAAATTACTCCAATTAAAATTCTCTCCAAAATAATCTTTCCTCACTCCCCACATTTTATTACTTTTGCCGCTCAAATAAATTATATATGATTTTAGTAGAAAATATAGCAGTAGAATTTAGTGGACACACACTTTTTAAAGATGTGAATTTTGTCATCAATCCAGATGATAAGATTGCTTTGATGGGGAAAAATGGAGCAGGGAAATCCACCATGATGAAGATCATTGCAGGAGCCGATAAACCCACTCGTGGTAATATTCAAAGACCCAAAGAAGCCGTAATCGCTTACCTTCCACAGCATTTGTTGACGGATGATAATTGTACTGTTTTTGAAGAAGCTTCCAAAGCATTTGGGACAGTTTTTGAGATGAAAGATGAGATGGAACGACTCAATAAAGAGTTGGAAACGCGCACCGATTATGAGTCTGATGAGTACATGTCGATCATTGATAAAGTGACGGAATTGGGAGATGTTTACTACATGTTGGAAGATGTGAATTATGATGCGGAGGTGGAAAAAACGTTGCTCGGTTTAGGTTTTAAAAGAGAAGATTTTCCTCGGCCAACGGATGAATTTAGTGGTGGTTGGAGAATGCGGATTGAGTTGGCGAAAATCCTTTTGCAAAAACCAGATTTGATTTTATTGGATGAGCCAACCAATCATATTGATATCGAATCGGTGATTTGGTTGGAAGATTTTTTGATCAATAAAGCGAAAGCAGTATTGGTGATTTCTCACGATAGAGCATTCATCGATAACATCACGAATCGAACTATTGAAATAACGATGGGTCGAATTTATGATTACAAAGCCAACTATTCACATTACTTAGAATTGCGAAAAGATCGTCGAGTACATCAGTTGAAAGCTCACAACGAACAGAAAAAACAGATTGAAACTCACAAGCGATTTATCGAAAGATTCAAAGGAACTTATTCCAAAACTAATCAAGTCAGTTCGGTCGAGCGGATGTTGGAAAAAATGCAAATTATCGAAGTGGATGAAGTCGATAAGTCTGCTTTGAAATTAAGATTTCCCGCTTGTCGCCGCTCAGGAGATTATCCAGTTATTGCGAAAGATTTATCGAAAAATTATGGAGAGCATGTCGTTTTTAAAGATGCGAACATGACGATTGAAAGAGGCGAGAAAGTTTCTTTTGTCGGTCGAAATGGAGAAGGGAAATCGACGATGATTAAAGCGATCATGGGAGAGATTGAATTTGCAGGAGAATGCAAATTGGGACATAATGTTGAAGTCGGATATTTTGCTCAAAATCAAGCTTCGTTGCTTGATCAGCAATTGACGGTTTTCCAAACCGTTGATGAAATTGCCAAAGGGGAAATTCGAACTCAGCTTAAAAATATTTTAGGTGGTTTTATGTTTAGTGGAGATGATATTGATAAAAAAGTTTCGGTACTCTCGGGAGGAGAACGAACTCGATTGGCGATGGTGAAATTACTCTTGGAGCCAGTCAACTTTTTGATTCTTGATGAGCCGACCAATCACTTGGACATCAAATCAAAAGATATTTTAAAAGAAGCATTATTGGCTTTTGATGGAACGTTGATTTTGGTTTCTCACGATCGTGATTTTTTACAAGGTTTGTCGCAGAAGGTTTTTGAATTTAAAGAAAAACGAGTTATCGAGCACTTTGAATCGATTGATGATTTCTTGGTGAGAAATAGAATTGAGAATTTGAAGGAGATTGATTTGTTGAAATAAACGTAAAAATAGACTGGCTTCAAGCCAGTCTATTTTTTTTTGATTTCAAGAAAATGAAAAGTAAAATTGAAAAACAAAACTATGAAAAGAATTATTTGGACACTTGCTATTCTGTTCTTCTCAATTACTCAACATGCTCAAGTTCCAGGAATAAACTGGGGAGAAAAAAATGCGAGAAAAGCTTTTGGGGAATATATCAATCAAAGACCACTAGGGTATACGAATGAATATATTTTTATGAGAAATAAAACTAAAGATGTAGAAGAATTAATTCAATATGATTTTGTCAATAATTTTATAAAATCGATTCCTTTAAATTTTAATTTTAAAGGGAAAGAGGTCAACGTTTATAAAATTATCAATACCCTTTCTGGTAATTATTTACTTGGAAGTCATCATGATAAAAAAATAAATAAAACCTATATTCATGCTGCTCCAATTTTAGAAGGAGGTCAAATTCCGACTTCACTCAAATCCATCTATTCTTTTGATTATAAAAAGCATAAAGTTTGGGCAACAGATGATAAGCATAACCAGGATCAAGTAGAGATACAAGTAAGTCTTGATTCCACAAAAGTACTTTTTGCAAATGTGACGAGTAATAAAGATCATCGGAAAAAGAAATACAAAGATGAATATGTGATTAATGTTTTCAATGATAAATTGGAAAAAATTTGGGAGAAGAAAATAGATTTCTCTATGGCAGATAAAGATATGGTAATCTCTCAATGTCAAGTTTCCAATGAGGGAGATGTTTTTATTCTCATAAAAGAGAAATCAAAAGAGAAAAGAAATAAGTGGTGTCCTAGTTTTGATTATTTATTCCTCAAAGTAACTAGCAATGGAAATGTTGAAAAAATAAAAATTGAAATCGAAAATGCATATCCTAAGCATGCTAAATTATCAATAGATAAAGATGGTAATTTTTACATCCTAGGTTACTTTACAGAAAAAGAAAAAAGAGATGTTTTTCGATTAGAGCATGGGATTTTTTTTCATAAATATAACTCGAAGGGTGATAGGATTTTTCGAAAAAAAGATAGTTGGGGAAAAGATTTTTATACAAAACTAAAGGAAGAATATAATCTAGATAAAGAATCAGAAGAAACTGATGGTTTTTATATTGATGGAATAAGTATTGATTACCAACAGAATTCTATTTCTTTAATTTCAACACATCGGTATCAAAATTTTGCGAATAGTAATAATGGAGGAAAAACAACTACATCTCGGTATAACTATGCGAACCATGTAATCATTTCATCTTTTGGTTTTGATGCAAATTTAAATTGGACATCTTGCTTGGAAAAAAGATCTAACCCTAGGTCATTTTATAGTAATATGATTTTCGGAAATCACAATGGAAAAATTTATTTGATTTTTAATGCATCGAAAACATTAGATGAACGAACCGAATCTGGAATCAAAAATAAATACAGCGCTAGATTTACAGATTTTGCTCGAATTAATTCCAAAGGAGAAATTGAGGAGCAAAAGACCATTTTTAATTCGAAAGAGACAGGAGTATATTTTTATCCACAATATTCAAGTTTTATAGAAAAAGGAATATTCCTATTATTTGGTCGGGATAATAAGAATGCAAGACTTGGTTTGATGAAACTACCTTAATGAAACCAAGGACTGACTTGTTTCAAGCCAGCCTCTGGTTTTTATTTTTTATAGAAAAG
>Ga0115005_10003433_pt1 | contig 12649 bp, 11 predicted proteins | sample ArcOceMetagenome_FD_87163 | JGI IMG/M metagenome (GOLD analysis project Ga0115005, IMG submission 87163) | Marine eukaryotic phytoplankton communities from Arctic Ocean - Arctic Ocean - Greenland ARC118M Metagenome | ecosystem: Environmental > Aquatic > Marine > Oceanic | place: Arctic Ocean... | reverse complement strand
TGACATGCGGCTTCTCTTATCAATGGTTATCCCTTTTATACTATGCTCACAATAAACATAAAACAGCTTTTATTACAGTCATACTATTCTACCCTTCGACGTAGATTACCTCGAGATACCTCCGGTAATTACTAAGCCAAATCAGTGCCAAATCACACAAGTTGCTGATATTTTAATCAAACCTCTGGGTAAAGTACTATTCTACAAGTTCAGAGAGCAGCTTCTGAAGTGGGGCCAAGGATGACAATATTGACGAGAGACATTCTGTAAATTCGAATTTAGGGAGTGTGTCTAAATATCTTTTACTTGCCGAACGAAACGGAACAGAAAAAGACATTTTTGATCCAACGGCTGACCTATTGACTGGCCCACCCATGCCTCGGTACATAATTAAAAAAAGTGTCGCCACTTCGAGACCATAAAGATCAGCAGAACGACGAACAAGAAGATAAGATTGTTTAGATGGCGGGGGATACAGCAGTACTACTGACACCAGAAACGGAGGGAAATACTGGTAACAAAGAGGTCACTGAAGCTGGTGGACTAGAAGAGTTCCTTCCCTCAGCAGCAGGAGCACCTAAAAAAGAACAATCTATGTCTATGATGACCGACAGGAGCACCACCACGCTGGTAGATGATAGTACCGAGGACACCGACATTGGTATGGATGAGATTTCATGGCATAGTAATCGAGATTTTTTTGATGTGGATGCCAGTGCAAAGAACGACAAGGAACAGACAGGGTCCCTTCCAAGAACAAGAAAGAAAATGAATGCGGATCCTCTTCCTAATCGTCGTTCACTTCGACTTTCTGTTGTTATGCCAATGCCAACCAGTTCCTTGACAATGAATATGAAAGATCTCCTTGGAAGCCTACCGAAGAACAAAAGTGGTAGTACAACTAATGCAAGATCAACAATGTCACGAGATGAAGCTGGTGGTTCATTTGAATCCAGCCGGGCCGAGGCGAAGGCTGTACTCAATACATTGCAGCAACTCTGGGGAGTCGAAGCTTCAGATTTTAACCTCAACACGAGTGCACCATTGAGTCAGTCAGTGTTAACTGAAATCTCTGATGCAATCCTTGTTTCAGAGTCTTGGAACAAAATTCTAGCATTCAGATCCATGTTTGCAGAAGCATTGGTAGGGCGATGGCGCGTACTTGTGGCCGCAGACGAGATTCGATTGGAGAAGGAGAATAAGGCGAAAGCGTTCTGGGTCCAGAATATCCTCTCTTCAACCGGACCTCGGCAAACACAACATCAGCTTAAGTCCAAGGTCTTACATATGATTGAGACCAATGCAGATCCTATTGCCAATCACTTTGGGACAAGAACTAGTAGCCTTGTAATCCTTTGCGTTGGTGCATTAGATGCCGCAGCAGAAAATCTATGCCCGCATAGAGTCATCCAGCGTGAGGCCTACCGTCCTTTGAAGGGTTCTGCTGATCCCGATCCATCCATCTCCGGGATATTCTTCCACGAGAAAGAGTGTATTACGTTCGAAGACTTCTGCAAGCAATTTGGAAGGTACGGCCTCCCTCCAAGGTTTTGGCTTTCTTTTTGCGAAGCTTTTCTTTGGGCGATGAAAGGTCATAATCCCTACTCCATTGCGGATGAACAAGATGACCTTGCCTCTTCTCCCAGTGAAAGTGCACATGCGAAATTCATTGCAGGTATGTTTGTATTGCCCATGGTTGAAGCTTCTTTACGTCGAATTCATCGTGTGAGCGAAGACACTGTCGTCCAGGAATTGAAAGTTGCCTGTTCTTGGGAAAAACTGGAAGGTGACTTTGAGAACGTGGCAGGCAGTGCACTGAATAAGCTATTTGAAAACTTTCCAGACATGAGTGATCATTTCTCTGATTCTGATGCTGAGGATATACTCTCTCGGCTTTTCCAATTGTAAGTTACTTGACATGATTAGAGGAGATTGTATGATGCCTTCTTCAGCAATTGATTCCTGATACCTTCTTGTTTTTTATTTCATGCAGAACTATCGAGATGGTCCAACACAGTCATGCAATCGAAAGCCCTAGCTCCAGTATCAGGATCCTCTGCACAAGCCTTGGTGACAAATGGTCTGATCTTGGTCTATCTGTTGAGGCGCTTCTGCTATTGAGTAAAGAATTTGTCAGGGACATTTCGCAACTTCTCCGTGGTGACGGTGAAGATTCGGATCCAAAAGAGCTGCAGGCTGCCTTCTCTTTTCTATTCAGGGAATGCATGCAATTCGTCCTGCAACCTATTTTGATCAATCAAAATTTATGGTTAGAGGCAGGTCGCTTCTACGATGACGTTGCGAAAGAATTGAATTGGTCGCCGCAATTTCAACAAAGGCGCTTGTTCGAAGTACAAACTGAAATATTTGCGAGCGGGACATACACACACACGAAAGAAGAGTTAGAGGTCGGTGCCAGGCTTGCGTGGAGAAACAGTGCGAAGTGTGTCGGAAGGTGAGATTCGTTTCAAATAGTATGGTATATGCGTTTGATTTGCCACATTTTTGCTGTGCATAATTCTCAACACAACCGAATTCATCTGCAGGATTGCTTGGAATACTTTGGAAGTTCGCGACTGCAGACATTGTGAACAGCCATACGAGATCTTTAGTGAGGTTGTTGAACATCTTAAAATAGCAACAGGAGGCACAAATATCCAGAGTGTCATGACAGTATTCAGGCCTCAGAGAAGTGACGAAGTGTGGGGAATGAGATTCTGGAGCAATCAGTTTGTGAGATATGCTGGTTACAAGGATGAATCGTCGGATACGATCCTCGGTGACCCGGCAAACGCAGAATTTACAACATTCCTGACTAGCAACAGGATTTGGAAACCACCGAGCACTCGAAGTGCCTTCGATGTTCTACCAATAGTGCTGAAAATCCCAAACAATGACATTCCGTTCGTTTATGAGTTGCCAAAAGAGGTGACACACGAAGTTGAGCTTGAACACCCCAAATACCCCGGCGTCAAAGATCTTGGGTATAAATGGGGCGCTGTACCAGCTATTTCCAATTTTACTATGGACTTGGGAGGTATCAAGTACCCATGTGCTCCATTTAATGGCTGGTTTGTATCAATCGAAATTGCAAGAAACCTTTTGGAACGATACAATGCGACAGAACCACTCGCAGAAGCATTTGGAATGGATTTAACTGACAAACTCCTACACCAAAAGGTATCAGCTGAACTCGAGACAGCAATATTGCATTCTTTCGAAAAGAACAAGTTTACGGTGGTAGATCCCATGACCGTTGGGAAGTCATTTTTGACGCATTGTAAGCGGGAAAGGACCTCAGGGCGTGAGTGCCCTGCACAATGGTCTTGGATTGGTGGTCTTTTAGGTAAGTACATTTGTTTTTACTTTATGAGCACACTTTCGTGGCCAACTTGCTAACTATCTTTCACAACAAATGCTCTGAAGGACCAACGAACCCTACGTGGCATTTAGAAATGCGAGACTTTAAGAAGACCCCGCAATATGATTATTGCTGTGATCCGTGGCGAGTACTTGACTTTGGTGAAAAAAAGAACGCCATAGGACCGGCGGAAGGCGCCCTTGTTCGTGGCAATGAAGATCCATTATTGCCCCGTATTCTAATTGCTTATGGCTCAGAAACAGGCACCGCCGAGGCGGCTGCTACTTCCCTAAATAGATACTTTAAATTGGTCAATCCGTCGCTGTTGACTCTTAATGACGTCGCCAAGCTTGACCAGGCAACAATTCAAGAATTCACACACATGTTGATCATATGCGCAACATTTGGGGCGGGCGAGCCGCCCAATAATGCTGCGATGTTTTTCTCGAAGGACTTGAATGGGGTGATTAAAAAAGGCGCAAAGTTTGCTGTCCTTGCATTGGGTTCCAGCTTATATCCCGAATACTGCAAAGCAGGGAAGGACGCAGATGATAAAATGAATGAGGCAGGAGCAGAGCAAATTATGGAAATCACACGCGCAGACTCTGCTCAAGGGGATCAGACTACAATCAGAGAATGGATGAATCGGGTTAAGAAACTAGTTCTTCCTGATGTGTTACATGATAAATTGAAGGCTGGTTACGCAATGTCAGGTAGAGGGCCCTTGCTGCCTTCGTATTTGATGAAATGGCGTAACGAAGATGCTGAGGGTGAAGCATGGCTCACCAAGAAAAAGGATGAAGGTACATTACAATGCATATCGAATAGAGAGTTATTTGGCAAGAGCGACGGTATGGACCCGACCCGTTCAACTCGCCACATTGAACTAGATCTACCTGACGAGATGTCTTACGAAACGGGCGATCATCTATCTGTTGCTCCCATCAATTCTATGGATGTCGTTGCACGCTTTTGCAAGTGCTTTGCACATAAAATTGAGAAGGCTGCTGTGAAGTCAGGTTACTATTCATTGAAATTGGAGGAAGACACGCGACAGTCACTTACCGCGAAAAGTACAAATCTTTCTTGCACTCCGTCTCTTTTATGGCAAATACATCAATCGTTTTACATTGAATGTACTGAAGGTGGACGTGCGTCCTTGTACTCAGCGAATCATCTGGTCAATAAGACTCTAGCAGATGTGCTACAAAAAGGACTGGACTTGTCATTCCACTCAACATCGTATCTGGTTGACTTCTTATCAATGCTTTCTAGAAAAATGGGGACCATGAGAGGTACGTCAGCCACCGCGGTCCTCTTCAAGAAAGAAGTAATGCCTATCATAGAGCAAGAATCCGACGTAGACGATGGAAGCAAGAGAATCAGAGTGTTCATCGAGAAATATCCAACGATTGTCGATTTTCTCGAGACATTTGATGAGGTACTGTGCCGTCCCGCAGGTGGACAGCCGTTAGTGAGCCTTGCCGATGTATTGGTGCTCATTCCCTGCCTTCAGCCAAGGCAATACTCTATTTCTTCTTCAGACGTAATATCGCCCAGGAGACTTTCAATCACAACTGGGGTAGTGAATTATGTTTCGAAAAATTTGGTGCCAGTGAAAGGTGTATGTTCTAATTACCTTGCTGGCCTCGCCATAGGACAATTTGTAGATGCCAGAGTTGTCAAAAGCTCTTTCCATCCTCCGGACGACAGCAGTTGTCCGCTCATTATGATTGCGGCTGGTACAGGTCTTGCACCATTCATGGGTTTCCTTCAGGAGAGAGCTAACGCAATGGCAGAGTCAAACATCGGCTTCGGGAAGTGTCATCTATTCTTTGGTTGCAGGTCTGACGAAGAGTTCACTTACAATGACCAGCTGACACAATGGGAGTCCAAAGGAGTTGTTGAGCTGCATCTCGCACAGACCCGCCAAAAGGGCAAACCGAAGAAATATGTACAGGGTGCGTTAAAAGATTATGGACAAGACTTAGCCTCCCTCCTCCTTTCCCAAGAAATGGCAAAGGTGTACATTTGTGGCAATGCCAAGATGGCAGATGAGTGCAGCGATGTGTGTATTGAACTGCTAGCAAAGTACGGAGAAATGTCCGTGATGTCAGCAACCCAATGGTTGTGGAGTATGCGCTTCGACAATAGATGGCAGTTTGATGTATGGGGGCAAGCAAAGCCAATTAATGCTGTCACAAATGCAACAAAAGGCCGTTCACTAAGAGAGTCGCAGGTGGACTGGATTGCAAATTTCTAAGCTTATATGCATCTCGCACAACTTCTGTGATCGTGGTTCTTACTTTCACTCAGCACCTGAAGTGCATGTGTTGCAAGCTAGATCACTGATCGCGTATGATCAATCAGCAAATTTTTAAAACATACTGCATTTTTGAATTTACGCTTTTAAGTTTTATGCACTCTTCTCTGAATTAGTGGTGATATGTGGCTAAATTTCTACAACGACATATTTCCATATTTTCAAATTTGAATATGGTCATTTATCATACAAGTATTCAATATGTCAGAAGTAAGCCATATTATCAATTCTCACTTCCTGAAGGTCACAAATTGGCATGACAAGTGTGTACGTACAAGTACTTCTCTTAAAGGCTTTGTGTTCTCGCGTGGTCTTCTCGTATGGGCTTCCTCTGGATTTCTTCTTTCGTATGGAGTTCTTTCGTAAAGCTCACACACCTCGCACACAAAAGCTGCACTGGCGAATTTGTTAGTAGTAATATTTTAAATCACTGAGTTCAAGTTCAAGTTCAAGTTCGTAACGCTCGCAATAAAATAAACAAACAGTTTATACAATGTCATCAATTAGCATGTTGTTTATACAAGTTACTTTAATTCTACCCTTCGTTGTAGATTACCCAGAGAGCATCTCCGGTAATTACCAAGTCACTTCACAAGTGTATGTCCAGGTCTGTGGATTGATTGTACAGCTCAATTCTAAGCGGGCGGGTTTTACAGGATCAGTTGATTGATTCAGTCAGTATTTCCGACCACACTTGATGTCCAACGCTTCTAGCTAGCGTTATCGCTTTTACATCTGCAATCCTGATGTTACATCACTTGTATCATTACATAGATACTAGAGAATTGAATGGGTCTGAATAAACTATTTCACGACAACGATTGCCATCTGTTCAATAATAAACATTATAATATGTAGGTTACACAATATCTAGTAGATGACCTGGAACGCAGGAAGGTCTGCTGTCCTTAGTCCCAAAACAGCTTCTACAGAAACTCCTTCCGGTGGCTTGGGTGCTAGTGCAGCTCCTTGCGCAAGAATGGCGAGAGAAAATGTTGTGAAGACAATGTTCACCACAAGAAAAAAGAGGTTTCCATCATAAGATCCTTGGTTCCATAATTGGTTCCCTGCATCGACGGCACCCGTGACACCAACACCCCCGGCAGCAAGCAGTGCGCCAACAGTGATAAATAACAGAGAATTGGTTGACAAGCCCGTCATAGCTAGAACGCTCTAAACTTGCGAAACAACTGCTGGTTGGAATAGAAGTTATCTCAAATCATCTAGCTGTGGATTCGCTCTCAAAAACGGGGTTGGGTAAGGTGAAAATCTGCTATTAGGATTTTTTTCTGCCATTACATCAGGTATAGGTGCACGGAATTCATTCTTGGCTCTTCCTGGATCAATGTCTCCATTGCCTTTTCAGTGATAACATAAGCTGTTGTTCCCAGTGCTGACAGTTGCCCAGTACTAAGCGCGACTATATTCTTGTCTTCAGTTTTAGACACAATCAGATTCGGTACGAAGGGAATGTAACTCACATGGATAATATCTGCACCACTATTTCCCAAACAATAAGAGACCGACTTCAGTGTGCCAACAGATATTTCTCTGCGTCACCTCTTCACGCTGGATATGTCTGGGATGCCAAGATTAGGTACCCTATCGCAATCCAGCAGCTGCCCTTTGATATCGATGTCTATGTCCGGTTACTCTTTTTGTAATGGTCAAGAAGACAAAATCGTCAAGATGTTTGGAGCGATTCCCATTCTCAACAGCGTAGCTCGAGGTCCTGCACAGTCAGCGAGACTCCGTTGGCTTGCATACGCCCCAATCTTTCCAACAAGCATGTTGCCTCACGAAGTCGTGGGAGTTCATTGGACCCGGGAAAAGGAGATGACGAGAAGCGAGACAACCGCTGATTTCATTGACCCTAATGGACATTCATCGAAGGTCAACGTAAAGTTCGATAGCAATGGACTTATCGAGCACATTGCAGCCGTTGAAGAAAACTGGCAATCTGATTGTGTCACCAGGTGAACTGTTGGTGATTATGGAAAAGAAGTAATGCATTTCTTGCTCCACTATTGACATTAAAACCTTCCTCTTGAACTGCTTAGTACTACTAGTCTCTTGTGACTGTTCGCGTGTCCACTTCGACGACGACCTGTTTTTTTCTACTGAACTCTTTGACCACCATCAACTGAAGTCGTCAGCACGATTAACTTTTTCGTCTTGGTTTTCTTGGCCTTCTCCCTCGGCCTTCCTCTTAGTCAAATCTTATTCTTTCTCATCTCTCTAAGTGAATTCGTCTAGGAGACGGCTGCGTGCCCTCCTAGCTTGAATGATCTCTATATGCTCGACCTGCACAAGTGAAGTTCACACAATTAGAGCCATCTAACATACAACATGCTAATTGATGACACAACAACAATGCCTGAACAACATACGTTGACCCCTACTGGAGTAACCTTACGTTGGGATAATGTTCAATTAGAAGTCGACATTCCTGCAACGGATGAAAATGGAACAATGAAAAAAACGAATTCTCAAGGGCATTACCGGTACCGCCTCACCAGGTGAACTGTTGGTGATTATGGGTCCCTTGGGTGCAGGCAAGAGTATTCTCCTGGACTGTTTGGCGAATCACAATACGAACTACTCTGGGAATGTCACGATTAATGGACAATCATGGACAGATGAAATGTCGAAACTATCGGCTTATGTGTTGCAAGATGATTTATTCTATACCACCTTGACTGTGAAAGAACACCTGCAGTTTCAAGCGGAGCTGCACATGGGCAAAGGCTGTACCTCCAAAGAACGAGAAACACGCATGGTCAAAGTGATTGCAAATCTTGGATTGGTGAAATGTCAAGATACGATGATCGGAATGGAAATGCCAGAGGAATTTCTGGTGGAGAACGTGAACGCTTGAGTTTTGCCACCGAGTGTCTCACAAATCCAGCTCTATTGTTTGCTGATAAACCTACCAGTGGTAAGATAAGCTGTGTTGAATTTGAATATACTGAATATCAATCGATGATTTTTTCCATTCGTACGCATGTATGACGATGCTGATGCTGAATAAATTTCTTTTATCGTCCGAACTGCCATTCCTTAGGTTTAGATTCGTCCATGGCCAAAAATGTCGTCAAGCAGCTCAAGAAACTTGCATAGGACGAAGGTCGAACAATCATTGCAATGATTCACCAGCCTTCATCTGGAATCTTTGCCTTACTCAATAAGCTCTTGCTCATTGCTGATGGCACACTCACGTATCACGATAATAACGCTGATGTTATCCAGTATTTTAAATCCATTGGCTATCCATGTCCGCAATTCACCAATCCTTCGGATTATCTAATGCACAAATTGTCGCATTCAGATCATCGAGCACGAATTGAAGCACACTGGCTTGCCCAAGTTCCAAGTATTCCGGAGGAAGATGAACACACACATCCCCGAGCTTTGTTTCATGCCTATCAGCCTCTTGGTTTGGTGCAGCAAGTTATGACTCTTGCCCGGCAGAATATTACACGAATTGTGAAGGACAAAATTGGATTCAAAGCCCGACTGGGTCAAAATCTCATTTTGAGCATAGTTTGTGGCCTCATTTATCTCCGAATTGAAGATAACGAATACAAAGTAATGAACTTTAATGGAGCGATGTTTTTCCTTGCCGTGAACCGGGTCTTTGGAGATGCTATACCTGAATTTATGCTCTTTCCATTGGAGCTCCCGATTGTTTTGCGAGAATACCGGAGTGGTCTCTATTGTGTCTGGACATGGTTCTTTGTAAAAAATGTCTCGGAGTTGTTTATGCAAATCTTGTTTCCTTTCATCTTTCTCACGCCAATGTATTTTATGATCGGATCCAAAGCTTCGGCAGAAACGTATTTTACATTTTTCTCATCATTGTCTTGGTCTCGAGTTGTGTTTTGGCTACGTACTTCGTGGCGTGCATTACGGGCAATCCACGGGTTGGTGCGATTTTAGGCCCGGTGACGATTCTGCCCTTCTTGCTCTTTGGTGGATTGTTTCTCAATTCCAATTCCGTGCCGGTGTATTTTGTCTGGTTGGAGTATTTGTCTCCGATTAAGTTTGGATATGAAGCCTTCATGCACACGTATTGGGAGCCTCAGGCTGGAGGGGTGGAGGTCCTGCGGATGGTCGGGATGTTGGAAAGAGAGGTATTTACGAAGTTGTCTCATTCTCTTGGGATTGAACCTCCGTTTTCGATCCTTTGCTTGTTTCTTTCTCTGGAGATATTGTTGCAAGAATGTCTAGAAACCGTAACAGCATGGTTTGAAATTATACTTGTTGTTGTATGATGAACACCTCTGTCTGCAAGATGAGATCTGAATGCGTTCATGATTATCATTATAAAATGACATACAGTATTATTATGCATTTTATTCCCTGCGGATATTTTGTTTTTTAATACAGCAGTACGCGTACACAGTAGTAGGAATGCTCATCGCTGCAGCAACAGCAAAAACATTTTTGATTTGTTGTGCATTGAAATTTGTCTGTCAGTGCACAGCTAGATGTTTGACCCCTCCCCCCAACGACTAGATTAGGAAGGAGAAAGAACTTCAAAGAGTGAATGATCAAAGAAGAATCAGTCATTCTCCGCTTAATCGCCAAAGAGAAGACATGTAGGGTTATGCAAATATGACAATCACGGGAAATTCTGTCTCTAGGTACTCAGTAAATAAATATTTGCGTAGAGGATGATGAAATTGCGGACCCCTATGCTGCTCTACGTGAAACAACACTGCTGTGGTGTCTCCGAAGATCAAACGAACAACGAACACTCGGAACATAAAGAATAGACAGACGTGTTCCATCATTGAGAATAAAGACATCAATTCTATCCAATCCAATTCTATCCAATTCAATCTATTTCAACGAATAACAATACAATGACTCGATCCCTAGTAGGAGCTCTATTGCTCGGAGTCTCGATGGTGAATGTAGACGCATGGGGAACTCCGGATAATGTTTCTAGTCGCCTTCAAGTTCAGGTGAGTCTTAGTTAGACATTGATCCATTCAATTGATTTGATTCGATTTGATTCGATTAGTACTACGAAGCTGGAGCTGAAAACAATTGGAATTCGATTCGAATGAATCACTGCAATGTCAGACGGCTCTAGTATCGAATGGCGGTATCGTGAATCGTGTACATCACATTCCGCTTCTTCTAGAAGACGGGCTTCTCTTGACGACTGAACAAGATTGATTTCATTTCAATCGACTGCTTCAATTCGATTTCAATCGATTCGATTCAATTTCAAATATTTCATTCTAACGATGTCAGACTATCCATTGTATTTCAATCACAGGTTCCCAAATCTCTCTTTCGCGAGAAAGGATACGATCATCGTGAAGCCCTCTTTGGTTCCCCGCCATACGGAGGATCCATTGCGCAAAACGTCTACTACACAGATACGGACTTCTGCGATTCCTCTGTCATTGACCCAACTTCAGGCTACCCTTCTCGACCCACTGATACAGACACGAGCAAACCCGCAATTTGGCCATCACCCTTTATCCTAATGGTCGATCGCGGTGCTTGCTCTTTTGTCCAAAAAGCCAGAAACGCACAACATGCAGGGGCCGCTGGGGTCATTATCGCTGATAACCTCTGTCTCTGTAATGATTCCGCTTGTCTTAACATGACTCAGGGATCCTTTCAAAATTGTCAAAATACGGAACCGATCATGGCAGACGATGGGTCAGGTGGGGATATCACCATTCCCGCATTTCTCATGTTCAAGCAGGATGCATTTGTCATTATTCAGGAAGTCAAGGATAGGGAAAGTCCCGTACAGGTCGAAATGAGTTGGTCGCTTCCTCATCCGGATTCAAAGGTTGAATATGAATTATGGACTGTTCCCTCTGAAACCGTTTCAAAGGATTTTCAGAGGAATTGGAAAGATGTCGCTGTGAAAATGGGTGATAAATTGTATTTCACTCCGAGGCAGTACATTTATGATGGAATCAAGAGTCGTTGTCAGACTTCGGATGGGAGAAACATGTGTTTCAACCTATGTACAAATAATGGGAGGTATTGTGCTACTGACCCGGATAATGACCTTGAACATGGAGTCACTGGAGCAGAGGTCGTCAAGGAAGCCTTGAGGAGAATTTGTGTTTGGAAACACTTTGGGGAGAAAGATGGGCTTGGAACCATGTACTGGGATTATATTTCAGAGTTCCTCAAGAGGTGTGATACAGACGACTTTTTCTCAAATGATGATTGTATCAATGATGTGTTCAAGAATGCCAAGATTGACGGAAAGAGGATTGATCAGTGTATGGAAGATTCTGGTGGATTGACAGATAATCATCCCAATACTCTTCTTGATAGGGAGATTGATGCTGCCATGAGGAAAGGTGTTGTAGTTCTTCCCACCATGTTTGTGAACTCTGCACCCCTTAGAGGAGCTTTGACGGAAGGCACGGTATTCAATGCTGTTTGTCATGGATTTCAGTCAGGATCCGAACCTGACGTGTGTAATAAGTGCAGTGGATGCAGTGATGTGAAGGAGTGTGTGCAAAAGGGAGTTTGCAAGAGCAACCCTGGTGGTTCTTCTAGTGGAAGTGTTTCCAAAAAGACATTTGGTACCACGCTCTTGTTCATGTGTGTCCTATTTGGAGCTGCAGGATACTTGCATTGGAGAAAAACTAGGGAGGAAATGCGTGATCAAGTCAGGGGTATCTTGGCCGAATACATGCCATTGGAAGGCGGTGAGAATGAAGAACACAATCCTATGGACTTTGCCAGATCTGGACAGAGCGCTTCTCTTATTTCATAAGCTGCTGCTTGATTGGCAATGGTGAGAGAGAGGAAGGGTATCTGCGTTTGCATTTGCGTTAGTAGCGTTTGCGTGTACGTGTACCAATATGAGGATGATGGAGGGCATGGCTGGCATGGAGAAAGAACAAAATGAATTAAGCTTGTATATCAATAATAGTAACATGAATAACTTGAAACTAGCTAGTTACAAAGACGAC
>Ga0115005_10003432_pt1 | contig 12650 bp, 9 predicted proteins | sample ArcOceMetagenome_FD_87163 | JGI IMG/M metagenome (GOLD analysis project Ga0115005, IMG submission 87163) | Marine eukaryotic phytoplankton communities from Arctic Ocean - Arctic Ocean - Greenland ARC118M Metagenome | ecosystem: Environmental > Aquatic > Marine > Oceanic | place: Arctic Ocean... | reverse complement strand
GAAACATACATTTCTATGTTTTTTTCAAGATTTACATTTGCGGTTTCCAGTGTTTGACACTCTTGACTTGGTTGTTGAGAACAGCTTAGGATAACGAGTGAAAGCAGTAAAATTATTGATTTTTTCATTCTATGGTTTTTAAAATTAGAATGTAAATGTACGTATTATAGATTGTTTTTTGAAAGTTAAAAAACGTTAATATATAAAACAACTTATTTGCTAAGGTTTAGAAGTTTCAAAATGGACAAAAGAGGGTCTTCTACAGAAAACGGATTCTAATAGAGTTGCGTTTGTATTTTAGGTCGAAGTACACGCCTTCATACGTTATTGAACTACACATATAAAGAACTCTATTCCACATACAACTGTTTTAGATAAAATTAAAAAAGATAAATGACGACAAATATAGGACTTATTTCCAGTTTTGCCCTTTCATTTGCATGGCTGCTTTCAATATGTCTTTTTGGCTGATCTGCCCTACTAACTTACCATTCTCTACAATTGGAAACCGGCGTCTTTTAGCTTCTAAAAATTTATTACCTGCATCAAAAATATTCATGTTTCCATCGATGGTATCTACATTTCTGGCCATGTGTTTTTCAATCGTTTGGTCTTGCATTGGCATATTGTAGTAGCGACTTTCACTGATTTGCTTTATACAATCCCCTTCCGAAATAATGCCTATCAATTCTTTTTTAGCATTCACAACAGGCCCTCCAGAAATTCGATGTTTAATTAACAATTCCATCACACTTTCAATCGATTGGTCGGGAGTAAATGTGATCAAATTTGTAGTCATATAATCACTAACTTTTAGCGACTTAACATCCTCTTTTGAGGGTTGCCGTCTGGCACCTTGAAAACTTTTTATGGGCATAAGATCTGATTTAGTGAATTCTAAATATAGGAAAAAAAACGAGGCTTTCCTAAAATAGGTGGTTTTATTCGTCATCGCGAGGCGTGGGAATCCACACACAAAAAAGCCCTTACATCTCTGTAAAAGCTTTGTAACTGAACTTCTGATTAATACTCAGAGGCAATCTGATTCTTAATTCACTCCGCTGATTTATTGATTGCCATTTCATGGTCATATTGGCAACAACCTGGCAAGTCTTTGTAGGCGTCTTCATTTCCAGCAACCTTTTCGGTGTCATAGCCCGAAGCCGCAATGGCATTATGAATTGCCATCTCATTGGTTTTTGTTTCATCAAAAGAAACATCAATATTCTTTTTTTCAACGTCCCAATTGACATTTGAAATTCCTTCAAGGCTGTTGACTGCTTTTTCAATGGTGTTTTTACACATCCCGCAGTTGCCTCGCACGCCAAAACTAAGGTCTGTCATTTGCATTTCGTTGGAAACAACTGTAGTTTTTACTGATTCTACTTCTTTGTTCACTGCTTTTTTAAAGCTAGTTAATCCGATAGCTGCAATCACAGCCAAAGTTAAAATTACTTTTTTCATGGTGTTAAAATTTAATTATTATTTATTTGATTACTTGTTTTACTTCGCCACATTTTAGCATGGATTGACCAAAATAAGGGTTGAATACTTTTTCTTCTTTACTTAGCCAATGAGCTCCCTTGTTGTTGTCTGCCATAGGACAAAATTGTTGGTATATTTCGGCGTTAATTCCGAATAATTCTATCGCAGTTGTTAGGTGTTTGGAAAGCTGTTTAAATTGCTTTCTTTGTGCAGCGATGTCCCTTGAGTTTGAAATTGAATTTGCAGCCGTTTTAAGTACTTTTTCTAGAGGCATCCAATTAGAGTGCGCATCCATATTCAATAATTTCATATCCACTTTACTTAAATCTGTAAGTAATTTTTTAGCGTCCTTTGCAACCTCTTCTGAATTATCTTCTATCAAACCATTCTTTAAAGTGATATAACGATCAAATACCTTTTTTAGCTGGTTTTGAAATTCCTTTGACACCTTCATTCTCTCATTCATATTGGAATGAGTGTCCATACTGGACATTGGCTGCATCATCCCAAGATGTCCTTCGTGTCCCGTCATTGTTTTACCACCTTCTTTATTCATCATCGATTTTTTGCCTTGCAATTGTGCAGCTGCATCCACTGTAAATGTTCCATTGGTCACAATTTCATCTCCACTATTTAATCCTTCAACAACTTCATAATAATCTCCAAATTTATTGCCCAATACAATTTCTTTCATTTCAAAAACGGGTTCGTTGGCATTGGGTTTTACATACACTACCGATCGAACACCTGTCCATAAAACAGCTGAAGCAGGAATTTTTAACAGCATTTTCATTGAAGAAAGCTCCCTTCTTTTAAGGACGCCTTTCACAAACATTCCAGGTTTAAAATCATTATTTGTATTGTTTAAAACGGCTCTTAATTTTACGGTTCGGGTGGTTGCATCTAAAATGGGATCTATAAAATTGACCTTCGCTTTAAACTTCTTTTTAGGATAGGCGTTTGTTGTTATAGAAATATTTTGACCTTTTTTAAATAAATCAATTTGATTTTCATAAACATCAAAATTTGCCCACACCGTATTGAGATTGGCGATTTTCAACAACGGTTGTCCTTGTTTTATATAGTCGCCTTGTTCTACTAACTTTTTTGAAACCGTCCCTGACACCGTTGCGTATATCGGTACATTTTCTTGAACTTTTCTGCTCGCCTCAATTTGATTGATTTGACTATCGGAAAGTTTCCATAATTTTAGTTTATTTCGCACCGCTTTATATAAGGCTGGTTGGGATTCTTTTAAGGAGATTGCTGTGATTAATTCTTGCTGAGCAGCATATAATTCCGGCGAATAAACGGTGGCTAATAATTGTCCTTTACGTATTTTTTCTCCTGTAAAATTTACATTCAGTTTTTCTATTCTTCCCGAAAAATAACTGACTTGAACGGCATTCGCTTCTTCATTTTCTACAATTTTACCTGATAATTTAATGCCACTGTTTTCCATAGCGGATTCTCCAACCACAGAGGTTTGGATATTGGCCAATGCCATCGCGTTCTCGGATAACTTAAACTGATCTGCGGACAACCCCATTGCAGTTGTTTCGGCTGGAATTAAATCCATCCCACAAATAGGGCAATCGCCAGCTTCAAGAAGCATGATTTGCGGATGCATCGAACAAGTCCACATTTGATTTGTTTCCGCCATTTCAGAGTGATTGTGCTCTGTTTGTTCGTTGGAGGAATTTCCAAAAAGAAACCAGCCCGCTACCAATCCAACAACTACCAATCCGAAATAAATTATATATTTTTTCATTTTAAAATATGTTTAATAACATTAGTATTGACATTATAATCATAATCGTATTTTCTATAAACGTCGCTTCTGTCATAGGCAACTTTAAAGCAGTTCCTAAACAAGCACATTGTATTGATTTTTTATTTAATAATGTCTTAGTAACTCCAATAGTGGTTATCCCTAAAACAATAAGTGTAATCATCAAAGCTATATTTACTTTAAAGCGCATTAATAACATTAAGCCTAAAGCAGTTTCTATAAAAGGGTAAATCCATGCATAAATGGGGATACGCTTTGCTAAAGGGTCATACATTCTAAATGAGTCTGGAAACCCTTTTAAATCTAACATTTTAAAGAAACTAAACACAATATAGAATACCCCCATAAAGTCAAGCATAAAATCATTCCAACTCCAGTTTTTATAATGTAATAAAACACTTGAAACTACGATGTAAAACAAAATAAGGAATAACGGTTTTAGCTGTTGAAGCTTTGTTTGTTCTTTTTCAGTTTCAAAACTTGAATTTTGCGCAGGGATGGAAGTGTTTTTGTGCTCTTTTATTGAAATAATATATTTTGAAGACAATGCTTTTTGTAATGTTCCTAGTTCAATACGATTGCTCATACTAACGATTGCTTCTTCCTTTTCAAGATTAACTTCTACGTTTGTGACAGCATCTAAATTCTTTAAACTCTTTTCTACAGAAGCTTTACAGCTCCCGCAAGTCATTCCAGATATTTTATAAGTATGTTTCATTTTTAATTAAAATTTAATTTGTTAAATAATTAATAACTGAGGTTTGTATCAAGTGTGTTTTCACAGATTCTACCTGATTCATTTGAAACTTTAATTGCAACTCTTGAATATCGAGAACGTCATTAAAATTGATCGTTCCTGTTTCGTAGCTTTTCACTAAAATGGTTTCAGCATCCTTTGCCTGTTTTAAGTTCTTTGTCTGTGTGTCGTAACTTATTCTTGCAGAACTACGCCGTTTAACAGCCTTGTCCAATAAGGTCTCTAATCGGTTTCGTTTATCTTGCTTTTGAGTCCTGATCTCTTTTTGATGTAACTCGTTTTGTTTTGTTTTTGATTTGTATTTAGTATTGAAAATCGGAATTGAAATACTGACCATTGGCATTACAATATCTTTTCCATTATCGCTAAAATTCACATCAGGTCGTTCTGAAACTGCGATATAATCCAATCCAAATCCAAACATTGGGTTGCCTTCTTTTCGATTTAATAATTCGGATTTTTCAACGGATTCATAGAGCTTTTCGTATTTCAATAATTCAGGGTGTAATGCTAAGTTCTCGGCATTGATTTGAGTATTTTCAAGAGGGATTGTTAGTTCACGATCCATAGAAATTTCAATATAACTATCTCGATTTAATAACTTGTTTAGTCCCGTTTGTTCTGCTAAATAATCTTGTTCTAAAACTTGTTCTAATTGCTCCAATTCATTTTGCCGCATTTGTAATCGCAAAACATCTACTGCGGATGCTTTTCCAACCTCAACAGACGTTAATGCCAATTCTTCATAGGTTTTTAACAGGCTTCTATTTTCAACTAAAATCGTTTGTTTCGCTTTTAACGCATATAAATTATAGTAGGATTGCGATATGGATGCTACCAATTTTCTTTTTACAATAACAACATCTTCATAAACAGCATCAGCCAAAGAACTCGCATAGTTTTCTCTTGCAGTAATTAAACCAAATGAAGGTAACATTTGTTTCGCAGAAACCTTAAAGCGTTGCGCTCCTGTGCGGGTTTCGGGTTCACTTACAAAATAACCAACCCCTATTTGTGTATTTGGTAGGGTGTTTACCTCGTTTACTTTTTCTCTTGCAACTTGATATCTCAATTCAAAGATTTGAATTTCCGGACTGTTTACTAATCCTTCATTAATGAGTACTTCTAATTCTTGACCGCTTACTGAGTGAAAAGTTAAAAGTGAAAAAATAAAAATCAGAGCTCCTTTTAAATGAAAAATGAAAAATGAAAAGTGAAAAACGGATTGTTTATTCGTTCTTTCTAACTCCTTAGTTTGCCCTTTTAGCGTTTCACTATTCACTTTTAGCTTTCCACTTTTCACTTCTAACTTTTCACTTTCCACTTTTAGTTTCCCACTTTTAACTTTTAGTTTTTCACTTTTCACTTTCAACTGTTTCATACTACATTCTTGATTTTGTGGTTTTAATTGAACTTACAAGCATTGCCACTAATTCTTTATTTAAACCTAAATGAACCTGATGCTCATTTTCATTGATATAATCGGTGTCTTTTAGTAAATCCAACCAATACAATGATTCATTGGCTTCTTTAAGAGAAATACTCATTTTATGAATAAAATCCATTTTACTTTGAGCAAATTCTGCTTCACGGATAAGAGCTCCAATAGCGGTGCCGCTTCTTAAAAGTTGTTTACTTAAAACGTATTCTTTTTTATCAGAAACTAATCGTTGAGACAGCTTTACGACCATAATTGCAAACGCATAACTTTTATCTTTTAAAATACTCTTACCCATAACTTTTCACTTTTAGTTTTCCACTTCTCACTTCTCACTTTCCACTTTCCACTTTTCACTTTTCACTTTAAACTTTCCACTTTTCACTTTCAATTCCTGCTTCCAACTATACAACACCGGAACCACAAACAATGTAATTAAAGCAATCAGCATGCCTCCAAAACTTGGGATTGCCATCGGAATCATAATATCACTTCCGCGGCCTGTGGATGTTAAAATGGGCAACAATGCTAAAATGGTGGTCGCTGTGGTCATTAAGCAAGGTCGGATTCGTTTTTCTCCAGCTTCCACAATAGATGTCCTTATGTCTTTTTTGTTTGTTGGTTTATTTCTATCAAATGTTTGCTTTAAGTAAGTCGCCATTACAACGCCGTCATCAGTCGCAATTCCGAAAAGAGCTATAAATCCAACCCAAACCGCCACACTCAAATTAATGGAATGCATCTGGAATAAATTGCGAAGGTTTTCACCAAAGACATTGACGTTTAAAAACCAGTCTTGACCATACAGCCAAATCATGATAAAACCACCTGCAAATGCAACCGCAATCCCTGAAAACACCATCAGGGATGTTGCTACCGAACGAAACTGAAAATATAAAATCAAGAAAATGACAAGCAATGCTAAGGGCACAACGACGGATAAGGTTTTTTCTGCTCGCAGCTGATTTTCATAAGTCCCTGTAAATTGATAATTGATTCCTTTCGGGACAATCAATGCACCCGAATCGATCTTTTGTTGGATGAGTGCTTGTGCATTTTCAACCACATTCACCTCAGCAAATCCATCTAACTTATCAAACAACACATAGCCTACTAAAAAAGTGTCTTCACTTTTAATCACTTGTGGTCCTTGTTCATACCGAATAGTCGCTAATTCACTTAAAGGCACTGGATTTCCTCTTTCTACAGGAATGTATATTTGCTTCAAATCGGCGGGGTTTGCGCGTAATTCTCTTGGGTAACGCACCCGAATACCATAGCGTTCGCGTCCTTCAACGGTTTGGGTAAGCACCATGCCGCCTACAGCAACTTTAAGCACATTTTGTACTTGTTGTATTGAGATTCCATAGCGTGCAATTTTCTCCCTGTCTATATCTATAAGCAGATAGGGTTTCCCCACAATTCGATCTGCATAAACAGCTTGCTTTTTAACGCCTTCTGCTTGTTTTAAGATGCTTTCTAACTGTAACCCAAAAGCTTCAATTTCTTTCAAACTTTGCCCTTTTACTTTAATTCCCATCGGTGCACGCATGCCTGTTTGTAGCATTACCAATCGGGTTTCAATAGGTTGTAATTTGGGAGCTGAAGTAACTCCGGGCAGTTTGGTGACTTTTATAATTTCATTCCAAATATCATCTGGGGAGTTAATTTCGGGGCGCCAATTGCGGTAAAACTCCCCATCCTTGTCTGGAATAAGTTGTTCTTCTGCATTTATCGATAGCCACTCTTCACGCTGGTCTGCTTGCAATGACATTCCATTTTTTAATAGATAACTCCCATTATCATTCACCTTATACCGTTGACGCTTGCCGTGTTCATTCAGCATATATTCTGATTTATATTGAATGATATTCTCATACATTGATAGGGGTGCTGGATCTAAGGGAGATTCGGTGCGTCCTGCTTTCCCTACCACTGTTTTAACCTCAGGAATACTAGCGACCGCCATGTCTAATTGCTGTAAAACCCGTTTGTTTTCTTCCACTCCAGAATGTGGCATTGAGGTAGGCATTAATAGAAAAGAACCTTCATTTAAGGAGGGCATAAATTCTTTACCTGTGTTTTTCATGATAAAAAACCCTGCGATGACAATTAATGTAGGAATGGATAAAAACAATGCTTTATGCTCTAAACACCAGCCTAAAATTCGGGTGTAATATTTTTTGAATACTGAGAAAATACCTAACAATCCAAAGCAAATAATACTCACAAAAATGAGATTTAAAAAGAGACTTTTATCGACTCCTAAGGGACGCCAATAGGTTGCTAAAAGAGCGATGATTGCTAACGCAGAAATGATGATATTAAGAAGTGAAAAACTGAAAGTGAAAAGTTGAAAGTGAATCTTCCCATCATTATAATAGTTCTTTACAATCCCTGTAATTCCAAAAGCTATAAGAATAAACCCGAGCCAATACCCATAAATTAATGCTGTTATTCCTAACAGAATGAGAACGGTATTAATTACAAAACTCAAGCCTTTTTTTATCCTTTGCTTTCTAAATAAATAGGCTGCAAACGGGGGAATTATAAACAACGCAACAATAATAGAAGCCGTTAAGGCAAAGGTTTTTGTAAAGGCCAGGGGTCTGAATAGTTTTCCTTCGGCACCCATCATTGTAAACACAGGAATGAAACTGATAATAGTGGTCATCACTGCTGTTACAATCGCACCAGAGACTTCTGTGGTCGCATTATAAACCACCTCATTTATAGTTAACTTCTCACTTTCTACTCCCAACTTTTCACTTTCCACTTTCCACTTTCCACTTTTCACTTCCAACTCCTCACTTTCCACTTTCCACTTTCCACTTTTCACTTCCAACTCCTCACTTTCCACTTTCCACTTTTCACTTTCCACTTCTAACTTCTCACTTTCATCCAAATGCCTAATAATATTTTCGGAAAGAATCACGCCGACATCTACCATGGTTCCAATGGCGATAGCGATTCCTGAAAGGGCTACAATATTAGCATCCACCCCAAAAATTTTCATGGCTATAAATACCATTAAGACCGCAACAGGGAGTAAGCCTGAAATAAGCACCGAGGCACGCAAATTGAATACCATGATAATAATGACCAAAATGGTAATTAAAATCTCTAATAATAGGGCTTCATTAAGGGTTCCTAAGGTTTCTTGAATTAATTCTGTTCGGTCATAAAAAGGAATAATCGTGACTTGTGACGTACGTCCATCCTTCAATACTTTTGAAGGCAAACCGGCACTAAGTTCATTAATTTTATCCTTTACATTATTGATCACTTCCATCGGATTGGCTCCAAATCTGGCAACCACCACGGCGCCGACAACTTCCGCACCTTCTTTGTCCAATACCCCTCTTCGAGTTGCAGGGCCTAAGGATACCTTGCCAATATCTTTAATTTTGATGGACGTAAAATCTTCAGAAGTGACGACTGCGTTTTCTATATCTGAAATGGATTTTACATAACCCAATCCACGCACTAAATACTCCACTTTATTAATTTCTAAAGTCTGCGCACCAATGTCTGTATTACTTTCTTTAATCGCTTTTACAACATGATGCAAGCCAATTTTATATTGACGCATCAATTCCGGATTCACATCTACTTGATATTCTTGAACGTAGCCACCAATGGAAGCCACTTCAGAAACGCCACTCGCCGAGGATAACGCATATTTCACATAACAGTCCTGAATGCTTCGCAACTCCTGTAAATCCCAACCACCCGTGACGTTCCCGTTTTCGTCACGACCCTCAAGGGTGTACCAAAAAATTTGTCCCAAGCCAGTCGCATCAGGACCCAAAGCTGGATTCACATCTTTAGGAAGCAATCCATTTGGGAGAGAGTTTAGTTTTTCGAGAATGCGACTCCGACTCCAATAAAATTCAATGTCTTCTTCAAAAATAACATAGATACTGGAAAACCCAAACATGGAAGAACTTCGAATGGTTTTAACCCCCGGAATTCCTAAAAGAGAAGTCGTTAATGGATAGGTAATTTGATCCTCTATATCTTGAGGCGAACGGCCTTCCCATTTTGTAAATACGATTTGTTGATTTTCACCAATGTCGGGAATGGCATCCACCGCAACTGGATTCCTTGGTAAAAAACCTAAGTCCCAATTAAACGGTGCATTGACAGTTCCCCATCCGATAAAAAGAATGAGCATTAAAACTGCTACGAGTTTGTTTTCTATTAAAAATTTGATGCTTTTATTGAGCATTGATTTTATGTTTTTAGTGTTGAGTACAGAGTATTTAGTACAAAGAATTAAGTACAAAGTCCTTAGACGTTATGACGCAAACTATTTTGCATGACAACTTTACTACTAAAAAATCAAATTAAATACGTCTCATCAAGCTTGAAGAGTTGCCTTATGACGCGTGGTGGTTTGTAGGCTTTGAAAGAGAATCTGTTACGATCTAAACTTTCAAAAAAGGTGTTATAAGTATAAACAAAAGAAACAATAAATTGTTGTTGTTCAAAAGAAAGGCTATCAAAAGACAGTTGCAATTCATTTTGACCCTCAATGACCAATTGTTTGTCGTTGCAACAATTCTTTTTAGACATCGTACATCCCTCGGTAGTCGATGGGTTTTGCATTCCCATTCCACAGGTTTTTGCCTCTTGAAATAGGGCTGTATCTACTAAAGTTTCGCCACAAAAGTGCATGTCAACCGTAAATGACAATGTAGAAAATAGGACTACAAAAGCCATTAATAAGGACGCTATTTTATGAGAAATTTGTTTCATAATAAATTAAAGATACTAAATTTTGAGTACTAAACTATTTTTTAACAGAACTTTAGAAGTCTGTGTGTTTGAAAAAAGAGAGGGTCAATTTAAAAACAGTGTTTTTCTATGTTCTTCCAAAGTGTGATTTTTTCAGCAAAATTTAGGGGCGTATGTGTCCAAAAAAAAAGCCCTTACATCTCTGTAAAGGCTTTATAACTTGCTCCTCCTATTATTCAAAGTTGCAGCACAATTTCCTTTTTTGACGGACTATTTATTAGTTAGTAAGAAACGTCCGTAAACTTCCTATAATTTTGAAGGAAGTGGATTGAGGATCCCTTGGCTCCAAAAATTTGGATAACGTGTTTGTGTATGATTTGTTTGCGTGTTTAAGCGACTAATTTAGTAAATACAAAACCAACTAGAAAATCCGCGAGGATTTTCGTAAGTAGAGTAGAACTAGCAATGAATTATACACGGTGTTACCTGCTGGCGTTTCTCCCATTAATGTAAGGATCTTTTTTTTATCATACCTCCTTTTATATCCTTTATGCTGTTCATTACAATAAAAGCATTTGGCTCAATTTTTTCGATTTCTGTATTTAATTTGTTTAACTCTAAGCGCGTAATGACAGTGTAGATAATATCCATTTCTTTTGAAACACCATTTTTGGCATAACCGCCTTGACCTTTATAAATTGTCACACCACGCCCCAATTTATCAATTATCATTTCTCTTATACGGGTGCTTTGTTTAGAAATAATTGTTACACCGATATATTCTTCGATACCCTCAATTATGAAATCCAATGTTTTAGAAGCAGCGATATAGGTAATCATTGAGTAGAGGGCAATTTCAATAGAAAGTAAATACGCTGCGAAAGAAAAAATAACAATATTAATCAGGATTATAATGTCGCCAATTGTTGTGGAAAATTTTCGGCTCAAGAAAATTGCAAGAATTTCAGTTCCGTCAATTACCGCACCACCTCTAATCGAAAGTCCTATTCCTGCTCCAAGAAAAAAACCACCAAAAATTGCAACAAGTAAATCATCATCTGTAACGTTTGGAAAGGGAACGATTGCAACACAAAGTGCAAGTCCAATAATTGCCAGGGCTGTTTTTTTAGCAAAGCGTTTCCCCATAATTTTATACCCAAGAAATATAAATGGAAGGTTTACACCAATTATAAGAATGTAAAGAGGGATTTCTGTAATTGCAGCTAAAAGTAATGAAATCCCTGTAGCTCCTCCGTCAATAAAATCGTTTGTTAACAGAAAACCCTTAAAACCAAAGGAAGCAGAAAAAATCCCTATTACTATAAGTATTAAATTCTTAAAATTACGTTTCAGGGAAATAACAGACTGCCGATATTCTTTTGCAAGTTTGTATTCAGAGGGGTTTCCTTTTGGATATTTTCTTTTATCCCTGAATTTAAGAGTTGTTCGAATTATAATATTTGCTAAAAATGGGTTCATCTTAGTTTTATGGCTTTTTTTTCGCTTGCCGGTAACTCCTTATATGTGGAATAAATCTCCTGTTTATAGGTCTCTGTTTCCGGATAACAGGAACTTTTGTTCTCGTTTATCATCTTAATTCAAATATAATGAAAATGACGATAAAGAAACTTTAAACTTTTTCAATCCTTTTTTGGACTGGTCTTATATTCACTGGGAGATCTTCTTTTAATCTTTGAGGGTGTTTAACCGAAGTCTTTTAATTAAAAAACGGCTACACTATAAAAGTATAACCGTTTTATCATTATATGTTGCTCCTCCTCTTAGGCTCGAACTAAGGACCCTCTGATTAACAGTCAGATGCTCTAACCACACAAATACTTAATTTTTAAACACTTAAGGATAGATAATATTAATGTCTGTCAAAAGTGTGTCAAAAATGAGTGTAAAATATCCAAAAGTAAAGTCTGATAATAAGCAACGTGTTTACATCGTTTTCTATCTCAATGGTAAACGGTATAGGTTGTTTAATGGTTCTAAGATTAATTCTAATCTCTGTCCAAATTCGTATCCTATTGGTAAGCGTTTTGAAGTAGCTCAATTGTTAGCTGCTGAGGTGTTTAAATTCATAACAAGTGGCTTAAGTCTTCAAGAGCCCTTAAAGGTTATTAATAAGTCAGATTTAGAGTGTTTTAAGTTAGCATTAGACGCTAAGCTGCAAGGAGAATATTCAGATAAATACAAGTCAATGCTGAGGTTTGTATATGATAGTTTCACATCTAAACTTTCTAATGGAAACATCGCTTCTAACGACGTTAAATCTTATCTAAACCACTATGCTTTAGGAGTGTCGTATAACACCATTAAAAGACACCTCAGCGTGCTTATAAATGAAGCAAGAAACATAGGAATGAACAGCAATCCTATGGAGGGTATTAAAGCAAAGAAAACAAAGGCTAAACTACATAAACCTTACAATG
>Ga0115005_10003430_pt1 | contig 12651 bp, 7 predicted proteins | sample ArcOceMetagenome_FD_87163 | JGI IMG/M metagenome (GOLD analysis project Ga0115005, IMG submission 87163) | Marine eukaryotic phytoplankton communities from Arctic Ocean - Arctic Ocean - Greenland ARC118M Metagenome | ecosystem: Environmental > Aquatic > Marine > Oceanic | place: Arctic Ocean... | reverse complement strand
TGTGGAAACATGTTTGAAACTCGCCTGGAGCAAAGTCTTCAGCGTTTCAGTCCTCTGCCCCCGACCGAGTCAAATCATCCTGTAAAATCCTAACATCACCGACCACTTAGCCACCTCGACGAATTCAAAACCTGTGGACAGCCTACAACCCTGTCCTTGAACCAACCCAACATCGCGTGGGGTTGTCTTGCCCCGAATGTCCTATCTTCTCCAATCCAAAATTAAATCATTGACGGCCATTGATACCAATGCCCCACAATTCCTTGCAGCACTTGACGCCGTGGCCACGTTCCAAGCCACCGCACGCGACCCATCGTCCAACCCCAACCAGAATCAGAATCCACCAGCCACCTCCCTTCGTGTGCAATTGGAACAACAGGGGCAATTGTTGGTGGAAGAATTTTTGGACAGTTTTGAACCACTTCGCACGAAACTCTACGATTTAGAACACGCCGTTCAGAATCTGGACGAAAACAGTCAAAAAGTTGAAACCGAACTTGAAAAAGTCAAAGCCCATACATCCAAATACGTCACGGTACTGCAATCGTTGCAAGAAGAACAACTTGTCTTGGGACGACGCACAAAACTGATCGAAGATTTTTTAGAAACAGCACGTTTGACGGACAAAGAAATCAATACATTGCAAAGATGCGATTTGACAATCGACAACCACATTGAACATTTTTTTACTTGCATGAAAAAATTAAAACACATCCGTAGTTTGGAAAACGTATTGTCCACCGGATGGGCACGAACTGCTGGGTTGCAATTGGTGGCCAAAACATCGTCGTTGCAGAGCCTGGGTTACGAACGGTTGTTCTTATGGATACGCAGCAATTGTGACATATTAAGCAGTCGAACTGTTCTGGAGACCCCGTCAAAGGGAACAGCATCGTCGTCGTCATCCTCGAAAAGGAAGCAACACGTCACAGCGTCACAATTGAAACATTTCAAACAAGGACTTCATATTCTTCACGACACGCCTGCTTACTTTGAACAATGTTGCGTGGCCATTGTTACAAAACAGCGCGCGCATTTACGCAGTCAATTCGTCCGGGCCTTGATGCAAGGTGCTGGTGCAGGCAGTCCACCCATCGAGGCCCACAACAATGATCCACTACGTTTTGTGGGTGACATGTTGGCGTGGGCGCATGGTACAATTGCATCGGAAACCGATCATTTATGGTCTTTGTTTGGGGGCATGACAAATAAGGTTGCTGCTGGTGGAAGTGGCAGAAGTGGTGTTGGGGGTGCCAACGATGTGAACGACACCAACGACACCAACGACACCAACGACACCAACGACACCAACACAACATCAACCAGTACCACTACCACTACCGTTCCCTCCGCTTCCGTCTCCTCCCCACCACCGCCATCCACCACAGCCACCAATTCCATTCATTCGCGTGTTGAACATTTACTGCCCACTGCATTTGATGACATGATACGCCCATTAAAAGTACGAATCAATCAAGTGGCAAGGAACGAAGAAAATGTCGTACGGTGTTTTCAATTGTCTGATCTCATTCAATTTTATTACAATCGTTTGATGCAATTGTTGCCCATAGATTCCATGTTTATGGTTGGAATGGAAGCATCGGCAACTAAAATACAATCACGTTTTCATGAATTGCTGCAAATGGATTCTTCAAAACTGCTGCATTCAACCACAATCTATCCTTCGGATCTTTCTGCTGCGCAATCAGTACAAACGGCAATACAAACAGTGTCTGAATTGTGCAAAGCATGTTCTCAATCAATCAGTGGGAGTACACCACAACCCAAAGAAGGTGCAAAAGAGATCACACAAGACCAAGACCAATCAAACCAACCAAACCATCAATCGTTGTCCAAAATCAACATTTCACAAGTTATAAATACATTGATTGAATCAATACAATTTGCTTGTCAAGCCAGTGCCTCTGGGTTGGGTCCTATTGAGCGTAGTATCTATTCAATCAATAACGTGCATTTCTTGGTAGAAAAATTAATGGGATACGATCACATGGCACACATGCATGGATGGATACAGAAATTAACCGAGGAGAGAAGAAATACCACACAGACCTTGGTGCAGGATGTGGCTACAAAAATATTAGACAAATATCATTTATCTCAATCGTTGGAAGAAGCAAAGGGAATCGAAGACAGCACCGAACGCCTGGCAACATTCACATTGTCCGTTGTGCCTAAAATGATGACTTTTTCAACACAATTGTTTCGCAGTGATGATGTTGGGAAACAATTTCATCTAATGGCAACGCCAACCCTACGAACAGAGGCGGAACATGAGGTGCATGTAACTTTGTCAAAGGCCTACGAAGTGTTGTACACGAGGTTGAAAGAACCAGGAGATCAATTGTACAGTTCAGAGCAAGTTAAAACGTTGTTAAATGTGTGAAATGTGTAGCATAGTTCGAAGGGGCTATCTGAAGAAAAATGTACAGTGTGAGGTTCATGAGCAGATTAAACCTAAAACTAAAACTACAGACTACATGTACACGGGGTTTAAAACTTTTTTAATACTGTAAACTGTAAAAGATTTTAAAAAGATTAAAGACCATACATTAAAAAAAAACATACATGTAAAACAAAACGTATAAATTATGTATAAAAAAAGTTAAACACGTGTGAAATGTTAGATCTATTCTACTTCTACGGGTACTCTTCTACGGTAGGTACCCTCCTCTTCTACCCACACTTCTGTTCTTCAGTGAACCAATATACTAATACGTCACAGGTGTTAAATCACAGGGCAACCCATTGCCATCGTATTTGATCAAGTACGGTTGACCACCATGGTCCAAACTTCTCCTTCCTGCTTCTAAAATTGCAGTGGATCCAACCGTGGCGGCGATGGTGGGTAAAACAGTGTCAAATGATTGGACATCTGATTTGCCCGCATTGATGTCAATCACAGCATCGATGAAGGCTTCAAAACTTTTGTAACCATAACCGTTTTGCCCAGAAAAGTAACCATCGGACGGTGTGTATTTCATAAACAAAGGATTGCAGGAGGCAAAACCAGCTGCATCCGTCGCAACAGTGTACCCACGATGTGCTTGGTCCACTCGGACTTCACCCCCGTGCCCCATGTAAAAAAAGCGTTGTTGTGAATGAACATCTGATTTAGGTGCTACCCAAGAAGATGTGTAGACCGCAACACCTTGGCTGCCCCCACCAGTGCTGTCGGTGGTGCCAGTGCTGTTGCTACTGCTGCTGCTGCTGCTGCTGCTGCTGCTGCTGCCACTCTCATCCCTGTTCTGTTCGGCATTGTTTTCCCAGTTGACCACCAAAGTAATGGTGTCTTCTGTGTCAATCCCACGTTTTTTTGCAACTCCCGTAGCCGCCGTACCAACCACACGAACAGGTTTGGCCATGCCTTGGTTGCTCCATTCATGAAAATCAATGTGATGCGAATTCAAGTAATAACTGATGTCACTTGATTTGCCGGCCCATGCCTTAAAGGTTTCCAATTGATGTTTGGGTTGGCTCATGTACGCATTCATGTACCCAAATCCGCCGAGGTTTCGTATTCGATCTCTTGCATCGACATAGATGGGGTCAAAACGTTTGTGAACTTCCACCATGACCAATACATTTTTACGCCGAGAAGCTTCAAGAAGTTGAAGATGGTGTGCCAACGTTTTGACGGGTGGTTTCGTCACCAGTACGTGCAAACCCCGTTCAATGGCCGCCAATGCAATCTCAAAATGAGTGTCGTCGGGCGTGAAAATGGTGACGGCGTCTCCCGGTGAAAAGGCATCCAAGGCGGTTTTATAGGCAGAACGATCGATTTTACCATCGGGGGGAAACGTTTGGCAAGTCAAGTCCATGCCCGAGTAGACATCACCAATCTGTTGCTGCATGTGGTTTCTGATGGCCGGCAATTTGACGCCGTTGGTACCGCACAAACCAAGAGAACCCACTTTTCCTCTCCGACGCAAGTCCATCATGACCAGGGCAACAACGCCCGCACCTTTGTCGCTGTCGGCGGCCTTGCCACCGACGAACCCGGTCGTGTATTCACCCGTACCTATCATGAGGACATTGGCGGTGCGGGAAAGTTTTTGTTTCTTGGCGGCTGACATTGTTTTGAAGCGGTACGAGTGTGTGAGAGTGTTTGGTGTAGTTTGCAGGGCAACAGGGAGTGGTTGATGGTGTGGTGCTGTGCTGTCAGGGCCAGGGTTGGATTGGGAACTTGGAAAAAGCAAGGAAAAAGAAAAAGACCAGAGCCAAAAGGCCATACTTTGAATGGTTTGTTTGTAGTGTAATCCTCTCTAAATAACAACCAAATTAGCAGGAAGTCTACATCACCACGTACTTTGAACATCAACCATTTTTTGGGTGCTATTTTTATTTTTAAAGGCATATACTTCCTTGTTTTACCAAGTACCTCCCTGAAAGTGATCCAAGAACATCAACCAAAAATTTGAGCCAATTACAGAGACAAGATCACCAATATCCAGGGTACAAACATGCGCCATCTTTTCTAATGCGCCGTGACACCACGCTGCCCTCGCTTCCAAATCCAGATTCAGACCGATCTAGATCCAAGGCAAGAGGAAGAAGAAGAGGACGTACCCGGTCAAAGGGTCGTTCCAACATCCATCGCAGTCTATCGCAAGAACGAAGGTCCAAAGGTACATCCTCCAAACTGCGTTTCTTTCCCAACGACGAAGTGACTTTTGCTCTGGCACTGGACCAAGACTGCAATGGTACTCTGGTCTTGGACAACACTTCTTTGACCGACACCTATGCTTTTCGGGTGAAAACAACGGCCCCCGACATATATTTTGTTCGTCCTCCGATGGGACTGGTACCCGCCGGTGAAAAGGTCACCATTACATTTGTAGTCCTTGCGATATCCGTTCCAAAAATCTTGTCCAAACGCAACGAAGCCATAGATGCGGGAACACCTGTACCCTTTGATCGTCTGTTGGTCATGGCAGCACCGGTCGATCAAACGCATGATTTTTCCACTGAAAATGAACCCAAAGAACTGTCCGCTTTGTGGTCCACCACGAGATGGAAAAGAAAGACCAAATACCATAAGTTTCAAGCTCGATGCTTTCCGAAAGTGGATGTGTCCAGTGACAGTGGCAGTGAGGAGGATGTTGTTGTTGGCAGTACCAACAATGCGTTCGATTATTCCCAAGACAACACACCACCTCTCAACCATATTAATACTATTGATGCTCAAACGACACCTACCAAATGGGCAGCAAATGTGCATCAGTCAGACCCTGTTGTTACAGACAACACGGACACCAACACGGACAACAACACGGACAACACACAAATGGTGATCACTTCGTTGACCACTACGTCGTTTGACAAAGACCTCTATCCATCTACCTTTGCAACACGATTGGTCCAACGTCAAAGGTCAACCAGTTCAAGTGGTTTGTCAATTTCTGGGGCATCGTGCGATGCTGACGATGAAAATGACGGTGATGACATTGCAGGATCAACACCAAGTAGAGAGCCCAAGTTGAACAGTTTAGCTTGGAACAACAACAATCGCAACCATCGCAACCATCGAAACAATCGCAGCAATATTGTTGGATCAACATTGAAACAACAAATTCCTTTGTACACTCGCAGTACTAGTCTCAGTCCGTTTTCAGCTGAAGTTCAACAAGATAGCAACAGCAGCAGTGGCAGTGACAACAATCGAGCACTGTCTCCCTACTTTACCACTGCCCCCAACCCCCTCAAACCAGACGACGACGACACCGGACCATTGTTGACCAATTTTGGCAGTCCACAAACACCACGCAAACTTGAACCACTAACATCCTCCTCGTCGTCCTCTGCCTCGTCCTCCTCCTCGTCCTCCACCTCGTCCTCCTCGTCCTTGCTGAGAAATGAATTTTCAGTCAAGAACATTCGAGAAAAAATGGATAAATTGAGAAATCTTCATCAAAAATACAACAAACAATCGACATTGGTATCGTCTTCGCCAACAAAAGAAGCGGACTGGGTGGCCAAAAAAGGAGAACACCGAGTGGCATTGAAAAAAAGCACCAAAAGACCGGCCACCGCCGGACGAAGTAGAAGATCAAGTGACATTGGTGAAAGGTTGCAAAGGCTGCGTGGCACAAGAAGTGCAAGAAAAGATCGTCGCAGTAGTAAAGACTCCGAGAACAAAGATAGTGTTGTGCCCGAAGAACACCAACAACAACAAGAAGAACAAGAAAGAGTGCAAAAGAAGAAATTGAAAAAGAAAAAAAAGAGGAAAAAACAAAAGGAAGAGAAAGAAAAAATGGTCAATGAACATCAGAAAAACATATTACGTCCTGCCTCTGCACCAACTGGTGAATGTCGTACCAACAATGTCAGGAAAACTTCACCGGGAGCATTGCCATGGTGGGGAGTTCGAGCATTGATGGCAGATAAACATGAAAGTTCTTCTCCTTCTCCTCCTTTACCCAACGACGAAAAACAAATTGAAAAAACATCGACATTGCCATTGAATAGAACAATGACAACCACTCGGACCAAACTCGAAACAAAACATGACACAATGGGGCCGGGCAATGCCATGGAAATCATTGGTACACGTATCAGTGCAACCGAACTCAGTGTCGAACAACTAGCTGCCATTGCTGCTGTTGAACATGCAACAATGGATGATGTGTTGCGTCTTCGTGAACGAGCAATACAATTGACTGAAAACATGAACATGCTAAAAGGAAACGACAGTGCTGCAATAAATGCCACCACTGCGACCGACATCACCCCTCTCACAACTCTCACCATTTCAAATGTAGAACACTCGCCGTTGAAACAAATCACGAGCACAACAAGTACAGCAAGATCCACTGACAGTACAACGAGCAATGCTTTGATTAATTTGCAACCACCGACTGATATCATAGATTCACCACACATGTCTTCCTCCATATTGGAAAGCACGGTGGAACAATTGAAATTTGCACTTTCAAAAGCATGGAAACAAGAGGACGAAGATGCATTTCGTCGTCTTGATATAGCACGACCGTCACAAGGTTTAATTTTGATGTGGTTGCAAGCAGCAAGAAAATACAAAAAAGAACAAGCCACCAATGAAACAATCACGCGTCAAGCGACGGCCGAAAATGAATTCAACCAACTTGCTGTGGTGGGTCAAAGCCTTAGACTTGCCGATCAAAACCATTTAATGCAACATGTCAAACCCTATGCAAATGTCTTGGAACGTTGCATGTCTTTGAATCAAATGTACACAAAAATGTTGAAAACAATGAAACGAAAAGAAAAGAAATTAACTCGAAAAATGATTCAGTTGTCCGCACCCATGTGTGCTTCACCTTGGGGTGTTGCTTCCGTAGCTGCAAGAAAAATTGTGGATGCCAAACGTCGTGAATCAGAAAAACAAAAACAAATTGCAATGGACATCGCGGTGCAACAATTGAAAAAAATTCACGAAACAACGGCCAGGTTGGAGACGATTCGTTTTCGCATCGAAGAATTGGAAACGGAGAGCCACAGCACTGGTGGTGGCGGCGTGGTGAGTGGGATGGGTGGGCGCAACGGAAGTGATGGTTTTGGTCAATCACTGTTAACCATGGCACAATCCTGTGTGGAACATCCTTTGTGGAACATGGAATGGGAATGTGGACGGTTAACTGCCGAGAAAGAATTTTTAGAATATTGTTGCTGTAGTACTCGTGCCAGCCACGAAAGAGAGCTTTTAGAGACTACCTCACGAGAATGGTACGAATGGGCAGCATGGGGTGGTGATGTTCCTTTTACGGAACAAGTTGCAGACGATCCAGGAGAACAAGGAGAACAGGAAGAACAGGGAGTCACAACACTTGTTGCATCGAGCAGCGGTGGTAACAGTACTTTGTCTGTATCCGTCGGATCGGCCCATGCCGCACTGTCCGTCGTCACCGACTTGTCTTACAGGGAAAGAGATGTCGAAGAGGAATGGAAATCATCGTCCACTCGTTCGAGCAGCACCCCTCGTTCGAGCAGCACCCCTCGTTCGAGCAGCACCCCTCGTTTGAGCAGCACCCCACGCACTATTATTACACCACGGACACCCGCAAATGCAAATGCTCCGACTACTCCGAGAAGATCCTCAAACACACCACGGCGACCTGATTCCAGAAGTTTATATCGAAAAATTGAAGTGGAAAGTCCACATGGGGTCAAGAAATTTTTCTCTGATGACGTCGTCGCACCTGCTGCTGCTGTTGTGGAACAATCTAATGTTGCGGCCGACGAAGATCATGGGAATGATTCGTCAAGTGCGGCATCACCAACGACGAGTTTGTTGCACCACACTGAAACGATTTACTCGCCTACTTCTGCATCGTCGTCAGCAGCAACAACAACAACAACATCACCACCAACATCGTCATCAACAACAACGAATGGTTTGGTATCTGTTGGTGCGGCAACAGTTGGGGGCATTGGAGAGGAATGGGCCGAAGCGTACAAACAACAAGAGTACGATCAATATTACAACGAAGCGGGATCAGATCAACACTTGTTGGATCCGTATTACGACACTGTCGAACATCCTACCGAGGAGGATGAAACCGGTTACGCTCATGGGTATTGGCATCAAGTTGGACTTCGTTTTTACGATAAATCTTTTTTTCGAACATTTGTCTGGTGGTACACGTCAAAGGCATTGACCGGTGAAACAAGTGAAAACAAAGAAAACACTCCAGAGGGCGAAGCGGATTTGGAATCTTCCGACGTGCCCTTGTCGCCGCAATCCAAACAGTTTGCCGAAAAACAATACGACGAACAGCAACAAAAACAATTAACACCTAAAAGTGCGTGGCGTGAAGAACAAAAGCATGATGCTGAAACGAAACAACATGCCGCCGCGTCGTTCGCTGCCAAAATGGAAGAGACCAATGGACAACAACAAGAAGGGCAGGAAATACAATTCGTGGAAGATTTTACTTTGTACGCTCGACCCGTTGTGGAATTGGTTGTACGTGTCTTGGCCGATTACGACAAACGAGATGAAAGTGAAATGTCGATTTATGAAGGTGAAATGATTCATGTCATCCGACAAGATTCAAGTGGGTGGTGGGAAGGAAGACGTGAAGGTGACGACGAAGTGGGGTGGTTTCCATCGTCGTACGGTGAAGCGTACCATGAAATCTGGTCCATTCAAGAAAGTGAAGAAAATGACGAAGACTCTGCGTTTTGAATCGTGGAATCAATGGGGACCACATGTACCGTGTACTAGTGTATGTATGTCAATGAGTAGGAGTGCACAGTTCAGATTGTGGTTGATTTGAGAGGGTTGTTTACCTTACATGTACTAACCTTCATGTAGCTGGACATGTAGCATGTAAACATGTAGACACATGTGGCCACACATACATACATAACACATAACATACATACATACAGTGTTTTGCAATTTATTTATTGAAAAAAATTTACAACATCAAAAATTTCTTCCCTCAAAAAAAGATTTTACACACAGCCTGTACACGGGTAGAAGTTTTATCTTTGCTAGAAGAACATTTTTTACAATTCTTGTTGAGCCGCCAAGGCCTCCTCCTCTTGTTGCACTCGCAGCCGTTCTTTTTTCTCTTTCTTCATTCGTTGTTTGTCCTCGTTTCGATGAACTAATTTAGACACTTCATACATGGCTTCTGGACTTGCATTGTTGTGTGCGATTTCAATGGATGTCAAATGACGATTGCGGCGAAGTTCTTGGGCCAACATGTGCGCGCCTGTGTCCCCAATGCCATTGGATCGAAGATTCAATGTTGTCAACACTTTGTTTTTTCGAATGCCATTAGCAATGGATCTTGCTCCAACATCACCAATTCTATTGAACCCTAAATTAAGATGAGTCAGTGCTTTGTTTACTTCAAGTGCTTCCGCAATGCTTCGACTGCCCAAGTAATGAAAAGCATTGTGGCTCACGTCCAATTTAAGCAACCGGGTGTTGGTTTTCAATGCTTCTGAAATGGCTTTGGCACCATCCGCGTGAATGTGATTCCGGGCCAAATGTAATTCTTCCAAAAACACATTCTGGCTGATCGCCTCGGCCACTTTTGTAATGCCACCACAACCGATCTTGTTGGCAGACAACCATAAATGACTGAGTTTTGAATTTTTATGTTCAAGAACAGTTGCGACGGCAATGGCTCCTTTGTCACCAAAATGATTTTGTGACAGATCCAAGGTGATCACATTGTGGTCTCCTTCCAATGCGGCGGCCATTTTAACCACATCACCATCTCTGAGACGTTTGCCACGTGCATTCACACGGGAGCAGGGGACACCGTCGATGGTGAAGTGGTAGCTTCCCTTGGGGTCCGGGCGAACGTCCTCGAGGGTACACTCTCTTGCCTGTGTGGTGTGGTGGAGGGCAAGCAGGAGGGCAATCAGAAGGGTAAGGGTCATGCCGATCGCTGTGGGGCTGTGTGGTGTGGTGGAGGGCAAGCAGGAGGGCAATCAGAAGGGTAAGGGTTATGCCGATCGCTATCAATCCAATCCTTAAGGTGGCTCAGCACACAAAACCCCGAAAAGTACTGGGATTCAAAAATATCCTATATTTTTCGTTGAACTTCCAACCTGAAGGATATATTTGCCTTAAAAAGCTAAAAAAATCGGGCACTTTTGTTTCGACCTAATCGATCATCCCCACTTGCCTCTTGACCACAGGCAGTGGACGGGGAATTGTTGAGAAGACCGAACCGACCATCAAAGTTCCACTCCCCGCCGACACCATTGCTGCCACTGTTGGGCACATTTTGACCGGACGGATAAGGATCTATTGCCTTCGTTGGCAAAAAAGGTTCAAGCCCACACACATCGGAGCAAATTTGCAACTGATTCTCTAGACATGGTTCTATACCCCTTCCACGGTGCGAATTTTTTTAAATCGTCCGACCAAATCATGCCCAACGACCCTCGCCGCAACACTATCAAGTTTCGTGGGCAACAGTCAATTGCAACGGAGTTAAAAAAATCGACGCGTGCCCTTCAAATGTCAAACGACGGTCATCGAAAGGAACTTCAAAACAGTAGTGTTGTACAGACTTCATGTTTTAAAAGAAATTATGAATTCCATTTGCTAAACCCACCAGTGCTTCGACCACTGCTACTCACGCCTACTTTCATCGACGGCTTTCCAACAAAATTGCTACTGCTACTGCTGCTGCTGATGCCGCTTGTTTGCACATCAAGTTCTCTTTTTGCTTTGTTTTTTTCACACGTCAAATCCACAAATGATTGTACATCAAGTACCTGAAGCGATTTCCGTTCCTCCCGTTCCTCTACAGATGGGACGTCGTTGTCATCGTCAGAACCATCCGAATCCACGTCCGTTGTATCAATCACAATAGTTGCTGCGCCAGGCTTCTGAAGGGCTGGCTTTGTGGGGTCAACCCAATCTTTTTTGTATTCTACGGCAACTTGTGCTCTTCTTCCCTGATGCATGGATGTCCGTTGTCTTTTCCCGTCGTTCGAATTTTTACGATCCATGTTTCTATCAGTGATTTCTTCTAACGTTGTAATGTAATTGCTTAACTCACGTGTCACTTGCCCAAAATGCCCAAGTGCTCCAAAATCAATTGTATAAAAATCCACCCACCCTCATTGTCAAACAACAATTCATGGTTCTGAATGATTTGATAAACTGTCGTGTTGTTGGAGGACCAAGCTTCGGGCAACAGGTCTTTTGTGAAAGAATTTAGGACGGAGATTAAGGGTGAAAGAATTTAGATGTTCAATAGAGTTGGTATCGAGGCGTTGACATTGCTTCATTTGGACTTGGTTCATTGTGCTCCCGACTCCGTCACCAACTCCAAAGAGTGATTGGAGCGTATTAGCAGCTTCTACGTCGGCAGCAGGTGTCTTTGGGTCATTTGTGGACTTACTCTTACATTGCATCTTAAGGTTGGTCGATAGTGCCTTCTTTGGGCGGCCTCGCTTAGAGTGGCGTGGATCGGGAATCGGTGGATTTCGATAGATAGTTAATTTTCGGGGGTTTTCCAGATTTCTGTGCTGAGCCACCTTAAACTCGTTAAACACGTTCAACACCATGCAGGCCTTCCTGCCTCCAGCCCCACACCACCACCAACCATCAAGACCAATGGCCACGAAGAACCAAACACAACCACAACCACAACCACAACAAAACCACCATCCCCACCACCAGCACCAGCACCACCAGAACCACAACCACCAGCACCACAACACCCACGGCAGCAATGGAGCATCCCAAACAAGGGCCTTTTTCACACCCGTACGAAGAAGGCAGCCTTGTGGTGGTTTTGACGACCGAGTGTATTCTTCGTCCCCCTCCACTTCCACGGCTTCCACGGCTTCCACAGCTTCCTCAGCATCGGCAAAGCGAGGAGGCGGACCAAACAATGGTGGTGATGGAAACAGCCACTACAGACACAACAACAGCCCCGAACAACTACACCGAAGAGTTGGGCACGGCCACCACAGCAACAGCAGCAGCAGCAGCAGCAGCAAAATGTTAGTGGTGCCTCGAGAAACCATCTACGAGAAAACAATGCGATTGTTAATGACGGCCGACCAAAACGTGGTTCCAATGGACGAAGACATGGACGAAGACGAGGACATTGCAACCGACATTGTAGGGCAGAAATCCATTTTAGATTTTTTCGGGCGAAAACGGGCGGA
>Ga0115005_10003426_pt1 | contig 12657 bp, 8 predicted proteins | sample ArcOceMetagenome_FD_87163 | JGI IMG/M metagenome (GOLD analysis project Ga0115005, IMG submission 87163) | Marine eukaryotic phytoplankton communities from Arctic Ocean - Arctic Ocean - Greenland ARC118M Metagenome | ecosystem: Environmental > Aquatic > Marine > Oceanic | place: Arctic Ocean... | reverse complement strand
TGGAACAGGAGTTGCTGCCATCCACATTGAAATATATCATCGATACGCAGAACCTATCCATGTTTCTCGTGTTTGCCTTGACATTATTTGTTGCTACTGGATATAAGTCTGCTCTCAAAGTATCATCGCACCTCTTTCTCATAATTATGCTCATTTGCATTTGTTCTTCGGGTATTGGGTGTATTCTATTTGCATCTAATCGTGGATATACAGGGGAATTGGATCCATGGGATAAGCTCTATCTCGACAATATTTACCCAAGGTATGAACCTGATCCAATCACTGGCATCACTCCTACCTTCATCAGCCTCCTTGCTCTATTTTACCCGAGTGTGACGGGTATAATGGCAGGATCTCATAATAGTGAAAACCTTGCAAATCCTGCAAAGTCCATCCCACGAGGAACGATCAGTGCTATCTTGTGCAGTACTTTGATTTACATTGGATTTTCGTTGCTGTTCGGCACATCCATGAGTAATCAGGTATTGAAGAATCGAAAATTTGTGGTTGCTGCAGTGGCGTATCCAACTTCCATGGTTGTCAAGGTGGGCGTACTTGTCAGCGTGATTGGTGCAGCACTGGGATATATGAGCTCTGCGACAAATATAATTGCAGCGATTGCAAATGATGAATCCATGCCAATATTGAACTTTATTAGAAAGGGGAGGATTGTTTCTGCGACTGCGAAACATGATCTTCTTGGAAAAGGACCAGATTTGGAAGATATAGACGTCGTGAATAAGCGTGCTCTAGTTCTGACCTGGGCACTGGTTTCCATTCAAGCGCTATTGGCGGGCAGTCTGGAGGGGATTTCACCCCTCATGACAATGTGCTACCTTCTCATGTATGCCGGAATCAATTTCAGCTGTTTCTTACTTGGGGTAATTCAGCCCCCTGGCTTTCGCCCTACATTCAAATATTTTCATTGGGGAGTTTCATTACTCGGGTTTCTCTTGTGCCTCGGTTTTGCTCTCATTATTGAGCCTGTCATGCTTTGTCTGGCACTTGCAATGTTTCTGGTTCTCCTGACGTACAATTCAAACATGATTGAAAAGCGTAAAGATTTTGGAGACGTGTTCGATTCGCTCAAGTATAATGTGGTGACGCAAACTCTTCAATCGCTAAGCAATACCACAACATCAGATTTAAATGCAAAGAATTGGCGGCCGCAGCTACTGACATTTGTGGATATGAACTCCTTTGGCTTGCCAACAAATTTGTACCTCTTAAGTCTGGCCTCGCAACTAAAAAAAGGGAAAGGAATCAATATCGTTGTTGGATTGATTCTGCGCGACTTGTGCCAAGGGCAGACTCAACTTGACGGCCACCACCAGGGAATGGAAGATGAAAATATTGGAGAAGTTCTGTCAAAAGGGAAGGAAGCACTGCGATCCTACATGATGCATGAAAAGATGGATGGATTCCCTCAAGTTTCTATTACAACTCGTGGAGGCATGTGTGATGCAGCTTGGAGTGCCATTCTTCATAGCGGTCTTGGGCCCTTATCCCCAAACACAATACTTTTACCATTTCCATCCAAACACCAGCGCAATGGATCTGATCAGTATTGGAGCGAACAAGGTTTCTTGCGCATGGTTGCCGGTGTCAAGAACATGAAAGTAGCGATTATGATGTTCAGAGGTAATCATCAGTACCCCAGTAGTAATCAACTCGTCACATCCGGCATGATAGATGTTTGGTGGATAATTCACGATGGCGGATTGTTACTTTTGCTTCCACACATACTTTCCCAGAATGCTGTGTGGGGCAAGGGAGGTGCTAGATTGAGAATCTTTGCCGTCCTGACGAAAAATGCCGATCCTGACAAGTTTGAAGCAAAGGTGAAGAAGCATCTCGCAGGAGCTCGAATCGCGGCTACGGTTATTGTCGTCAACATGAGTGCTTTTTCACTTCCCTCCGATATGCGGAGGTCCAACAGCCGTGATAGATTTGGATGCCATGTCTCTGACAATTTGGTTCCAAATGAGCAAACGTTGGATGAGGCATTCAGTGAGGGAACAGATATGGAACACTCATACTTAAGATTAGGAGAGCAGTTTGGTGTTGACATGGGAAATGATGACAACGGCGGTGATACCGATGATCTAACTTTGAATACCAAGGCGTCGGATCATAGCGATATTAACGATGCAAAGAGTGGCCTCCGAGAAATTCATGCGAAGCAAGAAAGATTGAAAAATGCGTCCGCTCTAAACGAGATGATGCGTTTGCACAGTTCTTGTTCGAACCTTGTCATCACAAACATGCCACAGATTCAATCGCAATACAGTTGTGATTTTTTTGATTACGTTGATACTATGTGCGATGGGCTTGATAATTGTCTACTCATACGGGGGTCCGGAAAAGAGGTTATAACAAATTACGCCTGAATTGAAATGAATAGCAAACCTTTTATTTCACCTGGGCCACTATCTCTTCTTCAGGCTTCGTACCTCATATCTATATCGTGTAATGTTCTGCCGTCGTATTGTTCATTATTGTTACTAGCAGTTCCACCACAAGTTTACATCAGCTATCCTTGTGGTTTGTGTTGTATCTTGACAATGTATGCGTTGAAAAAGGGTTTCGCTACTTGTTTTAGTGTAATCAATAGCAGTTATGTTGCGCTTCTTGTCAAAAGAACTACCACCAAAAGTTAACACTTGCACTTGTTGACAGTCCTCTTACATAATGCCATGTCTTCGCTGGTATATAAAGCGCATCTCCAGGATATAGTATGATTTCTGTGTACTTCGCGTCTTTGACTAATGGATGAGCAGAATAATCTTCCTTTTCGCAGTCAACTGCGCTCATGTTGCCCTGCTTCGCGTAGTTATTGGCATCGCTCTTTATGACATAGAGCTTGCTTGTCTCAGTCTTTTCATAAAGACGGACATATTTTGATCCTACCACCTGCACAAATAAATTATCGTAGGAATCAAAATGAAGGGGTGTCCGTGTACCACCTGTGCCAATCCAAGCATTTACATGGCTTGGCCCAGACTTTCCACATTCGGTAGGAACTATTATGTCATTCTTGAGATCATCTATTTGCTCAAATAGTTGATGTTGTGCTAAGTATGCAACTGATTTATCTTCACCCTCGGCTTGCCCAAGGCAATATACGTTTTGTGATGCACTTGGGGCTAGGTGGTACTGTACGAATGCGTGCATTGTCATGAGCTCCTCCTTCATACCGCCCTTTTCTGACATGACGCCATGCTCGATAGGAACAAGACGCATGCCATGATTTTGTGAAAAATATCGAAGGTTCCTAAGTGCGTTTACAAGGAGATAAATTGAGAATACAGCATACGATATGCATTAGTCTTGTCACATCTTCTTCACACGTGTTACTCACCTCCACTTCTGCCTTGCTGGCCAATCGGTTGCATAGTTGCGAATCACGATTTGTTCAGATCCAAGAGAATAGTCAGAAGACATATTTGCATCGATCTCGTTAATTGGGTTCAAAATGGGATTCTTTAAACCTTTGTTCAAAATATCTTGCTGAAGGTCTAATGAGCAGTAATCTGGAATCAAAACATTTGGTGCAGCGCAAGATGCGGTATGAGAGCAAGGCACCCTTGACACATGGCATTCAACATAGTTGAAGAAACTATCTATCCTTTCACGAGGTAAACCAAATATCGATGCCTTGTCTAGAAACCTGATGGCTGGAAAGAAGTTGCCGTTTTGTGCATGGCAAATGGAAGTTGCTACACAAAAGCATCCGTGAGCCTCTCGGAGTGAAGAACTTGGCCAACTGCCAGATCGACGTAGCAATGATAAAGTTAGCATCTCTCCTTTGCTAGCAATTTTATTGAGTCCGGAAAAATCTCTGTCTCTCAACATTTCCAAGGAGGTCTTTGTAATCTCCAGAACCAAAGCATCGTCATTTCTAGACGAATCTAACTCTTGCAGGAGTTGAGAGCACATCTGATTAATAAACGATATCGCCGGAGCCAGAATCGAGATAGGAACGTTTCCTGCAGTCGAGCCGGCCAAAGATTTGTTGAGAGTGTTTACTCTTTCCACAAGCAGCGTTTCACCAACACCGTCGCCTTCGGTATCCTCCTCCTCGCCAAATAAGTCATCTTCATCCTCATCTTCGTCGCCAAACGGATCATCATTCCACTCTTGTGTTTCACCGTCAGTTCCGCTTTTTTCTCTAATGCACTTCTCACATTCGCAGCAGAATCCATAGTTTGATAACTCTTTTTGCCTCTCTTCTAAGGGCGCATCACTCTTTATGTAGCTAATGCACAACTCTTCTCCAGCTTTCATGTCTCTCAGCGCGACGCATTGTACCACTAATGGAAAATCCTTTCCCCATCTAGCAAGTTGACCACCACTGGAACAACTATAACTGTATCTAGCGACAACATTGGGTTCACAAGAATGATTCATTTTGCACGCCGTATAATACATGCATGTACCATCCAGTGGCGTGAACACAGTATCAAGATCGTCGCCAGTGCCTTCTTCTTCTCCGTGGTCTCCGTCCACCTTTGTATTTGTGGATAGACCTTCTTCGTCAATGTGCAAACCCGACATGAACTCAGCAATATCGTCTACGCTGTACATATAGTCCGAATCTTCTATTGTTCCATCCAGTTGTTTCTCTGGACCTGACAAATTGAATGATTTCTCTTGGAATTCGGAAGAAGCAATGTCACCTTTTCCATCAATGTGGTAGCTTGCACTTTTCTGCTCGTCCTCATCCTCATCCAACTCTTGTTCATCCTCGCATCCATCCTCACCGTCTCCAATCATTCCTGCTAGCTCAATGCATTTCACCAACTCCTCGTGCCTTCTTCCCCTCAATTCGGAATCTTCAAGAATATCCCTGCATAAGGGATGACGCGCTCTTAGACCCATGGCATTCTGTTCATAAGAGCCTATAATCTTTCCAAAAAAGTCTTGCGTAAACAATCCATACTCATCCTGACATTCCTTCATAGCCATGCGCAGAGTCTCTTGAAACTCATCATCTCCCTCGATCACTAAAAATGCATCGTGGAGTAATTTTGATGCAGTAGCACACAAATCTTTCAAAACGCGATTGAGTTCAATGCACTCCACCATCTTCATGGGATCTGAAATGAGGTCAGCTGTTGCGACTTCCCACCATGGCACCAGCGTGAAGTCAAGGTAGGGTGCCAATAGTTCCTTCAATGTAACTTCACTACAATTGTCATTGCCAACTGAATCACGATTAGAATGACCTGCATCACAATCAGCTTCACTTCGATTCAATGCAATTTGCTGTCTTCGTATGGATACCACTGCTGCTACGAGGTCAGCCACCATGATGAAAATTTCATTACTTTGTACAGCATATACTTTAAATTGCAGCAAAGGATGCAATTGATCATGACTATCCGCGTCCACGTCCACGTCGGCATCCTTTTCGTCGCTGCCATTCCCTGTAGCATTATCAGAAGTCTTGCTTTCAGGTTCAGGTTCAGGTATAAGCCCCGTGCAGAGCAAATCATGGCCTCCACAAGTCCACATTTCTTTCTCGCACTCTTGGCTACAGAATATTTCACCACAATCGTTTCGACAGGGGACCATACGATAATTGTTATTTTGATGATTCTTGTTATGATCCTCATCCTCATCCCCGTCCTTGCCTGCGACTGTCGTCTCCTCTTCCTCTTTGTGTAGTTCCTTGTAAAAATCCCAAATATCTTCACGATTGACTTTCCCCGAAGCAACCGAAATAGCTAAATCTGGTCCACCCACGAAGCATCTGCAGCATCTACAACATAGTGCTCCTTGATGTGCGTTACCGATGGATTGAAGGGAGATCAGTGGTCGTTCGACAAAGATGAGTTCATCCTTGGCTATGCCTCGTTTTGCAACGAGATGACGACCTTTGTCGGGATCGTCTTTTCTGGCAAAGGCAGGATTCATGGAATGGATTGTTTGGTTGAATATGTTATATGATAATATAGTATAGTATAGTATAGTATAGTATGGTGTAGGTATGTATTGAGACGATGATATTCGAATATGTGGCTTCGATGCGTGCTCTTAATTACTTTGGATGAGGAGGTTCAAGCTTCAAGCATCAGTAATTGGTTCTGTGTGTTGAAAATGAAAAAAATGAATGGGTGGGATTTTTATCTTCCAAAAAGTCAAAAGAGCCTCTCTTTGATTTGTGACTTCACTTCCAAAAAAGTAATAACCTAGTTTACTAAAATGTTAACGTATCCATGTGTATGAACAAAAATACCTTCTTGGGTAGGGAGATTCCAAACGCACGAGGATCTGGAAAGCCTTGACATCCATCAGTTGGGATACATGACGGTAGCTAATAAGTGTAACTCCAGCAGCTGCTTTAATTTCAAATTGTGTTCTGTCAGGCTCAACACTCTTGAGAAACAATTGAATTGCAACCTTCATATCCATCTATCTCTGCTTCTTTTATTCTATAAACTAACATCATGTTTCGGATAACAAATATTGCCTTGGCAGCTGCTCTCATGAGCGCAAGCACTTCTGCCTTCGCTCCTGCTTCTTTTGGAGTTGCTCGTAACCTCGTCTCCAACACCGACGTCGCTGCACCTGCTTTCACTTTCAACACCAACAGCATGCAGCTCTTCATGGCTGACGAAGAAGCAGAAGCAGTATCTCCAGGAAAATCCAAGCTCGTACGCAAACCCGAATCCAATGTCGAAATCACTCTCACCGCACCTGGAGCAGCCACCCAGGCTGCCTACGACAAAGCATGTGCAGAAGTCTCCAAAACCATATCCATCCCCGGATTCCGTAAGGGAGCCAAGATCCCCCCTGCAGTGATCGAGAATGTATTGGCTGCCAAGGGAGGAAAGAGACATGTCTTGAAGGCACAGGCGATCCAAGCTCTTTTGAACCAGTTGTTGGAGCCTGCAATCAAAGAGGAGCACAATCTTGAGCCTATTGGACAGCCCTCTCTTATGGGTAATGCTGATGATTTGGCCGAGATTTATACGCCCGGTGAGCCCCTTGAAATGGTTGTTTCTTGTGACGTATGGCCTGATATTGCTTGGAAAAATATTGAGGGACAGGAGAAGCCTTATTTCGGATTGAAGGCTGCTTACTCTCGTAAGCCTTTTAATCAGGCTAGACTTGAGCAGGCTATGAAGGATCTCGCGGAGAGATATGCTGTCACTGCTCCTGCTCCTGATGGAAAGGAACTTGAAATGGGAGATGCATGTATTGTTGATATGCAGGGATACATGGCTGGTGAGGATGGAACTTCCAAGGCTGAAGCATTGCCTGATGCTGCCAGTGGAGATGATGTTGAAATTGTTCTTGGAGATGGGCGTTATATGACAGGTTTGGTAGAGGGATTGGTTGGAGCTAAGGTGGGCGAGACCAAGACTGTTTACGTTTCTTTCCCCGTTGGATTGAGGGACAAGACTCTTGCTGGAAAGAGTGCTGTGTTTGATGTTACCGTAAAGGAGGCTAGTACTCGTACTGTTCCAGTGATTGACGATGAACTTGCCAACACCATTCGTCCTGGTCTCAATGCTGAGGGACTCAAGGATGAGGTAGGTTTTATGGTTATTTTATTACTTACGACTCCACTGATATGCATCATGATTTTCTCCACTTTCTTTTGAGGTCAAGAACTGAATCATTGCAAACTCACTCACTTACTTTACTATTCATCTTTGCATTTGATTTCAATAGCTTAAAAAAGCTGTCGATGAGCAGGATTCTGGAGACTGGACCGATAACCGTAACAACGGACTTGCAAAGGCCCTTGCTGGTGTAATGGATGTTGACGTACCCGACACTCTTGTCACAAACCAATCTCGTGAAAAGTATGCTCAAATGATGGCAGAATTCAGAACTGGGGGAATGGAAGACGAAGAAATCAAGAAACTCATTACTCCTGAAAATTTCATCAAGTACAAGGATATCCAGAAACCCGATATCGTTGATGACTTTAAGACTTCCATGGCTACTGATGAAATCGCTCGTCTTGAAAACATTGAGGTCCCATCGTACCAAATTGATGAGCAGATGGAGGCTGTGAAGAAGGAGGCAAATGGAGAGGACCTTGGAGATGAAAATATGCTCAGGGGAAAGATTGAATCTACCATCATGCGTCGTTTGGTCTTTGACTTTTTGGCTGAGCATGCAGAGATGGATGTTACCTTTGAAGATGATTCATTTGATGATGATTTGATGGAAAAGCTTTCTCGAGAATCTCTTGAGCGCGAAGAGAAAGAGGCCGCAGAAGCTGCTGCTGCTGAAGATGTACAAGGTAAGGAGGCATCGCTAGCCGCAGAAGCGCCTGCACAGGAAGAAGAATCTCTTCATACCGAGGCTGCATCTAAGGAGGAAGATAAACCTGCCGAGGCGAAACTTGAAGAGGCTGCTGAGCAACCAGCATCACCTGAGGATGAGGAGGTCACGTCTGAGCGTTATGGAGAAATGGATCCAGAAGAACGCGCCTATCATATCCTTGTTGACCTCGGAATGGTTAATTTGACTCCTGATCCTGATAGCCCCGATTATGATGATTCGCAAGACGACGAAATCGCTTCTTAAATATTGCCCGTATGTTACACTAGTATTCTCTAATGAAAATGTTCTTTCTTCCAATAACAGCTTAAAAAAATGTGATTTTCCTGGAAATTGATAGGTTCAACTTGATAAGCTAAATTTTTATTAAGTCACCAAGACATGTTCGAACTTTTACACTAGTCTTTCAATATTCAAATCTAGATACGGTAAGGTACAAAGACAAATGCTATGAAAACAAAGACATACAAAGCAATTGTGTATTCAAAATAGAATTGATCATCGTGAGGAAGAGGAGGAAACTGCGATTATAATCATAAATGAAAATACACACACGGTAGTCAATTTCAGTTATTTAGCTGGTATTTTCAATTTTCGATGCGCGCATTTTGAATTTTGTGTCTGACATATATTTTCTTTCCAAGCAAGCTGCTAGCACAAGAAATCTAGAAATCATCATGTGATGACACCATCGCTCACTTGGATGGCATTTATTTGAACCTACCTGTCATCACAACTAGTGTAGACACTTTTCATTTTGTCTATCAGTGCCGTTTTGATATGCAATTGCCTGGAATTCCCAATCAAACTCTTTCTGCCGCTTCTGCAAGGAGTGACAACACCGAAAACAAGTTTCGACAAAAGTGTTATAACGTTGAGGACTTTCAGCGGCTTGCAAAACAGGTACTCCCTAAAGATCTCTATGAATACTTGGCGAGTGGGACAGATGATGAACAAACTCTCGTCATGAACCGAATATCTTTTCAGATGTGGTATTTGCGTCCTCGTGTCCTTCGTCCTGTGGGCAAGATTTCAACCCGCGTGAGTTCACAGTTGATAGTTATTTTTCGTAATGTTTCTTTCATGTTAAATTTTGGTCACACATTGACGCTAATTCAAAGCTTTGAATTATTTGAATCTCATCATAGACTACTCTATTTGGCGAATTGGTGAGTATGCCCATCTTCTGTTCGCCGGCTGGGGTTCACGCATTGTGCGAGCCAAATGGAGGGGAATGTTCGACCGCAGAAGCGTGCCGTCAAGCAGGAATCCTCTTTGGACTTTCCCAACACTCAACGCGATCTATTGAACAAGTGGCAGGTGCTGTCTCACCCTTGGAGACGAATCTTTGGTATCAAGCTTATATTTTGAAGGATCGTGCCAGAACCCTCCGGCTGATTCGTCGTGCCACCCAAGCAGGCTACAAGGGTATTTTTGTGACGGTCGATTCGGTGCGGTTTGGATATCGCGAAGCTGATGCTCGGAATGGGTTCAATGCTCTACCACCGCCTCATCGTTTGGTCAACTATGATAACGACGACGAAACTAAGGAGTCAATGACAATGGACACAGCGTACAATAGCCAACAAGAGAGTGCATGGGATCAAAACACGGAACAAATGTTTGAACAAAACGTGTCATGGAGTGACATTCGATGGATAAAAGAGGAGGCAGCTTCTAATGTACCATTGGTTGTAAAAGGAATTATGACAGCCGAAGATGCAGAATTGGCCATAGCTGCGGGTGCCGATGGCATCATGGTTTCCAATCACGGGGGGCGACAGCTCGACGGAGCGTTGTCTAGCATTGATGCATTACCGGACATAGCAAGGCAGGTTGCTGGGAGAGTTCCCATCTGGTTAGATGGAGGTATTCGAAGAGGAACGGTAAGTTAATATTCACTACTTCATTATTGTTCTGATAATATAACATAATTAATGTTTGTTCGTGAAGGATGTCCTCAAAGCATTGGCTCTTGGAGCTTCAGCAGTCGGAATTGGAAAACCCATCTTTTTTTCCTTGGCTGTTGGCGGACAAGAAGGCGTGTTGTACATGCTACATCTGCTAAGAACAGAAGTGGAGGCGGCTATGGCTATCTGCGGCATTGAGAGTATCTCTGATATCACCCCACAGCACGTCACTCGCCTGGAGAATTCTGCAGCCAGGATGCCACCCTTCATAGCACGATCGTCACTCTAAACACATCTATTTAAATATTTCTCGACCAATGCGTCATGCTGTTCCTTGGAAAGTTTGCTTGGAAGTACCATAAATAGAAATAATAGACACATGTATTGGATGCTAAAAGAATAATGCCAGTTGCACATGACTTTGATTTTCACTTTATCTTTTCATATTTTCTTCTTCAAATTCTGCATTTCAAGATCTGTGCCAAGGGAAAGCCTCATGCGTGTAGAAACAGTGTCTCCTTTTCTAGCGTGTTGCAGGAGGAAAGAAGAAACCACGAGTTGGCGTCGCTGGAGCTTGTTAGCTTGTTGCATCTGTTGCTGCTGCTGCTGTTGATAAAAACCAGCATTCCCAGCCAAGAAGTTACCTTGCTGATTGTGTTGAATGGCAGGTGTGGCAGGAGATCTTGGTACTTGGTGAAAGTTGGACATCCTTTGTATCGATCATATTTATAATGAAATGTGTAACGATTAACGATGGATGGGTAGTGGGTTCCTTCATGTTTTTCCGTCAAATCGGTGGTTCATCAGATTTGGGAACCTTCTTTAGCTCTCTATGACGACGACGCACTCTATAAGGCTCGTTCTCTATGACTATTCTAGTATGGTCATAGTAGAGAAACCAACTATAGAATTTAGTAACCTACACGTCAAAAGTAATTTTATAAGACCACTCAACAATATGTCAAATCTGGGTACAGTACTTGTATTTGAAACCGAATTTGAAATTGTGACTGATTGAATTTTTGCTTGTGGTTGAAATGACTTCAGATATTATATGACCGTTAGTCTCTTGTACCCAATGTTTAGGGATAGTGGGAATTACCCCTCAGAACAAAGCACAAAGCAACACAAAAACACAACTCACACAACACATCAATTCACAACATAGCTTGAACATAGTACCTTTATTTTAAATGGCAGTACAAGAAAGAGAAGGTCTATTACCAATCAGATGGAGAAGAGGAAGAGGAAACGGAATTGGAAATGTAGTCTCATCCTCGGAATCATCTATTAGTAATAGTAATACTACTAGCAGTAGTATTACTACTAGTACTACTGCTGCTGCTACTGCGATACACCACCAACGAACGAGGATCCCCATTCTGCGAAATAGAAAAGTGATAATCGTGATTTGCTTGATGGTGGGGATCGTCGTCAACTTTGCATCTCTATTATCTACACCTACGAGTATTAATATTGATACCAGCAGCAGCAATGAAGGACGAGAGGATACTTATACGACACACAAAGAAGTCAAGGAAAAAACACCATTGTTCAACAATGACAAACTACCTTCAAGTGCAAGTGCAAGTGTCAACATGTGGATCGCAGGTATGGCGGTTGATGCAGACAAAATACATTCGAACATCAAGGATACACTGATACAGCTCAATTGCCATCATCAAGTTGGCATTCATGTTATTCTTAAACACAAACACCAAATCAAACCCTTTCAGCGTGATCTACAACTTATGCAATCACAATTGCAACCACGAGTACACGTACAGGACAATTCAGATCTCACTAGTGCTACACGTACTACATGTGCGCCAATTATCATTCAACTTCAAGATCACGCCGGACCTGGACATACACATCAACATCAACCAACCATGCCCAAGAATCGTATTGATCGAATTGCAACAATTAGAGATTCACAACGAAATGCGCTCCATCAAATATACTCTCAATACCGAACAGATATACATTCAAAATCGCAGTCCTTCAATAGTACAACTCACAAGCACAAGCCGGGAATTATTATTCTCGTAGACTTGGACCTCTTCCAGCTGCCCAAAACATCCCTCATTGTAAAACAAGCACAATTGCTACACACGACACAATATCAATATGACGCCATCTGCGCTGCTGGAATCACCATGGGCATTGGCAGCAGCACTCGTAAAGGTGAACACAAAGACAAAACCACAGACAAACACAAAAACAATAATAGTGCAAGTGCCAGTATAAGTGCAGGGGAACAAAAAATGGAACCATGGTATTATGATACATTTGCAACCGTGTTCCTACCAGATACATTCTCACATCCAACCAAACGAAGACTTGTCCCTCACTTGTACCGCGGAGAAGATCCATCCTTGGTCAGGTCAAATGATCAACGGGGAAACTTTACTCAAGGGGATATATATCGATACTTTCTTCA
>Ga0115005_10003425_pt1 | contig 12658 bp, 12 predicted proteins | sample ArcOceMetagenome_FD_87163 | JGI IMG/M metagenome (GOLD analysis project Ga0115005, IMG submission 87163) | Marine eukaryotic phytoplankton communities from Arctic Ocean - Arctic Ocean - Greenland ARC118M Metagenome | ecosystem: Environmental > Aquatic > Marine > Oceanic | place: Arctic Ocean... | reverse complement strand
TGGTGGGTAAAAATAGGGAAAATGTCGATTAATTTATTCCACTTTTATTACATATTCAGAAGATCTAGTATGCTTTTTACCTGTTAATTTATTGAACATGAAAAATTCTAAATTCAATTTTTTTTCTCCTCTTTTTTTTGTTTTAATTTTATAAGTTGCAAATTCTTCACCTTTGTCAAACTCTAGAGTATCTCCATTTACAATTATTTTAGGTTCATCTAATGGATGAAAGTTATAACTATTTCCAACAAATATTTTTGCTTCAAAATATTCTCCTTTTTTTACAATATTCTTTTTGGTTTGGATTAATGGAGAAATCCAATGGGGCTGACAAAATACTTTTCCTCCAGCTAACTCTCTAAACCTCTCAACAAAAAAGTGGGCTTTATGAACCGCAGCATATTTAATGAATTTTAATTTCATATTTAAGACGTCATTTCTTTTAATATCAGTAGTAATTGTGGGTATCAATTTTTTTTGTAGACTGGAATATTCTTTCTGAATTCCTACTAATCGACTTTTCATATCATCATGTTTTAACCCAATTGTTTTATAGTTTTTATTTAGTAATGAGTCAAAAGTATTAATCGTTAAAAGGTCAATATTATTTAATTCTTTAGATGACTTTCGTATAAAATTTTCTCTATTGTCTGATTCAGACTCCAGTAAAAATAAATTTAAGCTATCCACTTTCTTTTGATACATGTCAATAAAATTTTCATAGGATGTTATGGTTCTGCCAGCTGCGAGTAAAAGAAAGGTATATTTATGTTTTGCTGGTTCATTGATGTCATCAATAATTTCTCGATGGATTTTATTAAATCGCGCTTGCTGCAATTCAATGTTTTTTTCTAAAATATTATTCATTTCTTGAATGGTAGTTTTGCTCACGGTTTCCTTTTGGCAAGCAAAAAATAGAAAAGGTAAGAAGGCTAGAAAGAATTTTATTTTCAAAATAGAATAGTTTTAATGATTCAATATAAAAGTAACTCGAAACTAGAATTTAGTCACACCAATTTATCATCCTTTCAGAATAAACTCCTATTTTTCCGAAAAAAATAAAATGAAAAACATACTTACCATTCTTTTTCTTTTTACTCTTTGTAACAATGCTTTTACGCAAAACCTAGAATTCAATATCCTGACCGAAAAAGAACGAGCTCGCGTAGTCGATGATATTTTGGAAGATCGACTCGACAATCTTTTGCCAGAATTAATGCAGCGGGAAGGAATTGATATGTGGATTTTGATTTCACGAGAATACAATGAAGATCCTGTGATGAAAACTATTTTGCCGAGCACTTGGCTTTCTGCTCGACGACGGACGATGATGGTTTTTAACAAAAATGAGCAAACTGGGGAGTTGGATAAAATTGCGATTGCTCGATATTCGGTGGGGAAATTACTGCAAGGAGAATGGAATGTGGATGTTTACCCCGATCAATGGGAAGCGCTAATGAATACAATTAAAGAGAAAAATCCAAAATCAATTGGGTTAAATTTTTCGAAAGATTTTGCCTTAGCTGATGGTTTGGTGAGAACGGAGTATGAAAGTTTTATGGAAAAATTGCCTAAAGAATATCATGCAAGAGTGAAGTCAGCAGAACGCTTAGCAATTGCTTGGTTAGAAACTAGGTCAAAAAAAGAGTTAGAGATTTATCCGATGATTTGCAATATGGGACATCAGATTTTGCAAGAAGGATTATCAGAAAAAAATATTCATCCGGGCATTACGACCACGAGCGATGTGGAGTGGGCATTGCGACAATTGGTGAGAGATTATGGATTGGATACTTGGTTTCATCCAAGCGTGTCGGTGCAACGTTCAGATGAAGGGAACAAAGAATTTTTGCGATCCTTTGCGAACCGACCTGACCAACAAGTTATTCTTGCAGGAGATTTGTTGCATGTGGATTTTGGAATTACCTATTTGAGATTGAACACCGATCAACAACAACATTTTTATGTGCTTAAACCAGACGAAAAGGACGTTCCCGATTTTTTGAAAAAAGCTTTTAAAAATGGAAATCGAGTACAGGATATTTTAGTCGAGAATTTTAAAAAAGGGAAAACGGGAAATCAAATTTTGTTGGATGCTTTGGTGCAGGCGAAAGTAGAAGGTTTGATTGCTTCCATTTATACCCATCCGATTGGATTGCACGGGCATGCTGCTGGGCCAACGATTGGAATGTGGGATTCGCAAGGAGGAGTGAAAGGTCGAGGAGATTATCCTTTGTTTGAAAATACCGCTTATTCCATAGAATTATTTGCTGCAACTGAAATTAAGGAATGGGGAAAAATTGTAAGAATTATGTTGGAAGAAAACGGGGTTTTTACGAAGGATGGTTTTTATTTTTTGGATGGGAGAATGGAAGAGATTTTGACGATTCCTAGGAGATGATTTTATTTCTCTTTTAGAAAAAAATACCTGCGCGGAAACATGAAAAGTCAGCGTCAATAAATAAATTTACCGTATTCAAGGTACGTGGGTTTTTAATTTTTCTGAGACCAATAAATTTATAACAATTTATTTACATTTCTTTAATTTTTCCGAAATGAAAATCCTAACCCTCAGCGGTTCAACTCGATCAACTTCTTCCAATGCAAAATTATTGGAAGGAGTTGCTTTACTTTTTCCCCAACATGATTTTAATTTTTACAAAAAACTAGATCAGTTACCACTTTTTCGAGCAGAAGATGATGCGCATCCTTGGGGGGAATCTGTTTTGGATTGGAGAGCAAAATTGCAAGAATCTGATGCGGTAATTATTTCCATTCCTGAATATATTCATAATCTTCCAGCTTTAATTAAAAATGCTTTGGAGTGGATTACAACTTCGGGTGAGTTGTTAGGGAAGCCCGTTTTGCCAATTACCTTTACTCCTCATGAACCTCGAGGAGAAAAAGCCATGCAATCTTTGTGTTGGTCTTTGCAAGCTTTGGATGCACGGATTGTGGTTGAACTTCCTTTGTTTCAAAACGAAGTTAATTTTGAAAAAGCTCATTCATTGGTTGAAAGTGAAAGCGTTGAAATGCTAAAAGAAGCGGTAAAATTATTAGTTGGGGATAGATGATGTTGAGAAAATGCAAATTTATATTTTTTGAATATGTCAAAATGATTGCTTTTTTTATCACTTTTTTGTTACAAAAAATTAGATTAAATAGCTTGAATGTTCACAAAATATTTATCTTTGGATAAATAATCAACTAAAAGTTTATCTAATATGAATAACGTTGTAACCCAAAGGTTTATCAAATGTCACGACAAATTACGAGAAGAGAAACGAATAAAGAGTAGCCGACAGTTTGCCTTATCTCTAGAATACTTACCCCAAAGTTTAAGCGAAATTTTAAAAGGACGACGAGATGTTACGATCGAATTACTTCGGAAATCTGTGGAAAGATATCAGATAAATCCTGTTTATATTTATACCGGCGACGGGCCGATGTTTATGAGTGAAGAGGATCATAAATCATTTCGAGTGTTGACGATTGTGACTAATGGTCAAGATGATGAACGGATTGTACATGTGCCAGTACCTGCGCAAGCGGGTTACGCAGGTGAGTTGGCTAACCCAACTTTTATTCAGGATTTACCAAGTTTTACTTTACCGGATTATAAATATAAAGTGGGAACGCATCGAAGTTTTGATGTGTCAGGAGATAGCATGGAGCCGACTCTTTTTGAGGGAGATAAAGTGGTTTGTAGTTTTTTGGAACCGACACTTTGGGAAACTTCGATTAAAGATAATTATGTTTATGTGATTGTGACGCGTGGAGATATCGTAGTGAAGCGAGTCTTCAATAAATTAAAAGAAGGTAAACATTTGGAAGTTGAATCAGATAATAGTTTTTACGAACGGTATCAAATTTCGATAAGTGACATTCGAGAGATGTGGTATGTGCGGGCTAAGATTAGTCCCTTTTTGCCCTCACCTTCCAATATTCAAAACATAGTTCGAGATGAAGTTAAACTTTTGCAAAATATTATCAATAAGCAAAATCATTTAATCTATAATTTGAATGAGACCATCGAAAAATTAGTCGATCGGATTAAATAAGTTTTATTTTTGATTAAATAAAATTAAAATTATGTCAAAAAGAATAACTGGAAAAGTAGCTTATCAAAGTTTTAGCGGCGGATTTTGGGGAATCGTTTCGGATAGTGGAAAAGAATATCGACCAGTCAATTTTCCCAATCAGTTGAAAAAAGAAGGAGCACGTGTGGATATTGTTATAAAAAAAGTGGAAGATGAAGTGAGTATGTTTATGTGGGGCGAACCGGCGAAGATTATTTCATTTTCGACTTTGGATAATTAAATAAAAAACACTAGCGCTGTTAGCCTGTAGGAGCTACTTTATACACACAAATGAGCCGTAAGTTTTTTGCCACGAATTTCACGAATTTTTTGATGACTATATCGTATTTTCTAATTGCATCTGACAAGTCAGATGCGTACGGAATTTTACGAAATTCACAATAGTTAGGCTTTCGTGAAATTTCGCCAATTTCGACTTGTTGAAATTATTTCGAGAGGTAAATCCCAAATAATCTTTTCGTGAAATTCATGGCAAAAAAAAACGCTAGCTTTTTGTGTGGATAGGACAGCCCTGATGGATTAACACCGCGTTCATTTTAAATCACTTTTCCTCCCTTTATGAATTCCAATTCAGCTATTTTATGCGATGAATATTACCTTTAAATCCCATCGCCAATTTTATCAAAAAATCAAGATCAGTTTACAATCCATCCTTATTATTTACACCACCAAAACTAAATCTCCCAACAAGCTTTTAATCTTTGAGGCAGGATGCGATTAAATAAAAGTCCTTAACCGCTGAAACCTAGTTTTTGCGTTTTGGCAAATTGTACTTTGTAGTCGAGAGAAGATTTATTAGGATTAAGTTGCATCACTATTTCTCCAGCTTTTTGCGCGGTTCTTTGAAATTAAAAGGCTGAGTTAAAAACAAGTGGCCAGAATAAATCTGAACCACTCAGTAAAACAATTATTTATTTTTTTGTATAATCAAACTTTTATCTGCTAATTCTAATGTTTCGTGACTACTTTACTTCCATTTGACTTCAAGTCAATAGATTACACTTTGATTGGGAAAGCATTTTCTTATTTTTCCAACAACGGCAGACTTATGGATTTTATCTAAAAGAGATAGAGTCAAATCTTTTCTTTTCAATGACCACTCTCTCCAAATTAACTCAGTCCTTTAGGAATGCGAATAAAATAGATTCAGAATTTTCGGTTGCTTATTTTGTGCTTAGTTTTTGCTTTGAAAGCATGAGTTTATCTGGATAAATGATTGATTTCAAAGGGGGAAATAAGGCCAAAAGAAGTAGTGAAAATTCTGAATTTATTTAGTTCGCATTCCTTAGGAATTTGTCTAAGAAAATTTCTAATTTGTTTGATCGTATTTTAAGTGTTTGTAAAATCATTGTTATGAAATAGAGTACTATTTCAAAAAAAAGTAATTAACTTTTTTAGAAAATATTTGTTTTAAGGAAAGGAACAAGAATATTGTTCGATCACTTCAATCTAAAATAATGGCCAGTAAAGAAATGAGCACCAATTTTTGCAGAATAAATGTCTTTTCTCCAAATGGCAGAAAAGTAGATTAAGGTCGAAATTAAAATTGGAATTAGTTTGAGTGTGTTTTAATTTGGTCTCATCATTGATCGGTGATATTATATATTTTATTAGTCCAAATGTAAAATAAAATATTAATTCAGGAAATAATGCCTAGCATTTTTTAATAATAAATCAAAATCGATAGGCTGACAAAAGCCAGACCGTGCGCTGCGTTTTCTGCCAGCGGTCAGACTGACGACTATAGTTTTGAGGGTGTAGATAGATTTCGAGAGTCTGACTTCTGAAAGTTGGCAAAGGCAATGATCCGACTTCTGACAGCGCAGCGGTCTTCTTTAAAATTAGATTTCATTTTCTCCTAATCAATGCTTAATTTCAGCCCAAACTTAAATATAGAAATAGACGTGGAAGAATTAAAAAATAAAATATCAAATTACGTTACGCTTTCCCCTGAGGATTTAGATTTTGCTACTGGATTTTACAAGAAAAAATCTTTAGCAAAAAACGAAATATTAATCCAGCCAGGGCAATTTGTAAAGCATTGGTATTTTGTAGAAAAAGGCTGTTTGTGTTTTTATTCGCTAAAGGATGGGAATGAAAAAGTGCTGGAGTTTTTTTCCGAAAATGATTTTTTTACAGATATCTATTCTTACCTAAAAGAGAAACCTAGTAACGTCTACTTTCGAGCTACCGAACCCACTACGATTTTATATATTACCAAAGATGATGTGCAAAAGTCCTACGATCATTCTCACCAAATTGAACGTTGGGGAAGACTAGCGATGCAAGACACTTTTATCCAAACTTATCGAAGAGTGGCACACCTTAATTATCTTTCCAATGAAGAACGCTACCTCCGGCTTATCGAAGAACGTCCTAATCTTTTGCAGCGAGTACCTCAATATATGATTGCTTCTTATTTAGGATTGACGCCAGTTGGGTTGTCAAAAATCCGGAAGCGATTGAGTTTGATGTAGTATTTGTAGTTCTATTATTTTTAAAAAGTAACCTTGCAAGTTTAGTTCATGAATATTGGACAGAAGAATTTATGGTAGCTTGATATATTTGGGGTATTTTAGCAAAGCTAGTAGGTATCTAAATGTTAAACAAAGTCAGCTCGCCTCATTATTTTGGATAAAAATAGATGCCAAACTTCCAAAGAAATTTATTGTAACCTCTTCCCCGATTAATTGGACTGCGTTGGTTTTCCCAAGACTAATCCTTTAGATTTTAATTCGGTCAAGACGGTCAAACTTCCGGAAGAATTTGAGCTTGAAAATAAAATATATTAGCAAGCTTTTGAATTTTAAAAACCTATTGTCACTAGCTACGAAGGGAGAGTAAAATTAAATCTAGAAGAATTAAATTCAATTTGTACAAATATAGACACCGTTGTTATTTTGAATCCAAGTACCTACGAACAAGAAGTTCGAGCCACAGAGAATAAGATTAGTGCTGAAGAAATTTCTAATATAGGATTAGTCCAAAAATAGTATTATGATCGGAAATAAAATCGACTCATGAATCAGGCAAAAGCAATTTGTCCAATTAGAAAAGTGACCGATAAAAAAGGGAATCTAAAACATCGGAAATCTTTATATTTTATCAAATATGAATAAACTTTCCTCCATGATAAATCAAATGGCTTCGAATCCCAGATTGATGTTTCTCCTCGATGGGTTCGGAGCATTGCTGTCGGTCTTACTGCTTGGCGTCGTTTTAGTCAAGCTAGAAAGTACGATTGGGATGCCTACTCAGACGCTATATGTTTTGGCAGGAATTGCAGGGGTTTTTGCAGGGTATTCTTTCTTCTGTGCTTTTCGAATTAAAAAGAATTGGAGACCCTTCTTGAAAATTATCGCCTTGGCCAATCTTTCCTACTGTTTGCTGACCTTCAGTTTTTTACTTTATCATCAAGCTCATGTAACCACGATAGGGCTCATTTATTTTTTAGTGGAAATCGTCATCATTGTTGCACTGGCTCTTTTTGAATTTAAAGTAGCGGTAGTTTCAAATAATTAGTCCAGGGATACTTCCACCATATCACCATTTAGCATAACCTTAAAGAATAAAATTTATAATCTGACAAATCGAAATACTTGTTATTGAGCTGTTAAAGAATTTCAAAATGGAAAAGCATCAAAATTTATAATTAATTTAGGAATGGTGAAATAATAACTTATAACAGTTAGGCGATTATTTTAATCTAAATCGAGGTATGAAAACAGGCGCATATCTGGATATGTAACTGTTTTCATAACGAAGAGTTAGGTTAAAAGAAGAAGTCAAAGTGTTATAAGTTATTGTTTCACCATTCCTTTGTAATAGTTTTTGCGTCATAATTAAAACAATTGTACAAACTAAACAATTTAAATAAATGAGTAAGTCTAACTTAAATACACAAATTTACCTTCTCCTATTCTTAGTTGTTTTCGTTATTTCCTGTAGTGGCCAGAACCAATCAATCTCTTCAGAAAGTAGCAGTACTCAGTCAGAAGTAACCCCAAAGGCAGATAAGCAAATAGCCGAATACATTCGCCATGTTTTTCAGGATAAAAACGGAGGCTTATGGTTTGGAACTAATAATTTTGGAATAGCCCATTATAATGGAGATAGTCTTTTATATTACTCAAATGAGGAGGGGTTTGGAGGCTCACAAATTACTGGGATAACAGAAGACTCGGACAAAAACATTTGGTTTGCCACCAATCAAGGTGTCGTAAAATATGATTGGCAAACTTCCGAAAAAGGGGAGAAGCTATTTACCAATTATTCAGATCTCAAAATTTTTAAAGGTGGTCATTTTTGGAGCATATACTCTGACAGCAAAGGTATTGTTTGGGCAGGCACCGGCAAAGAATTATTTCGTTTTGATGGTAAGAATTGGAAACCTTTCGAGCTTCCCCTTTCCAAAGACGACGCAAAAAATGGTTTATTAACTAACGTAGTTACGTGGTCAATCTCGGAAGATAGAAAGGGGAACATCTGGTTTGGTACAAATGGAAATGGTGCGATTCAATATGATGGCAAATCATTTATTCAATATACGGAGAAGGATGGACTCACCGATAATAGTGTTGATAATATCATAGAAGATAGATACGGAAACATTTGGTTTGGCACTAGACACGGAGGTTTAAGTCGATATGATGGGAAGACCTTTATTAATTATACAGAGAATGATCATATCGGTAACAATGAAGTTTGCGCCATTTATGAAGATAAGCTAGGGAATATCTGGTTTAGTTCTGAAGGTTTTGGCGTCTACTGTTTTGATGGCACATCGTTTACTAATTACGGTGAAAAGCAAGGTCTCGGAGTAAAAGCCGTACAAACAATTTTTGAAGATCGAGAAGGTCGATTTTGGGTTGTTGGGGGAGGTGGACTCTATCAATATGATGCCAGCTTGGATTATTTGGTCGGGCTGGGTAAATCCTTTTTTAATGTTAAAAAGAATGGGGCTTGGAAATAGTAAACTAGAGAACGGCCTCATCGCAAAGTGCAAAACGGCTATAGTTGCTAAACGCGTCTTTATCGTTTGTACAAAGCGTTCAGCGTCAAAAGAAAAACGAAATGAGTATAATAAATATTAACCTCAATGAAAATTCCTTTGAAAGAAAATACTAAAAGAATTCTAGCGCAAAATATTAAATATACGAGTCTGATAGTCGTGGCTACGCCCGACAATCAGACTCGTATATTAGCACCTGTTTTTCTTGCTTTAGCTAATTTAATCCCAAACAATAACAGCGTAATAATCAATGCTATAAAATATATTGCTGTTGACATACTCTTCACAATTGAAAAAATATTTGTTGCATTCATTGAAATTTGCGATAAATTAGGATAGTTGTTCAACATAATAATAATTCCAAAATTCTCTAAATAGTCAGCTATTCCGGCGATTATTGGCAGAAAGCATAAGTAGAAAAAATTAGAATTCAATTTGTTTATTTTTTTCAAAAAGTAGGCAATCAATAAACAATAACTTATTCCAAACAGAAAAGGATAAATCATATCAACCGGTATCTGGTTATACAAATAAACCTCTCGTCCATTTACTCCTAAAGTCTCAAACAGAGTGTTTACATATACTGAATCATATCCTGTAGGCCTCATATCCAATAATTTCATCCCATTAGAAGACGTCATTGTTTTTGGGATTGTTACTGTCAGCATTATAGCGTAAACAAGATTTGTAAGGACAAAAAGCAATAGAACCTTTTTGCCAGTCAAACTCTTATTTATAATTTCCTTTATTCTTTTCATTTCTTTTTTTGTAAGTGTGAACGTTCGCCTAAATGGTGTGAGGGCAAATAGCCCTCATGAATATTTTAGACTTTATTAGCCGCTGTTATTTCTTCGTTTTTAATTCTTTTATTCTGTTTTTATAATAATCCGTTCCACTTAATTCAAATGCTTTGGAAAGATACTTTAAAGTATTCTCTGTATCATCTAGAGACTGATAATAATCTGCCATTGATTCATAAGCAGTAGCACTTTTAGAATTGTATTTGATGTTCATTTCAAAAAACATAAATGCTTTTTCAGGCTGTCCCATTTGCATATTCATATAACCATAGCCGTTCAACATTTCTTCAATCAATGGAGGCGAAGGGTAGCCGAAACGATTAGAATATATTTCTTCTTGGCTTTTCAATAATTCAACCAATTCTGCTACAGATGTATTAGGGTTATTGTATTTTTGAGGAGATTTAAATTGGTACCATTTAAAAAGAAAAACCAGACCATCTCTCATCGAAGGTAGAGGCACCGTGCCATGTAAATCTTCTGGATAAACCTTCCATGAAAAGTTTAATCCGTTTTGTTTTTGAGTCGAGGCATAGTTTGAAAAGTCAATAATAGAACGAGCAAATAAAGTATATTCTGAAGAGTCCTCCATTATATTATCTATAGTTATTTTTTCATTATACATATGTAACTGCTCGGCAGCAAGTGAAACAAAAAGTGATTTCCCTTTAAAACTAGTTGCATTAAACTTTCCTTTGGCCTGCTTTAATAATTTTTGATTATCCCAATCCAAACTTGGATCTATAGCTATATAGTTTTCAAAAATATGTCCATGGTTAAGCAGTATATTTATGGTAAACAAACCAGCATAGGAATGACCAATTAATGTCCGATAGGGCGTAGTTGGATACTTATGATCAATATATGGGATTAGTTCTTTTTCCATAAATTGAGTAAAGATTTCTGCGCCTCCAGTTTCTATATTCATTGCACTACCACGTCTCATTTTCATCTGTGAAGTAGTTAAATCTCTGGTTCTATTAGTTCTATTAGAAATACCTACGAGAATCATATCAGGTAAGTAATGTCCCCAATAATTATCATATACAGTTGCTAAGGTATTTTTTAAAGAAAATCCATCTAGCAAGTAAACTACAGGATATTTTTTATGGTTATCTGGGTTGTAACTTTCTGGGAGCTTTACCCAGAAATTACGATTTTCCTCCATCGTTTTTGAAAATAGACTATCGACAATTTCTGTTTGTTGTAAGGTGGATTGATTTGCGGTTGATTGCGCTAAGAGTTGTTGTTGGAAAATCAATAATGATCCTATTGCTAATAGTAAAAGCTTATGCATATTCATTTTTTTAGTTGTTAACGATAACATACACGATGGCAGACGTTTAGGAATCTGGCCGTTGTATGGATTATTCTGAGTTTTTTTTACTGCTCAATATTTTTACAATACGACTATATATGATCTCCGATAAACTCCAATCATATCCATCAAAGTTAGTTGTATTATTAAATTGAATGACAATCGCGTCGATATCTTTGTGGTATTTTGCAATACTCTGATAGCCAACAACCAGGCCTGTATGTTGGTAGACATAAATCGAGGAATAGATTTCCTGTTCCCCTTCATTGAATACGGAACCATCGTTTAATGCTCTCAAGAATATGCCTACATCCTCGGCTGTAGCTAACATTCCATTTTCCTCTGTCTTAAAATCTTCCTTTTCGCCAACGTAATAGCCACTCATAACATCGTCTATATTCACTTCACTAAGCGAACCGAAGGTATTGTTGAGCTCGAGTGGTATCAAAATTTCCTCCTTGATATATTGGTGATTGTTATAGCCCACCACCTTATCAATGAGTTTGCGAAGCAATAAATAATTGGTGTTGGAATATCCATAATCTTTATCTGGTTCAAAGCTAGCCGGCATTTCAATTGCTAATTCAAGTGCTGCTTCATTGCTATTCGGTTGGGTTTTCCAAAAATCAGGGTGGTCGATATAATTGGGGATACCACTCCGATGTTGCACCATCATTCTCAAGGTTATTTTTTCTGCATGTTCAATTTTTCCCACCAGTTCAGGGAAGTAATCGGCAAGCATTTTATCCAAAGACAAACGTTCGTCATTAGCTAACTTAGTGATAGCAACCGCGACATATAACTTGCCGATACTGGCAATCTTGAATAAGGCTTTCGGGTGGGCAGGTATTTTGTTTTTTCGGTCATGCCAGCCAGCTGTATAAAATGCTGGTGGTTTTCCAGCCTCATCAACATAAACAATCATTCCATCAAATCCATGATCAATGGCCTCATTTACTTGTTCTTGCGCCGTATCGGGTAGTGGCAATATCCAAGCCTTTACCAAAATCCATGGTACAAAGAACAGAGAGGAAATGCTTGCAAGAATAAATACTATTCTAAGTATTTGTTTTGTTTGTTTCTTATTCATAATGTTATACTTCTTCCAGTCGGTGCCCTTCTGTTAAATTGATCCTGTCGGCTTGTGTATAAGTTGGAGCGATTTTTTGAGATTACTTTTCGAATAGTAATTTACAAAATAAAGAATAATAGCGACTTGAATTAAGACTCAAGTCGCTATTACTTAGACAGATTGTTAGCTGTTCGTTTTTTTCTTTAAAGAAGGTAAGTTTATTAATGCACTATGCCTTAGTTTGACTTTACTACTTTTTTTCATTTCATGCAACAGCTTGAGTGAGTAAGAAGTAAAGGGTTTCAATTTTATCAGAATAACTATTAATAAGGTTATTTTTATAGCTTATCAATAGTT
>Ga0115005_10003424_pt1 | contig 12659 bp, 7 predicted proteins | sample ArcOceMetagenome_FD_87163 | JGI IMG/M metagenome (GOLD analysis project Ga0115005, IMG submission 87163) | Marine eukaryotic phytoplankton communities from Arctic Ocean - Arctic Ocean - Greenland ARC118M Metagenome | ecosystem: Environmental > Aquatic > Marine > Oceanic | place: Arctic Ocean... | reverse complement strand
TCAGGGACAGTCCTGAGCTCCTTTGCACGTTTCTGTATGGATTCAAATGCTCTTTTAGCTACTTCTTCGTTAACTTCTTCCTCGACATTGACACCACACTGGTTCTTGCTAGCATGCCAATCCGTTGGGACGCCTGCTGATGGAAATCCAATTGCTAGAACAGCAACTGTGACGATTTCTTCACCTCGAGTCGAATCGGCTACTGCGGGGACTTCGATTGTCAAGAATGTCGTTTTTTTTGCAATTTTTTCATCGATTCCTGCTCCAGCATAGCTGATTCCTGCAACGTCCAGGGTTCTCATAGTTTCTTTCAATCCTTCCTCTCCCCAGTCTAGAACATGATTGTTAGCTAATGTTGCTGCTTTTACCCCAATCGCTGATAAACTCTCAACATTATTAGGATGTGATCTATAATGTATACCCTTGTTTTGATCCCAATTATTGCTCCTTGTCAAAGAAGTTTCAAGGTTCACAATCAAAGCATCTGGTGACTTCAGGTCCTCTATTAGATCCCCCCAAATATAGGAGGAACGTTTTTCTTCAAGTTCTGCATGCGGTAAAGGGCCGTTCTCTCTCACTGCAAGCCTGACATACCCATTTGCATCTTTCATGTACGATTCATGAATAGTGCCTTCCACGCTGAATGGCAATATTGCATCAATACCTCGTCCTATCATTACATCTCCCACAAAACCAAGTCGGATGACATTTTGGTTCATTTTGTCCCCAACTATCCCTAAACTCGTCAATCCGGACAACATCTCCGTTCTAGTTCTATGCATAGACAAACTGAATCCAGTTGTGAAAGATGGAGTAAGTGCGAATATGAAGTTGTCATGAATTCTCATTTTGTTTGAACGTTCAATCATGACACTCAAAGTCTGCTTTTTAATAAAATGTGTTCTCATAATTGAAAACAGAACAAAAGTTCTCATATACTGCTATACGTGTACTTAAATTATATTCAAATTCCATAAAAATACTTGTCCCGCTTATACTATTCTTTGCGCTCACTGTGCGGAGGGGATCCCATGTTCAACCTCCATTTTACGACGAGATATTTTCCCCGTGTCGTCCTCGATCTTTCTTTTTTCAGTGCCTTCACAAAAGTCTGACTCGTCCTCTATTTTGTAGTATTCTGATAGCAACTGACGTGCCTTTGATTGGTCAATTCCAAGTTCTTTCAGTTCTTCGTTAAGTCTTTCCTTGAGAATATCCAAGTCTGAATTCATTTCAGAAAGTTGCACCTCAAATCGGTCACGACGATTTTGACCTGTTGTGGCATTTTTCTCGTTCAAAAAACGAATTCTTCTCTGCCTATATACTGCGTTCTTCAGTTGCTGAGCTTCACCCTGCAGTGTTTTTAGTTCTTCACGATTGCTCTCCCATTTTCTGTATTTTTCTGGTACGTTTGGATTATTGCGCTGTTAAAAAAATAATTGTGAGCCCATGTTATGCACACATGAATTGTTTCAACGCTTCAACCCAAAAAATATTTACCACTCACCACTCCTAAGACGCCCGCACTTTTATCAAGCATATCTGAAATACTTTTTTCGACCTGGTCTACTGATATGCTTTCAAGGCCACCGCCACGGCAGGACGAAGATGGCAACAAACTGGAACCATATGGTAATAGTTTTCCTTTTCCGGCATAGCTTTCTCCGCTGGAATCGATACTATCCATGCCTTCATTGGCTTCAGATGTATCCATGACAACGTCTTCATCTCCATTTGAGGGGGGGGGGACTGTGTGGTGATTAGCATCATAGTTATCTACCGCAGCAAAATCAATGCACGTTTTGACCATTTGTGCACTTTCAATCATCGACATCCACCTCTTCCCTAGTTGGTCGTCACTCATCAATAAGGTACTTTCTAACGACTTTAAGTTTGCTGGACAAAAATATCCTTGCCCGAAACCAAGCTTAACACAAACACGAGGAGGGATGATGACCGAAATACCATTCGATTTCCCGCTACTTTCCATAGGTTCTTGAGATTGAGGCGGTTCTTTTCCTTTCGAAGTTTGCTTCGTAGGAGCAGGCAATGAAGCATCCAATATGCAAGGGCCAAAAACATTTGCTACGACTCCTTCGCCATAAGCGGTGGAAACTTTATCTCCGGGAAGTATCCAACCGCTAGCAAGAAGAGGTGCTGCATTTTCACTGATACCTCCAACCCCGAGCGAACAGGATGACTTTGTACTTGTACTTTTTGCAGAACCACTGTCTGTATTATAAGATTCTCCGCGTGATTTCAATACAGAAAGCACATCTTTCATGGCATTACTTCCTCTTGCGACTCCACGGTTACGGGTCTTGCAGGTTAGGAGATCGGCAGCCTTGATACACTGACCTTGTGTAGCTTCATAACTTTCATTGAGAAGGTCCATTTCATGACGCATGCATTGGAGCTGAGTCATATAGTGCACACGGAGGTGCTGACCCACAACTTCGATTCTCTCCCTCTCATCCTCCGCTTTGTGTAGTTCTTGGCGGGTGCGCTCTACAGTCTTTCGATAATTACTGAGGTCGACCTCGACATCTTGAGGATTTCTTTCCCAGCGGTTAAGACGGTGCATTTTTTTAGGGCCAACGGATTCAGGTGGCCTAGGTGGGTTAAATGCGGTGATAGATTCTACAACCTGGGGAGAGCTGAAAAGTGATGGTTGGGCATTGGATGCAGTCATTTTTCCTTCAATGTCGGTGCAGATGTAAGGACTTTCTGTGAAAGGCAAGGAAAAAATATTTGGAAGTTCAGGATTCTCCAAAATACTGGCAACATCCAAATCACTGATATGCCCCCTTCCTGCCCTGGTTTTGGCTACTGACCCATTTTCATTCTCAGACTGAGATTCATCTTCCGACGCTCCAATACCATTCACATCCATCTTTTCAGCATCAGCATTATTACTCGTATCCTCGTCCATGGCGAAATTCTTTTTATTGCCTCCGGCACTTTTAGCTGCCTTGAGCATTTTGCGAACAAGCGCCATATCACGCTTGATCTCGCTTTTGTGGAGCCTTCGAAATCCAGCCACGTCCGGCAGGTGCCTGGTGCGAACACGGCGCTGCTCTTCGCTCAAACTGTCTAGGAAAGAAGTGGTGGGCGCGGTAGTAGTGGCCGGTTCTCTAAAACCCAATAATTCCCTTTCGGCTGTTGCTGCAGACCTACTTGATTTTTCTATACTGTCCTGAGAGGCGTCATCTTTCTTTCGAGAATCGATGCCAGAATTTCCTGCCCCAATTGAACCGATCTCATCTTGGGAACTGGATTTATCGGTGGGGTCCCTATCGTCAATTGATGCGGAGCGGGTCCTTCTAGTCCTGGGTTCGGGCTTATCCTCGTCATAATCGTCTTGAGAGAGAATTCCTTCTTGTGACATGTCAGCCATACTGTTGTTTTCTTCATCTTCCTTCATATTCATATTCATGTTGGAATCAGATTCAGTATTAGAGAAGGAATCATTGTTGTAGCCGTTCATTGGTTTTTCCATGGAATTGGGATCTACTCCTGCATTTTCCATTTCTACATCCTGCTTGTAGCCTTTGGACTGATGGTCTGATCCCATACCATTCTCTGCTTCTCCTTCCGTGTCATCCTCTGACGAATCTTGATCATGATTTTCATCATTATTGCCATTGGTAACATTAGCAGTATTCTCGGTATCATTAATGGAGTCATTATCTGCATCTGCTCCAGATTCCTGCTGCTCCTGCTCCTGTTGTTCTTTCTTCCTCTTGAGACTGGATAGAGAGATAGAAAATGTAAGCTTCAAGGGCTGCCTATTTTCATCGTTGTTTTGATCACTGGATGCTCCCGATCCTTGATGAAGATCGGAGCCAGATCCTTTGTGGTCATTTCCATTCATGTTATTTGTCTGTTTTAAAACTGATATCTCGAAAATGTCGCACTTATCCGTCTATGGTTGGGAGATGAGGTCGGTGACAAAATATTGTTTTCGTGGACGAACGATTCGATTCTTGTCTTGTTGATTCAACTGACTTGGACTGTCTAGTAGAGTCGGTCTGTGTTATGCTATGGGCAGCGAAATGATATTAGATTCAACAATGAAAATAGACGTATCTTTGAGATGCATTGTGAGAAGAGGTATGCAAATTCGGAGTAAGCTCAATCCTGGAAAGCCGATATGCCAACGAGGGTGGTAGCATGCCAGATGTGGAGTATTCTTGACGCAATGTCATTACTTACCTCGACACAAAATTTCGAACTCAGAGAATCAATCAGAGAAACTATACGTATGCGTGATGAAATGTGGAGAGATTAGAATGTACTTGATCAGTCAATCTCTGTCAACCGGTGTGCTATGTAGTATGCTACTAACTGTTTTTTGTTTGTGCCATCGCATCGCAGATTGCCTTCGAGTTGAGTTCACATTCCGACAATCTACAGGGATTCTACGTAGATTTTTTTAGCTGAAACCGTGTCTGTTTGGGGTATATGTTTCAAAGGGTCTTCCCCGCCCACCCGCGCTTTTTTGAAATGGAAAAAAAATTGAAACAAAATTGAAACAAAATTGAAACAAAGAAAACGCAAGAGAATTTCAAATTAATCCAAGAATGTATTGAACTGTAGCTATACTGTAGCATCATCGAAGCATCTATTTTGTTTCATACAACAAAGCAACTCATTGAAGACCAATAGGATGCCAACCACTCCAGGACCACGAACACAAACAGGACTCGTTCCAACATCCTACCAGCTGCAAATCAATCGCTTGAATTCTTCAGAGAACTGGAAGTCATTACCACCGCGTCCACCTCCGGAGAGATTTCCGTACAGAGGCGATGGCAGTGGTAAAAAGAGAATCGTCACACGGCGTAAACAAATAAACAGCACAAAAGCATCTTTGAAAAAATCAACGACGAAAAAGAAGCAACAAGAACGTCCGTCACGTAAAAGTAATCGTGGTACTATTCATACAAGTACGAACAAAGAAGGGCTGCAGAAAAGGAAGCAACAAGAATGGAATACTCGCACTGAACGAGAACTTCCTGGACTTAGCAACAGAAATGATAAAGAGAAGGAGATGATCAAAGGACAAACTCTAGAGTATATTCGAAAATCAGCAAGGCGTAGATCGCAACTCGACGAATTACAGAAAAGACTGGATAATGAGATTACTCAAGAAAATCGATTGTATGGGTTTGATGCTGTACACGCAGGTAATGATAATGTGGACGACTCTGATAACGAAAGTTGTGATAGAGATTATAGTGAGGAAGATAACGATAATGACGAAGACGAAGAAGAAAGCGAAGACGAGGAGGATAATTACCCCATGCTGCAAGAAATGGATCGATTGAAAATGACTTTCCTCAGGAAAATGAGACAGTTGGAGAGAGAGGATAGTGACGATAGCGCTGATGAGGATATTGGCAGCGATTCGCCTTCACTTGCAAATAGTGAACAATATTTCCACAATGAGCAACAAAAGATTCAGTACTCTCTGGGCGATGCGTCGACGTTGGGGTCCGTAGGTACAAGTATAGCTTCCGTTGACGACTTTATGTCCAAGCAATTCAATACATTGGATCTGACACATGGAGTCGATACTAATTCCATAGTCAGAAATGCTCCTGAAAAAGACATGTCCGCGTCTACATGTACAATGGGCCATTCGAGTGAAGGGGGGATAACCACGATGTCGAAAGACTCAGCGTGGGACAATCTGTCGCATGATCAACATTGCCGTATCCGTACGCGGTCTCAGGAACTTTATGTTACAAAGTTCAAACCGTGTAATAAAAGTGCCACTGACCAGAAGTCGGTATCCTGCTCGCCTATGAGTATAGAAACTGGAAGAGCCGAAGAAGCGGATGGTGATACGTTAGATCCTTTGTATTGTCACAAGCCTAAAGAGGAAAGTAAAGGTGATTCTGAGAAGAACCAATGCGACGAGAACACTTTCTCAAGGTTTGAGATTGACAATTCATGTGCTTCGGATTTAATCACTGCCATAACAGATGGTTTATTTCCCACCAACAAGAACACTATCTGCGAAACAAAAGTGATGAATAAAGAAGTACACGTAGAGAAAGATAAAGAAGGCGAAGTGATTATGAACAAAACTATACACGTAGGTGATCAAAATGAGCAAGAAACGTCGAGAGAGAATTTTCCAGAAACTGCCCAAAAACCTAGACATCCGTACAAACTACCGTTGAAATCGGACATTCGAAATAAGATGAAAAAGGAAAATGAATGAAGTCGCCAATTACCTTGCAATTACACGCAATAAGTTTGAAAGTGCGAAATAAACTACACGTAAGTAGCAATATTCTATCTTCGGCTGTCCTTTTTCTTGTCCTTCTTGTCCTTTTTATCCTTCTTGCTTTTCTTCTTTTCCTTCCGTTCTTTCTTGTCGTTGCTCTCATTTTGGTCTGCTTCTAATTCACCAAGTCTATCCAAGACATGCTTTAATTCTTCAAATCTCGATTGAGCCAAGTTGAACCCCTCCCGCTTCAATTCCTTTACAGATAGCTCTTCATTAGAGGCGGTACTAGTCCCTATAGATTCTAAAGCTTTTTGCGTCCAATAAACTGATGTTCTAGCGTAGAAATCGGCAAGCTCCTCTCCGACCTGAGGGGACTGGTTGGGGTCATCTGAGTTCAACTGTTCATTCAAGTTCTTTATCTGTTCTCTGATACCCTTCATACGCTCTTTCTTGGCGGCCTTCTTTGCTGCCTTTCGAGCTTCTTTGGCGGCTTCTGCGTCTTCTCCTTCTTCAAGAATATCATCGAATTCATAAAAGTCATCATCTTCATCATCACTCTCATCACCTCCTGTTCCTCGATCTGTAGAAAAACAGCTCTCGTTATCACTATCCACACCCTTCCAAACTTGTTTGTGCATACTTCCTTCATGAATGCACACCCATTCTTCGCGCTTTTGAAGCTCTAGTGACCAAACATCATCCAGGGTAACCTCACGATCTCCGACTTCCAGAATCCCTCCATAAAGATACAGAGTGTTTCCACGCACTACAATTTGCGCTTTGATTCGAGGCAGAGGCGTTTTGCGCGTGACAGGTGCCGGGGCACCGTCCTCACCGAGAATCATCACCTCTGATTTCGCAATGGTCGGCAGGAGGGGGGCAGGGACAGGAGTAACCATTTTTTGAAGCACCTCTTTATCAGCCGATGTGACTGAATCATCAAATATTTTGGAATTTTTCACGTTCGATGATGAATCCACGTTCGATGATGAATCCTTCTCACCTTCATCAGCTTCGTATCCTGTATCGACATCAGAAGTAAGATCTGATTCTATCTTCTTTCCTGCTTCTTCTGTGCTTTCTTCCTCCTCGATTTTTTCGTACACCACATTTCCTTCCCCGTCAATAAAAGCAAACATGTTTGAGCGCAACATGTCGATATCCCAACCGCTAGAAGTAGCCTCACCCTCGATACCCTCATCGTCGTCGTCATCGCTTTCCTCCTCCACTATCTGTGCTTCTGCTATTTGCGCATCAGCACGATTGTCGCCCTTTCTTCTCCTCCTTCGCTCGCCTCCCTTTTTCTTCAGATTAAGACGAAACCAGCGCTTCCTTTCCATATCGAAGGCAAAGAGATCATCAAAGAAAACACTCTTCACACGATGATTCTCCGTCTCCTCATCCTGTACTCCTCCAAAAACCAGCATCTTATTTTTCCACATAGTGCACGCAGTCCCAGATCTCTGACTGGGGTATTCGCCTTTACGCGATATTCGCTCCCACGTTGGGATCTTGCCGCTCTCCAACCCTTTCAGGTGCAACGCCCAGTAGTCCATATGGACGAGTCCCTCTGCTTTGGTTCCCGGTGCCGGATTTTTCAGCTTGGAGTATCCACCCGTGACATAAGCGACGTCTGATCCTCCAGTGTAAATACCAAAGTTGAAAGCAGACCTCTCGGGGGGAATGCTTGCCAACTTGGAATAGGTACAATCGATCCAGCTATTGGTGCTAAAATCATACACATGTAAATCATTGAACCATCTGGGAGCTTCACGCACCGCTTCGAAGAATCCTCCAAATATGAGCATGTAGTGTCTCCATACAATAGCTCGATGTCCAGAGCGAGAGGTAGGTCCGCCTTTATTCCGAGGCTTGATCTCTGTCCACAGGTTAGTCTTAATGTCAAACTTCCATATATCTTTGTAATGATGGTAGTTCTGAGCTGTGGCCAACTCCCCTCCAAAAACATATAGGGCATTATTATAGTATACAGTAGAGTGTGAGCATCGAGGAGATGGATGAGGTTGAGGAGAGATAATTCGTTTCCAGATACCCTGCTTGTGATTCTTCTTTTCTTCTTCGTCGTCGGTGTCAGGTTTGGCATCTGGATTCCAGCAGAGTACTTCGTCAAAGACTACATTTTCGACTCCGTTAAAGTATTCTCCTCCAAACATGTACACATCATTCGTAGTTGGACAAAACGTGAGGGAAAAGTTTCCTCGGGGTGGATATGGAAAGGGTGCGGAATTTATACCACCGTCTGGATGCGATCCCAGTACTTCAATGAGGGGAGTGGCAAGTTCGAGACTTTGTTTCTGAAAGGATTCCAGAAGATCATCGAGATCATCATCATTATCATTCTTGGTGGAGTCTAAAATATCATTGTCTTCTCCTTGTTCCCTCCTTGCTTCTTTTTGGAGCCGTTTATGAGCTTTCTTTTCTGCCTTTGCTTCTTTGGCGGCTTGGAGAGCGAACTTTTTTGCTGGGTCTTTCTTTTTGCCTTTCTTTGCCATTCTGTCTGAATATTTTTGGAGATCTTTGCACAGGTCCTTTATGCAGTCTATTGCTATACTAGGAGAATAAAGTATAAAGACAAGCAGAGGATCTGTGTTATGAAGGACAACGGTCAATAGCTAATGATCAATGAGCAAACAAAGATATTGAATTGAGAATATGCCCCAACATTTTGTGGGGATCATGCGTTGTCTGTCTGTCTGTCTGTCTGTCTGTCTGTCTGTCTGTCTGTCTGCAGAGGGAGGGCGCGATGATGGTCTTGGTGAGCGCGCACTAAATGTTTAGATGAAATTGAAAATGACTCTTTCAGATATTTTCCGAATGGAGTCATAGCCGAAGTTCAAAGTGATACTGTAACTTTTTCGACTAATAAATAGAAGGAAGCATTGCCTTCCTCTACGATCCACAACAGTAGGTACATCCTCGTCGCTCTCCGCCGACTTCCCATAGCGTTCTTTACTGCAACTTCCTTTAAATCGTGCCGTTTGTTGCTTCTATAATTCATAACAAAACATCAAGTGGTGGAGGTAGAATCTCAGCAAACAAAATACCACGTTTTTTTTCACAACTCATAACAACATATTCATAACTCATAAAAGACTCCGAGGACATTTCATAATTCATAATCATGCGGCAATTGAGGCATTCAAACATATTACTATCACTAGTGCAAAGCGATGAGGGAAGGCAATGGGCATCCGGCAGAGTTGGCTGGGAAGATGAAAACGACAATGAGAAAGGTGAGGGATATGTTTTTAACAAGGTCATAGATCTTCCCTCCCGACCTATAGTATGCATAGTAATCCCTCACCCAATATACCTCTACTTACTCTTTTTTTCATCCATTTGGTACAGCATGTGAGTGGGAGGGCATTGAGTGCGACAAGAATTTAGTGATCACCGCAATTCTTCTATCAGACACAAACTTTTCTGGAACCATTCCTCCTGAAATCGGTACTCTATCCTCTCTGAATGTAATCGAAATGGCAAACAACAAACTCTTCGGAACCATTCCCCGTTCTGTAGCGGCCTTACCAAACTTGATGCGTATCGATTTGTCATCGAATCGCATCAATGGAACTCTCCCACAATTTGCTTCTTCGAAGCTGGAATCTATCAATTTGGGATACAATGACCTACATGGATCGATCCCGAAGATCTTCATCACAAAATCGAAGATGACTTTAATAGATTTATCTATACCACAAAATAGGCTCTCGGGCACTATCCCAGATTCCATCATGGAACTGAAAGTAGTAGAAAAGATTGATTTATCCAATAATATTCTTCACGGAACCATCCCGCCAAGCGTTGGCAACTTATTGTTGATCAAACACTTATACCTAAACAACAATTTCCTCGTGGGTCCCATACCACATACATTGGCTACATCGCATCCGATAGATGCCAAAATGGGCGACACTTTGGAAGTCCTTCGTCTCGAAGACAATCAGCTCAGCGGGACTTTGCCTCTTTCACTGGAGTACTTGACGTCGTTGACAGAAATTCTCATTCATGAAAACAAATTTACGGGGGAGGTCCCTCGAAACATTTGTTCTGAGGATGTCAACGCATTTTTCTTTCAGAACACCCCTTCTACTCCCGAGCGTGATGTTTGCCATGCGATTTCTTGTCTGCCCGACACTGTTGCACTGGACGGTACAGCGCCGTGTACTCCCTGCAACAATGAGCATTTCAACCCTTACATTGGTCAAACTAGAATGTGCAATACTGTAGTGAATCAAAGAGAGATTTTGAAAACATTTTACGAACGTACAACTGAAGATGGAGGGAAATGGAACGGAGACAATAATTGGGAAGATGACGAAGAATTCCTTTGTAATTTCTCCGGTGTCACGTGTGATGAAAACAGTCATGTGACGGAGATTAATCTCAGTGGAAGAGGTTTGATGGGGACCATACCAGACTCCCTTGCATTTCTGAAACATCTCGAGAAATTGGATCTTAGCGATAACGAACTGATGGGATTCCTACCCTCGGACCTCCGTTGGGCGCCACTCGAGTCACTTGATATTTCAGGGAACAAAATCAGAGGCATCGTGCCACCCACATTATGCCTCAAAGGTGGAATCAATGATAATGGCGTTCAGGGGGACTTCAACTGTCACATCATTGCTTGTACTGTTGGAACCTATAGTCCAAGTGGCCGACAGGATGTCAGGAAAGGTCACAAGTGTCTACCCTGTCAACACAATAACCCAGAGGTGCTTGGCATGAAATCATGTAGGCAGACTGGAGTGGCAAGTAGCGCATTTGGAGCATTTATGGCACTTTTCACACTCGCGGTCGCTGCAGGCACCTTTGTTGTCGTTCGAACGAGAAGGAAACAACTGAAAAGGATGAATCCTCAAGAACAGATGTGTCAATTGGAGATGCAACGGCCTATTACAGGAGCTGAAGATTCTCTCACGGAGAATGAAACTCAGGCAACTGTGGCAGATATGATGGGAAGAGAAAGAAATGCTCCTCCAGCATTTGCTGTTTCTCCGCCAAAAGAAGGGGGAAAGGGTCGCACGGCTTATTCAAAAATATCCACCCAAGAAAACGAAGTAGCAAGTGTGAGGTCAATTTCAAGCAGATCAAGAGCAAGTGGAAACAGTGATGATTCAAGCAACAGAGATATGTGGCTAGACGTCCCCAGAATAACTTGATTTCTTTTTCAATTCGATGGTATTTAGAGCAGGTGGAAACAGTGACGATTTAAGCATTGCGGTCGGATTGAGTTACATTACAACGACCTTCAGACTAGTGTACATATTATCGCATCAAATGCTTTGGAGGTTGTTTGGCTGTAAATGTCATTCGCCCGCCTCTCTTTGTAGGATGTCCCACCACTGTGATCTGGCAGGCATAAAGACACCACTCCTACTCTCGTGCCTGTAGTACCATTATCGACAAATCTACAACGACGATGGGGAGGTTTGCAGATACCTTACCTTTCAATAAACAACAGCAGTTGTCTCTTTTGTGGAGTGCTTCATAGATATTATTAAAAGACGCATTAAAAAATTAGTATTTAAAAACCCCCTACCAAACTGAAAAGCAACAACAATACCAATAACAATACTATCCATCCAATAAACAGTACAGTAGTATTAAAACACTTGCAATCGGAACAGGAATCCTAGTTACTACTAAAATGATAAAATTGAGATAATATAGAGCAATCTTTCCGAAAAGCGATGTTGGTGGTTGTCTTTGTCCGTAAAAATGCCCCATCGCAGCAATAGCTGCGATCGCAACAAGCGAGGTAGTGATCATGCTACTAGAATACCAGCCAGTATGAAATATGAGGTAATACGCCGTGTACAAAAGGAACACGATGGCAAGCGCTGTTATAAAGAACCAATAGAGAAATAATATGGAACGCCAAGATTCAGATGTGTCGTCAAACATTAAGGGGACAAGGCGGACAAGGCCACTGCTTGGTTGGTGACGTGGGTGCTGCTCGGTAATACCTTGATGGCTTCTACCCGAAATTATGTCACCACGGACCTGCGAGTTTTGAGTGGCAATTGGAGCGCGACATGTAGGACATGTAGAACTATTGGCCAGCCAAGTGCGAATACACTCTGTACAGAATCTATGACTGCACTCTAGCACTTGAATTGCGGATCGATCTATCTCGCCCAGACAAATTACGCATTCTTCTTCCAGCATTTCCCCAGTATCCCCTTCCTCTTCATCATCACAGTCCCCTCGAAAAATCCCCGTTAGCTTCCGGGGTTTTTCATCGCAATCAAAGTACTGGGGTAGCAAAAGTAGGTCAAAGCGACCTTTGAATATCATGTCCTCTATTGCTTGAAGTTGAATTCTGTCATTAAAGATTGTCGACGTGTTGAGAAAATCGATGGCTGTACTTATTATCTCATCAATGCTCGAC
>Ga0115005_10003422_pt1 | contig 12665 bp, 12 predicted proteins | sample ArcOceMetagenome_FD_87163 | JGI IMG/M metagenome (GOLD analysis project Ga0115005, IMG submission 87163) | Marine eukaryotic phytoplankton communities from Arctic Ocean - Arctic Ocean - Greenland ARC118M Metagenome | ecosystem: Environmental > Aquatic > Marine > Oceanic | place: Arctic Ocean... | reverse complement strand
TTTCGGTGGCGCCTTCCTTTCATTGAATTGATACTAATAGACGGTGGGGTCTCGATAGTTTCACAAGTGGTGATAGTAGTAGTTGGAGTTTGAACAGTTGTCACACTGTGATCGCACTTTTGTGAGCTTGCAATGTTGATGTTCACATTGCCTTTTGTGCCTAACTTCGCAAGGTTTTGCATATCTGCAAGAACCCTATCTATCTCATGTTGCGATTTCCCCGAAATATCGACAGAAAGTTTCGCACTATAATTAGGATCAGTGCTCCGTGGTTGGTCACCTTGTGATAAACAATCCTTCACATTGTTGTGTTCACCACAAACAGTTTCAATTAGAGTTTCATCAAGACTTGTGTCTTGGCTGTGCATTTGCTCATCGCATACATTTTGACATTGTTCTTCAGGGCTCTCACTTTCACTACTAGTCCAATCACTGCCGTCGCGATCGCTCTCTGAATCTTTATTTCCTGTCTTGGTAGTGTCGATGGAATGATGACAGGTGGAAGACTGCTCTTCTCCAGATTTCTGATTCAATCTGATCTCTTCAGGGCTCTCACTTTCACTACTAGTCCAATCGCTGCCGTCGCGATCGCTCTCTGAATCTATATCTTCTTTCTTGGCAGTGTTGATGGAACGCTGACGGGTGAAAGACTGCTCTTCTCCAGAATTCTGATTCAATCTGATCTCTTCAGGACTCTCACTTTCACTACTAGTCAAATCACTGTTGTCGCGATCGCTCTCTGAATCTATATATTTGTTCTTGGTATTATTGATGGAATGTTGATGGGTGAAAGACTGCTCTTCTATGGATTTCTGATTCAATCCGATCTCAAAACCATCCTTTTGTGGAGCATCCAGAGTGCCCTTATTACTGAAGACACTGCTCTCGTCAGAGCTGCTGTAACTCTCTCCGCTATCAATCAAATCATTACATCTACCCATAAGACAACTTTCAGTTCCAAGTAATAAGCGATTCAAGACAGGAGGTTCCACAATACCGTGCTTGTCCTTCCATTTATTCACAAAAGATTCCTTGTTATTTTGCAACTTTCCAATGACCTCATTGTAAAACTCATCAAATGACTTCTTTGACTCTCTAGATGACGTTGATGCCTTTGATGGCGAATTATCACAACTCGTAGATGATGACTTGATTTCGCTTACTTTTGGACTTTGAAATAGAGGTGAATGTTGGGAAATTACTGATATTACGGGTGGCGAACGCGGGGACAGTGGGGGTTCGAGTTTACTCGCTTTTGGAGTTACAAAGAGTTCGGGCGAGGGCCTTGAAATAATGGACGACATAGATGGTGATTCGTGTGACTCGTAGTCTTTCAAGAGCTTCGATAATCTCGACACTGCGGTTGCGCAAGATTCGGAATCGCTTGTCCCCTCCCTTGTACTTGAACCCTGAGTAGCAGGGGAAGTGGTCGCGGTCCCAGCTGTGGTTCTGGTACTGTACTTGGTCGAGGAGGAGGATGAATAGGCAAGAGTCGCTGGAACACTCCAGAACGATCGATGAAGACGTCCATTACTCTTGGCCCTATTCCCTCCAGATAGTACTGTGATATGTGACCTCTCACTACTGATATTCATGCCTGTGTCGGAAATTTGTTGTTTCATATCACGATTTGATAAAGGTTTGTTCGCGATCACAGTTGGTTTCATCAATTCGTCCTCTGATTGAATGTCAATTTTATGGTTTGTTTTCTCCTCTTTCATATATAATTCCTCATTGTTGGGCGAGTCATTTGCTGCCTCTTTCTCTACGCCGATCGTAGAGGCGACATTTCTTCCATCTTTTTCTACGCGGTTGCCCTTATGCTTCGTAATCCTAGTGATTGGATCAATTTGTATTTTGCCGACAGAAGTACGTGTACGGGGTTTCAATGGAGAAGAAATAGTGTTGTCTCCAAACGTACGTCGACGAAGTCTTAGGAGTCTCTGCCTTCTCGCGGCATTGATCGCAGGACTTCTCCTGCGGGATTTCCTGCTACTAGTGCTCTTGGTAGCAGGGCTACCATGCACCGCTGCCCTATTCACCGTACAAGAGGATGCATCTAATTCGCCAGTTATTTGCGCGGAAGAACGACGAGACATACTACTTCTACCATTTCCCCCATTGATTTGCGCATCTCTTTGTTTGTCTCTGAGAAGATTCCGATCCTTTGAGTGTTCATGTTCATGTTCATGTTCATGTTCATGTTCATGTTCATGTTCATGTTCATGTTCATGTTCATGTTCATGTTCATGTTCGTGTTCGTGTTCATGTTCATGTTCATGTTCTTGTTCGTGTTCGTGTTCATGTTCATGTTCAAGTTCGTGTTCGTGTTCATGTTCGGAGGCTTTAAAAGGCACCCTTTCATCGTCGCTGAGATCCATTTCGGTTTCCTCCAAGTTTATCTTGATAGCATTTGGTATGCTATTTTTAACATCAGAGGATCCATTTCTGTTGTTGAGCATAGCACTCACATGTACGGGAAGGGTACCGTTGAGATACGGTTGTAGCCTAGTTTTACTCTTTTGGGGCGACATTGCCGGCCTCTTTGGTGATGAGTGCGGCACGTTAGAACTTCCTGATAATGTACTGAGATCGTCGTCATCTTGGCCGGACAACTTTATCTGTATTGTGCTGTTTGGGTATATCGAATTCATGGTGTCTATATTTTTTATTCAGCGAAGTGTGATTCTGCTCAAGGTTGAAGCTTCGAGGTCCTGGTATAATATCTTCACAGTACACGTACGTGTAGGTACTGTACGATTGTTCGCAACACGTTTGTTACATACGAGGAGTCTTTTTCTTGTGTCGTGGATCGTGGATGGATCATGGATCATGCATGGATAATAGAAGATGAAAAAACTCTCCTCTCAGGATTTGAATTTTCTTTTGTTCTCTTGGCACAGCAAATCGTGTCTTGTAAACTCAAAAATAGCGTGAAATCAGGCTAAATTACTATCAAAAACGTCTGGAGGGATTAAAATGGACATGGCGCGCACTCACTATGAAGACCAATTTATAATAGCTCCACACGTCCTCCTCCACGTCGTTCGGCTGCAACACAACAGTGAGTCACAAGATGGCAAAAGGCAAAAAGAAACTGAGTTACAGTACTGGTTATCGGGAGCTACCTTCAACAACCACATTAACCGCATTGACATCCCACGGCGGGCAATTCGATTCGATAGCCATTTATCTGTTATTTGTCTTGTTTTCAGAAACAATGCATTTCTTCAAGGTACCCAACGTCGATAATGTCATTGGAATCGCAATTGGTGAGAACCCGCCGAAGATGAAGTGTAAACTTCAAAGCGGTAGGTTTCCAAGGCCCAATTTAAAGTAGATGCTGCACCAGCAGGGACTTCATTCAAGAGTTCTAAGAGCATTGGTGATCACCCGATTACTGAGCCTCCTTGAAAGTGAAGACTCCTCACTTTTGTCTTTCTCGTTGTCGCCACTCTAGAACTGTGTTGCATTATTTTCAGGTCCATTAGCAAAAATTTGATTGGCTTTGCTGCAAAGAGCTGAATTTCTCGAACACACTTGCTTTTTATGGCGCTCTCGCCACAAAACAGGAATCGTGCAAGATTGATTTTCTTTCAAGACAAACAATTGCAACAAAGTGAGCCGCGGTGATGGATGCCATCCCGAATTCAATCGTTCAAAGGCGCCTTGAGGATTTCGAACGCCAGCAAAAGGAAATTTCACAGAAGAGCGACCTAATGAACTTTAAGCGCGTTCGCTGGCATGGTCGATCGCATGGTCGTTTCAGTAAAGTAGTAAACGATTCAAGAGGTGTCCCGCCAAAACGAAGTCTTTCCGACTTGCCTTGATTTGAGAGTGTGCATGACGGGTAATATTGGAAGCGCATTACAATATGCTTCCAAAGTCAGTGTTCTCGCTCAAAGATCGATACTCATTAATAAACTCAGCTCTTCACAAGCTCGAAAACCAAGATTCAATGATTTCGATTCAAATACAGTAATGCCTAAGAAATGTTTTGTAAAATGCATTTTTAATGTGATGATTCGGAACATTTCGAAAATGACAAATTGATAATAAAAGAAGCAGATGAAGTCAAACGCATTTTGATGTTTTGGAGGATGCGCCCAAAATGTCTGTATTGATATGTCATCTTTTGTACGTCCCAACGAACAAATTGATCACGAGCATGAAATCCACCTTTTCGTCGGCACCGTACATACTCTACCTAGATAAAAGAGATTGACTCACATTCACCATCACAGTGACCGTATCATTGGTGCTACGAGGTGTTGCTATAGCGAAGCGACGTAGAGACATGCCCAAGAAAGGAAACAGTATAAAAGATCTTGTTGGCTATACTTTACCAGGTACCTAACAAGGAGATGGGCTGAGCTCAGCCACGTCTCCAATGGAATTGAATCTTACCTGGTGCTGTTGTGGTGTACACCATCTCATACTTATTGAGAGAGAGACTACTAGGAAGCTTGTAAGCTTCGAGTAGCAGTGGTCTCTCACAGCAGTCCCGAGACAATGGAGAGTCAGGGATTAATCCATAGCTACATGTAAGCAACTACTATTTTCCCTTAGAATGAGCTAATCTTCGGTAGGTCAGTTCCAATTCTGCCTTCGCCTCGCATTCTGGGAAATTGGAAAGATCGTAATAATGAGGAGCCATTTCCACCAACCATTCCACGCGTGTGGTGCTAACCGTCCTGATATAATTCTTTGTCGTCAAAGCGAATTCTTCAAACATCACCCATTCTGGTTTAGAATCAATGACTGAACCAGGATGAATATAAACGACTTGGTTATCCTTCACAGTCAAATAGTTTCCTTGCTTTTGGAGATACGCAACTTGCATGAACATGCCACTTGTCAGAGCCATTCTCACTGCTGTATAGTCAAACTTTCCATTTCCTCGGCGGTCAGTGGTGACGATTGGTAGTTGAAGCTTGTTCATGATCCCAGTCAATTGCCTCCTCACATTGTCCGCACTTTGCATGGAACGATCATTGATGAAATTATCCCAGCACCATTGTTTTTTCTCAACCTTTGGAATAGCCGTATATGCAGCGTATGCATTCAGTAGTGTGAGGTGATCTCCATCTGCATGAGCAAACTGTGCCTTGGCTTCATCTGCTGCCTTTGCAGTCTCCCTTGGCCTCATGAATACTTGGGGGACACTCATACAAGCCACGATACTCATTATTTCTTCCGAGCAACCATAATCGGGAGAAGCGATTATCATCTTGGCCAATTGGGGATCAATAGGAAGATCGCTCATTTGGTATCCTAGTTCTGTCAATTCCCCCTCGTCATCTAATGCTCCTAAATAGTTCAAAAGCTCGAGCGCTCTCATGAGCGTCTCTGGAGCTGGTGGATCCATGAAATCAAAATGTACCAAGTCGTCAATCCCAAGCTTCTTCAGTGTCAGCACAACATTTGACATCTTTGATCGGAGGATTTCAGGATATGTCGTCTCTTGCAAGTCCTCATGGAAACTCTGCTCTGTGTAAAGACGGAAACATTTTCCTGGCCTCGTACGCCCAGCACGTCCCGAGCGCTGCCTTGCCGAAGCCCGTGAAATGGGGCTCACCAACAATGATTCAACTCGAATGCGAGGATTGTACACCTTTTGCTTCGAGAATCCAGGGTCTACAACGTACACGATCCCATCAATGGTCAAGGAAGTCTCTGCGATATTCGTACTGATAACAACCTTGCGGCCAGGAAGCCCCCCCTCAACTTTTGGTCCTGGTGCTCTATCAAATATTTTCCGCTGTTGAACTGGGGTAAGAGAGGAATAAAGAGGGTAGACAACTAGTTCAGGAGTATCCTTCCCCGAGTTTTCTGCAGCAGATGCCCGAATCTCCTCACAAGCTTGTTCAATCTCAGCTTGACCAGTCAAAAAGACAAGAATATCCCCGGGTCCTTCACATTGATGAATTTGAAGCGTTGTGCGGACAGCCGCTTCGACATAATTGCGTTCAGGTTGAGCGGCATAAAAGATTTCTACTGGAAATGTCCTTCCAGGAACCTTCATGAGCGGTGCATTCCCAAAATATTCTTGAAACTTTTCTGCATCGAGCGTAGCAGACATGACAACGACTTTTAATTCGCCGTATTTACTATCTTTGGTACGTTTCGGTAAGACTGCCATTAAAAGTCCCATGATAACATCAGTTGCGAGTGTCCTCTCGTGAGCCTCATCCAAGACAATCACACTGTAATGACTGAGCAATGGATCGCTCATGGCTTCTCTTAAAAGCATTCCATCCGTGAGAAATTTGAGGACGGTCTGATTGTAATCACTGACATCCTCGAAACGAATGGTGTAACCCACTTCAGAACCGAGGGCGACATCCATCTCATCAGCAACACGAGTGGCGATAGAAGTAGCAGCAACTCGACGAGGCTGAGTACATGCCACTACGGATGTACCCTTCTCAGCATATCCAGCCTCTACGAGGAATTGGGGAATTTGAGTTGTTTTACCTGAACCTGTTTCTCCCTCTACGACCACTATCTGATTTTTGGACACGGCATCCAGAAGCTTGTCCTTGAATTTGTAGACAGGGAGTTTGAGACGTCCTTGGAGGATTTTTTGATATTGAGCTGAGTATGCCTGCCCAGTCCAAGGGTTGGTCCCCTCGTCCTTTTTGCTGCTGCTTTCATTGAATCCAAGATCAAGCTTGCGTTTTCGTTCAAACGACGGTGCCATGGTGGAGCGAGTGATGTTCTTTGTGTACTGTATGCTTGATACGATACGATAAGTAGTAGTAGTAGGTACAGTAGTAGTGAAGAAATTACAGTTGTGAAAGAAAATTTTCAGTGGTGTTCAATGCATTCAATTTTGTCCGTATCTGGTAAGGGTACGATGTTCAAATGTATGGTCTGTCCGTCTATCAGGAATAGTGAAAGATTTTGAATTTTGTGGAAATAAAATCTGTGGTGATGGATGATGTATGTCAAGATACAGTACATCTTGTGTCTTGGAAAGAACAAAACCTACCTACTGTGACATACGGTATGTACAGTACATACCGTACTGTACCATACCACCCGACCCTCCATCCGTTGCTCCACTCGAAACTCAATCCCGTTCTCATTACAAGTACTCGTATCATACGACATTGCTCGATCCAACTTTTAACTTCTATTGTTTGCCTCCATTACATTCCAATGTTATCCCAAGCTTCCCGCAGACTCAAAGGCAGAACCTTCAACAACTTGATCCGGCCTTTCAGTTCGCACTGGAAACAGTATGAGATGGGTCCTCCAGATCCAATTGTTGGCCTCAACGAGGCATTCGCATTAGACACGTCTCCGCATAAAGTAAATGTCGGCGTTGGTGCCTATAGAGATGATGAGGGGCTTCCGTATGTGCTTCCCTGTGTTCGTGAAGCCGAGCGCATCAATATGGAACAGAATTTGAATCACGAATACCTCGGTATGGTTGGAGATACTGAGTTTGTCAAATTGGCTCTGGAATTTGTGTACGGGAAAGATTCTTCCGTTTTGAAAGAGGGACGCGTAGCTGCTGTACAGACTCTTTCCGGAACAGGTAAGTTGAAGTCAAACATACCTCAAACTTTCAAAATACACGTCGTACATACACGTACCGGTAGACTACTGTACGTGTACTGGACTTCAAACACAAACCATCCCACTCAATATACTTTATCATATATATTCATTCATACATGAATTCGATCATCTCCATGAAAGGTGGTTTAAGGGTCTTTGGGGAACTTCTGAAGAAAGGTGGACACAAGCAGATTTATGTCCCAAACCCTACATGGGGCAATCACATTCCAATCATGCAGAATGCTGGCTTGGAAGTGAAGAAATATAGATACTATGATGCTGACATTTCAGGGCTTGAGTTTGATAATATGATTCAAGACCTCAAAAATATTCCAGAGGGCACCGTTGTTCTGCTTCATGCATGTGCTCACAATGTAAGTCTAACATGTGTTGTTATGTTGCAGTTATGTACAGTACAATATGATTTGTATGATATGCACTTTTGCTCTTGTTCCTCATCACATACATCACATCGTTTCACGTTTTTTAATTAAAAATTGAACAAATATTTATAGCCAACTGGAATGGATCCAACCCCTGAGCAGTGGTCAGAAATAAGCAAAGTAATGAAAGATGGAAACTTAATCCCCTTCTTTGACTGTGCCTATCAAGGATTTGCTTCGGGTAATGCACCTCAGGATGCTTTCGCCATCAGAATGTTCATCGAAGATGGGCATGACCTCGCAACAGTGCAAAGTTTCTCCAAAAATTTCGGATTGTACGGTCAGCGTGTCGGGGCGCTTTCCATTGTGGCAGCAGATGAGGATGAGGCGAAGAAAGTTTTATCGCAAATGAAGATGACGGTTCGCCCAATGTACTCCAATCCTCCAAAACACGGTGCTCAATTGGTAAAAACGATTCTTTCAGATGATAAACTGACTGCGGATTTCATTGACCAGTGTGCCGATATGGCAGCGAGAATTAATGCCATGCGGATTGAACTCCGATCTGCGCTTGAAGAAGGTGGTGCTGATAGAAGCTGGGAACATATCACTAATCAAATTGGAATGTTTGCTTACAGCGGTTTGGCGAAAGAGGAAGTTATAGCCCTCCGCAATGATCGCAGTATTTACTGTACCCTGGATGGTCGCATTAGTATGGCAGGTGTAACATCAGGGAATGTGGATTATATCGCATCATCAATCAAGGAAGTCATTCAAAAGAAGTGAATAAATAATTCAACCGAGATGAAGAACTAACTCATAATGGCTATAAGCTGCTGCTGCTGTATGATATGATTGACGCATTCCGTTTGAATTCATCATGTTCACCATTTACAGTAATTTATGTTCAAGATCAATACACACGTACCGGGTACGAGGAATACATCCATATCACGAACCAATGCTAAGAGCTCTGTTCAACCAAAGAAAGAAAGCACACATTTCCCACACACGCGTGTAGTCTACGTAGCTATCATACACATAGTTGGTTCATGAGTTCAAAGTGCGTAGAATACGTGTCCACGTACAAGTACTGATATATTTTTAATTTGACTGTTTCCTAGGTACATACTAATGTTGATGTTTTCATAGTACATATTCATATGACGATTGGAGCTCTATCGCAAATCACTGTCTATCTGTTCTATCACTTCTTCCATCATATGAAACACTGCCATCTTCATATGATATACCATCTCCATCTCTATCATGGGAGACATCTCTATCATATGACAAATCGTCGTTGGAAGGCTTTGTCCTTCCAATATTTTCTTCCGAGTAGATTCCTTCGTACATACCATCCATGTGTTCTGCAGGTAATAAGGAGCCGCGAAGGAGAAATATCAGCATTCCGAGTGCAAAGACAAGTATCATTGCTGCGAAGGCCCATGCTAAAGAATATGGTAAGCTTGTACAAATTAAATCATGGTGAAGGCTAACATAGATATCGTTGATCCTTTTGCATTCCAATATGCCTCTCACATCTTTCGCAATGAGTTCAAATTCAGAAAACGCCCCACTGACTGTTTCCGAGGCCCCTTGAATCGCAATTAGCCTCGTGTTGTCTGTCCCACAAAGTAACGATAGAGTCTGGTCTTCTTTCAACACAATCTGGAAATCATTTACAGTCTCGATACCAGTTCTCAAGTCCGAAATCAATGCGTCCACATCATTCAGAGAAGAGAATTTCCCCGCACAGCTCTATAATCAATAAAAGTGGCAATGATGGATCAGATGCGACGCACCAATCAATAATGTTCAAACGAAGAAATCACAATGTCCAACTCACATTGATGATGTAGTAAAAGGTGGCTTCCAAAGCCACACCATCAAGGTTTCCCTTTTCAACCAGCTTCTTGACAATTCCTTCGGGATTTCTTGTTTCGCCTCCGAGACACATATCTGTTAATAATAATAATAAATGCAACGAGAGAAGGTTAGAGTTAGAATCAGATGCTACCGTACCTGCACCAAGCTCAATATCTTCGTACACGGAGGTAGATGCTCACCTGAATTCACAGTGAGAAAAGTGCTAATTATCGCTGCAATTGCACAAGCAAGTATGATCAGAAGAAATAAAAGAGGCAGAATGAACCAAGTTTGAATGCAGAAATAAGTTGAAAATTGTGTTCCTCGCAACGCCAGAAGACCTCCTATTGCCAGGATTATGCCAAGTATTATAATTGGAGCAGAAGAATATGCGACGAGTGGCTTTGATACCTCGTCACCCGCATTACTGAAATCAAATAAAGCGTCGTTCAAAGGTCGAAACGACTCAATGACTGTATCCCTTAAGTTGTGATCGGTGATCGGGTGGTGAGGGTGAGGATGAATCATTTTGTAATTGCTGGGAAGGGAATACAGTGCATATCATACGTTGATGTTGATTGATGATACAATATTGTATGATGCCTGATTCATTGGTCTCGCAACTCCAACTCACCTAATCGACTGCAATTCATTCCTTGAAAAGTCTGAAAGAGCTGTGATAGCATCAACGACTTGTTGAGACATATCATTGAACTCGTCCGCTTGTTCGTCAAAAAAAGGATTTGTTGCATTACATAAACCTCCTTCAAGAAGATCAACAAGGTTGTCGCGCAAGTCCGTAGTATTGATTCCAAAATCAATTGCATCGTCTGCGGTGTCGGCAATCAACTGCTCAAGTTGTTGCAATCCCTGTTCATGTTTTATTAAAATGTGTCCAATGATGAATACGTAAGGTAAGCAAAAACTCCACAAGGGATACAAGTACCGGTACAGTAAGTACGTACAGCGTACAGTACAGTGCGTACAGCAGCATTCCACAAAGAGCATACTTGTACTTACAGTCGCAGTGTTGTCGACATCACCAAATAAGTTTTCAAGACTAATGGCTCCTCTCACCAAAAATGTGACCCCCGAACATGCAATCAAGATGGCACAAATCGCAACCAAAATCGTGGCCTTCGGTCGAGGTTGGCGATTATCAGCCATACTCAACATTCCATCTGGCCGGGGAGGCAAGCCCGCCAATATCCCTGCTCGCCGACCGAGGCATTTGCAAATTAGTAGAGTCACGATCCAGAGTAAGCATAAGGCAATGCAGAAGCCAGCCACGAATAAAGTCCCTCGGGCGTAATCCATTGCGGCATTCATATCAATGCCATCATTGACGTATAGATCAGTTAGGTAGGGGGTGTGTCCATGTCGAGGGGCGTTGTTGAAAGCATTTATGGGCCCGGTCTGGGTTTCAAGGTTGGGTGTCAAGAAATGTTTGACGAGAAAATAATTATGCGAACATGAGTTTCAAGTTACACCTATCATACATTACAGCGCAGCGACTGCGATAAAAATACTACAGTACCGGTACGTGTACGTGTAATTGACCAGACCGCAGACCGCCCGCCCTACTAGCTAGAGCTACTGTAGCTGCCGTCCGTCATCCATCATCAAGTAATGACATGCCTACGCATCAAACAATTGACGTACCGGAGTATACATTTTATGTCAGTAGATCCTCCTCTTTTGTATTGTGTGGACACTTCTTTCTGTTTCTGTTCTTTGTTACACTTTGAAGTTGCGTTTGTACCACGTTATTCATGTGTTATGAATGCTGATAAAAATCAAATGTTTTTTGTGTGATTTGTGTGTCGTGTGAAAAGGAAATCCATTTTATTATTGCCTCACGAATTAAAATCTTGCTTTGCCGTTACCCAGTGCACGACTTATCCAACCGCTTTCAAAAGTTTAGCCACAGGCAAATTGTTCAGTGACATTATATAGTATTATAGTATTTGAGTATCTAGCTAGCTCGAAATAAATCGAATTTATGTGTATTCTAGTCTATAAAACTACTAGAAACTACTATACAAATGCTTCTTTCACCTTTCTTTCTCGAAGAGAGGACCAGGCAGGAGGCAGGCAGGCTCACGAAAGACCAACGGCTACTTTCCGCACAGTCCACCAATGCAATAATATACAACAACGTCCAATAGCTCATTAAATTAATAACCTTGATCATACCAGTGAATATTCTCACATTGGTGTTCAGCAACCAGCACTCAGAAAAACATGCTTAGTCGCCCCAGCAGCAGGAGAATGCCACAAGAGGAGGCAAACTCTGACCTTCATTGCTCCCACAACAAGATTACTAGTACTAACTCCTCTACCACCACAGCAAGAACAAGCAGCCGATCCTCAATGACGTTGCTGACTATTTTCACTGTATGCTGGTACTACACGAGTTCCAAGAATGCAGTCGCAACTCAACAGCTAGTGGAAAACTACCAAGAACACATCAGCATTACTGCTGGATCGATGACCGCCGCTGGTGGAAACGATCGGCCTCCCCTCCTCCCCTGCATGCTACATTTTGCCATGATGGCCTCACTCACTGCTTTACAACTCTTTGTTGGACTTTGCGTTGCAACTTTTCTTTCCTGGGGCATTTTATCTGGTAGTTGTCAAGGATCTGCTACTACAGTCACTAGTAGTGCTAGTTCTTCTACTACTCCTACCCCACCAACAAAGCGAGTAGCGTCCTATCTCATCAGCAGCCTACACTACTTTGGATGCCTTTTTACAAACTTGGGGTTTGCTTATGGTTCTGCAAGTATTGTACAAGTTATCAAGCTTCTAGAACCTATTGAGACTCTCATCCTGACTTTTGTT
>Ga0115005_10003418_pt1 | contig 12668 bp, 17 predicted proteins | sample ArcOceMetagenome_FD_87163 | JGI IMG/M metagenome (GOLD analysis project Ga0115005, IMG submission 87163) | Marine eukaryotic phytoplankton communities from Arctic Ocean - Arctic Ocean - Greenland ARC118M Metagenome | ecosystem: Environmental > Aquatic > Marine > Oceanic | place: Arctic Ocean... | reverse complement strand
TTGATATAGAAAAAAAAAAGTATAATAAAAAAGGTAGATATAAAAATGGAGATAAAAAAAAAAAAAAAAAAATATATTGCATAATAAAATTAAATTAAAAAAAAAAAAACTTGGTCTTTTTAAAAATATTTTTTTAGAACAGTTTATAAACAGGTTTATGTTTGTTGGTAATAAAGTTAAATCAGATTTTTTTTTTTCTGATTGCGTTTATTTATTGCAGTTTTTTATTAAGGCTAGATTCAAAAGCTTTTTATATTTGATTATTGATTATAACTTGTCACCAAATAAACTTGTATCAAAACGTGTACGTAAAGATGTTAAATTGGTACCTTTAATAGTTAGCTTTCATTCTAATGCAAAATCTGTTGTAAAACTATTATTGCATGGTTTAAAGTCATCTGTTAGTTTTTTTATAACAAAAACTTTTAAATTTTTATTAGCTCTTTTTAATAATATAAATTGAAAAGGTTTTTTACACGAGACTGTTTTGTCGTATAATAAAAATATAGTTTCTAATAAGAAATATTTGAATTACAGGTGGTAGTATTTTTTAAATAGAATTAAATGAAAAAATCCTCTAATTATAAAAAATCTCAGTTAGTTATTAGAAAATACATGTTTTATAAAAAATCCAATATAAAAAAGCTTAAAACTTTTTACCAAATAAATTTGTTATCCAATCAATTCTTTACAAAAAATTATGGTTTGACTTCTAAATATAAAAAAAATTATTCAGTTTATCGTCAGGTTAAAAAATTCAATGATTTTCGTTATTTTATAGAAAATAAATTAGATAAAATTCTTATTAACTTAAACTTTTTGCCATCTTTTAATCTTTTAACTAATTTTTTCAAACAAGGTCTTGTTCTAATAAATAATAAGATTATAAACAATAAAAGCTATTTATTTGTTAGCAATGACATTTTAACAGTTAAGCCTTTATTACTTAATTTCATCAAAAAACTTTTTCTGTTAAAAAAAAAACTGTTTTTTATGTATAAAAATATTTATAGTTGTTATTTGCGTAATAATTATAAAATAAAAAAAATAATCTTTAGCAGTCATTTTTACAATAACTTAATCATTAATTATAATTATGCAATAATTATTTGCGTTAGCAATTTATACTTACAAAAAGCTAAATATATGTTAACATTCAATGAAATCAACAATTTTTATTTAGACTAGTTAAAACATGTTGAGTTTAATAAAATACCCTTTAGTTTTAAAATATTGAGTCATTTATTTTTTACAAAAAATCAAAACATTTCCTTTCAATTTAAAAGTAAAGGTTTACTCTAAAAAAATATTGCTTTATATAGCTGTTTATACAAGCAAGTTCAATAAAATAAGTAATTTAACCGATACTTATTTATTAAGTGACAACTTAAAGTGCAAGATTTTACAAATCTATTTACAACAAAGTATGCCAAAACATTTTCCTAAAAAACTTAGCATTTATTTTAATAATATTTCGAATCATCTATATAATCAACGTAAATTAAGAAGTCAACATATTTATTTATTATTAAAAAATCAGAAAAGTTTGAAATTTAATCTTGTAGATTTTATTAATGTTGTAAATATTTGCTTATTTTTTAAAACACCTTATATATTAGTTAAATACTTTTCAAATCTACTTTCTTTAGTAAAAAAGCATAGAGTTTTGATTTTTTTATTTCGTAAGTTAGTAAAGGAATGTTTACATATTTATAGAAATTTATCTGGTTTAAAATTAAAAGTTTCTGGTAAAATAAATGGCGCGTCTAGAACTAGACAAATTGTTTTATTAGAAGGTAAAGTTCCTTTGTCTTCCAAATCGTCAGGCATTTATTATGCTTTTACTAACGCTATGACTTTTACAGGGGTTTTTGGCGTTAAGTTATGGTTTCATTTTTAAACTCACTTAATATACTTTAATGAAGTCAATCTTATTTTTAAGTTCTTTGCCATTATTTGGTATAATAGTTATAACATATTTGCATTTTTTTTTCAATAGTTCTAATGGTAGTCTAAACAATTTTTTCAAAGGTTTAAGTTTTTATCTTTTATCTTTTAATTTTGTTGCCGGCTTTTATTATTTAATTTGTTTTAACAAAAGTTTTTACGGTTTTCAATTTACTGATTCTTATAATATATTTAATTTTATAGTTAGATTTGGTGTTGATGGAGTTTCTTTGTTTTTCATAACATTAACTTTATTTTTAACGCCGATTTGTATATTATTGAGTTGAGATTATATAAAAACTAATGTATACACTTACTTATTAGCTTTTCTTTTTTTAGAGATCTTCTTAATTTTTTTTTTTTCTTCTTTAAATATATTGGTTTTATATGTAAGCTTTGAAAGTATTTTAATCCCAATGTTTGTGATTATAGGTTTGTGGGGTGGTAATCGTCGTATAAAAGCTTCATATTATTTTTTCATTTATACTTTAATAGGATCAATATTTATGTTGTTGGGTTTACTCTTAATTTGGTCCCAAACAGGTACATTGGATTTATTAAATCTAATTAATTATACTTTCTCTTTAACCATAGAAAAATCTTTATGGGTTTTATTTTTTGTAGGTTTTGCTGTAAAAGTGCCTATATTTCCAGTTCATTTATGATTACCTGAAGCGCATGTTGAAGCTCCAACAGCGGGTTCTGTTATATTGGCGGGTTTGTTGCTTAAATTAGGAGGTTATGGCTTTATACGTATATGTTTGAGTTTATTTCCTTATGCGACTGATTTTTTTAGTACTTATGCTTCTATATTTTGTATTATTAGTGTGCTTTATGCTTCTTATTGTGCAATTATTCAAATAGATTTAAAAAAATTAGTAGCCTATTCTTCCATTGCTCATATGAATTTTGGCTTGTTAGGATTATTTACCACTACTAAAATTGGTTTAGACGGTTGTATATTGTCAATGTTAAGCCATGGTTTAATAGCTTCTGCAATGTTTATTTGCGTTGATATAATATATAGGCGTTTTGGAACGAGACTAATAGGTTATTATTCTGGGTTGACTATGGTAATGCCTAAATATTCTTTTTTTTTAGGTTTTTTCGCAGTTTCAAATATAGGTTTTCCGGGGACTAGTAGTTTTCCGGGTGAAATTCTAATTTTCTCTTCCTTAATTTTATGGAACAGTTTTATTTCTTTCCTTTCTGGTACAACGGTTGTTTGAAGCTCTATTTATTCTTTATTAATGTTTTCAAAAGTAGCTTTTGGTGATTATAAACCAGTCAAAAATTACAAGCTAAATTTTAGAGACTTAAATAAAGTCGAGTTATCAATATTTGTTTTATTAAGTTTAGCATCTTTATTCTTAGGAATTGCACCAAACGTTTTTTTAGATTATATAGAATGTTCAACCTACTTTATTTTTGAGTATAAAAAATTTGCATAATTTTTATTAATGCTTTTATATCTAAGTATTTTGTTATTCCCTTTAATAAGTTCGTTGCTTGTTAGTTTTGCTGGAAAATATTTCAATAAGTTAAATGTGATTATTATTTCAATAAGTTCTATGGGTATTTGCCTGATTTGCTCTTTAATTGTTTTTTGAAAAGTTGCTTTATTAAGAGCCCCTTATTTTTTTTATTTATTCCCTTGAATTCATTCCGGCTTATTTGTTGTAGATTGAGATTTTAGATTTGATGTTGTAACAGTAACTATGTTGTTAGTTGTGAATATAGTTTCATTTTTAGTTCATTTATATTCTGTAAATTATATGGGAGAAGACCCTTATTTATTTAGGTTTTTATCTTATATTTCATTGTTTACATTTTTTATGGTGGTTTTAGTTACGTCTAATAATTTTATACAATTGTTTTTAGGTTGAGAAGGTGTTGGTTTGTGTTCTTTTTTATTGATTAGTTTTTGATTTACGCGTATACAAGCTGTTAAATCAGCTTTAAAAGCATTTATTATAAATAGGATAGGCGACTTAGGCTTAACTTTAGGAATTATTTTGTTATTTAAAGTTTCTTGTTCTTTAGATTTTGAAACTATATTTTCATTAGCTCCTTATTTGACCAATAAAAACTTAGTTTTTTGTACATTTAATTTTAATGCTTTAAACGCAATTTGTTTTTTACTCTTTATAGGAGCTATAGGTAAATCAGCTCAGATTGGTTTACATTTATGATTACCAGATGCAATGGAAGGTCCAACTCCTGTTTCTGCTTTAATACATGCGGCCACTATGGTTACGGCTGGTGTATTTTTAATTATTAGATGTTCTCACATTTTCGAATATGCTCCAGAGATTTTGATATATATGACTTTTTTTGGTAGTATAACTAGTTTTTTTTCTGCTACTGTTGGCTTAACTCAAAATGATATTAAAAAAGTTATTGCTTATTCGACTTGTAGTCAATTAGGTTATATGGTGTTTGTTTGTGGTTTAAGTAAGTATACTTTAAGCCTGTTTCATTTAGGAAACCATGCTTTTTTTAAAGCTTTATTATTTTTAGGTGCCGGTGCGATTATACATTCTTTACAAGATGAGCAGAATATGTTTAAAATGGGTGGATTACGTAATTATTTGCCTTTTATTTATAGTGTATTAGTTCTTGGCTCGTTAGCATTATGTGGTTTTCCGTTTTTATCTGGCTTTTATTCTAAAGATGTTATTTTAGAAGTTAGTTATCTTAATTATTGCTTTAATTTAAATGGTTTTTTTTCTTTTATTTTTGGATTAATAAGTGCTGGTTTTACAGCTATTTATTCTGTTAGACTTTTAGCAAATACATTTTTTTTTAGAACAAAAGCTTCTTATAAAGTCATATATAATATACATGAAGTAGATGTTTTTATGTGATTACCTTTAATAGTACTTTCTTTAGGTAGTATTTTCAGTGGTTATTTAGGTAGTGATATATTTATTGGTTTTGGTTCAGATTTTATGAATAATGCTGTATTTTCTTTACCTGGTAACTTTAAACTCATAGAAGTTGAGTTTTTGCCTGTTTATATAAAAATTTTACCTTTAATTTGAATGTCTTTGTGTTTATTGGCTTATACCGTTATCGTTTTATTTTACAAGCAATTTTATTTTTTTATAAAATATAAAAATGTTTTTATGTTTAATATATACTCTTTTTTAAATAAAAAATGGTATTTTGATAAAATTTACAATAGTCTTATTTCAATTAAACTATTGAGTTTTTTTATTACCTTATTTTATTTAGTGGACAAAGGCATATTAGAGTTTTTTGGGCCTAAAGAAATTTCGACTATTTTATACGACAATTCAAAATTAGTATCTAAAAAACAAACAGGTTATATACCAAATTATTTATACTCAATGGCTTTTTATTCATTAATTTTATTGTTCTTAATTTGTATTATAGATCTTTTTTTCTAAGATTAATGAATAAATCATCTAAAATTCTAAATCTTAAAATATCGATAAATTTAACCTATAACAGTCTAAATTCGTATAATTCTTATGCTGAGTATAGTAAGTTTTTTTTTTATCTTTTGTTATTAAGGTATTACTTAAAAAAATCTAGTACTTTATTAAAATTGACCAATTTTAAATCTGTAAAAAAAAAAAATTATAGTGTAAATAAAAGTGTTTTTGTAAACAATAAAGCTCGTATAAAGCTTATTGAGCTTAGCTATACGAGCCGCTTAAGTTTTTTAATACTTATTAAGCACAGTTCCTTATTTTATAAGCCTTGTTTTTTTTATAATAATAATTTATTGGTTTTTAACCAATATTTAGATGATTTAAGTTGTGAATATTTTAATATAAAAATTGCTTACTTTTCTAAAAGTGTCAAGTTTTTAACGCTGAAATAAACAATCCTTTATGCTAAAATTAAGTATAACTAAAGTTTTAATTTCTTATAATATCTGGATATATAATTTAATTTTAAAAGGGGCTTATTCTAAAACCTCAAATTTAAAACTCAATTTAAGTTTAAATTGAAATAGTTTAAATCAATCTTTTTTTATTTTATGTAAGTTTTCTTTAAGTACTTTAAGCAAATTCATATTTTATACATTATTCAAATTCTTAAAAGAAAACTCACTTTGTCAATTCAACAATTTGATCGATGTAGTTGGTTTACCCGTAAACAATAATTTAGAATCTTCGCTAAAAAAGCAACCAATAGTATCTTATAATCTATTAAGTATAACTTTTAATTATCGTTTAGTTGTTTTATATTACACTTTAATAAAAGAATCAAACCTAAAATTTAGTAACGAATATAATTTTTTCACTATATGTGATATATTTTATAATGCTCATTGATATGAACGCGAAATTTATGATATGTACGGTTATGTAGCCATCGGGAATAAAGATTTATCTAGGATATTAACAGATTACGGTTTTAAAGGCCATCCTTTAAAAAAAAATTATCCATCAGTAGGTTTTATAGAAACTATATATAATGACTCTACTAAGAGGATTTCTTATAAAAAAGTCGAACTATCTCAAGCTTATCGTAGTTTTAAAATTGGACGAATTAAAAAAAAACAATGAAAAAGCTTAAGCATTTAAGATTAAATCTATCTTTTTTAATATCTACTCAAGGGTCTATATATAGTTCAAGAGTTCTATTAAACAGAAGCAAATCGTACTCACTTTTTTATGATACTTTTAATAATTCCATATGGTTTTTTACTAAAAAAAGATTTAAATTTTAATGATTTTTACAATTTATGAATTGGACTTTTTTAATACTGATTTACAATTTAGATTTGATACTTATTTATATAATGAAATCAATTTTTCTTTAGCTTTTTCTTTAATATTCATCGGTTTTTCTGGAGCTACTTGAAATCAAAAAAACATAGTTAAGTTTTTATTATCTATTGAACTTTTATTGTTAGGTATAAGCCTACTATTTATAAGTTTTTCTTTATTACATGGTGATCATAAAGGTCAAATAATGGCTTTGTTAATACTAGTTTTAGCTGGAGCAGAATCAACTTTAGGCTTGAGCATATTAATAATATCCAACCGTTTATTTAGCAGTATAGATTTCAATTCTTTTCAGACTTTAAAAGGTTAATTAAACTTATTAATGGTATTTGTGGAAACTGATTTATTTGTTATAGATAATAGTGGAGCGAAATTAGTTAGATGTATTAAAGTTTTAGGTCAAAAAAGAAAACGTACGCGTTTAGGAGATCTTACTTTAATAGTAGTTAAAAAGAAATTTGAAAATAAAAATAACATAACAAAAAAAAAAATATATTATGGTTTACTTTCTCAATTAAAGTACCCCAGTTTACGTTTAGATGGCAGGTATTTAGTGTTTAACAAAAATAGTGTGGTTTTACTTTCTAATAAATTAAAGTTTTTAGGCGGTAGATTTTCACAACTACCATCTAAAGAGTCTTTTAAGAGGTTCCCTGCACTATTAAAGAAGTCTCAATTAGTAATTTAAATGTTACGCTTAGCCAAACACTATTTAAGATTTTCTAGGTATACAATGATATCCAAATTCAATTATAAAAACCCGAAAGATTTAGTTGATTTATCAATGATAAATATAAATATAATGACGAGCCCGTTTATTACAAATTATATTATAGCATCTAGTTTAATTTTATTAATATCAAAACAGTATCCTAAATTCATAAGTAAAGTGTTAACTAAAAAATCTAGCACTATCAATTTATTTAAAGTAACTTTAAGAAAATCTTTTTTGTTTCTTTTTCTAGATAATATGATTAATCTTTGTTTAGTTAAAAATACCTCTTTTTTAAGGTTTGAAACACTCGGTTTTTCTAATATTTACGTTTATATAACGAGTTTGTATTTTTTTCCTGAATTTATGATACTTTTTTCAGGTAGAATTAATAGTACTTTTAATAAATGTTTTACATTTAATATAAACTTTAGTTTTACGAAACATAATACAATTTTAGAAAAACAAAGTTTTTTAAGCACTTTACAAGTTGCGAGTAATTAATTATGTTTTTATCTAAAAAATTATATAAAAAACAGTACATTTATGCAAACTTATTAAAAAAAAAAAATATGCTTTTAGTTTTATCAGCTATAAATAGAAACCACAATAATAAAGTTTTAAGCGCGAAAAAATTTATAAAAACAGGCTTGGCCTTAATCCAATCGACAAAAAAATGTAACGGTTTTATAAATAATTATAATTATCTTAACATGAATTTCATGTTTAATAATGAGTTTATTTTTAAAGAGCCTAAAACTTATAAAATTGCTTCAAAGATTATTTCAACTAAATCTTCTATAAATATAGCTATTATATATTTAGGTAAGTTTATGTTTGTGAATGATATTTTTGGTATGAAAACAAAGCTTAGTTTATTATTTTTAATCAAATCAATTTTTTTAACAAAGCTTTTAAAACTAATTTATTCTTATAGTAAATAAAAATTAGTTATCTATATAATGAAAAAAAAAATTCTACAAAAAATACAAATAATATTAGAAAAGTCTTTAAAAACAAATAAGTTTTTTATTTTTGATTCTGTAGTTCTAAGTAATAAAAATCATTTAAAACAAAATGCAAGTTCTAATTTTTTAAAAAAATACTATGTTTGCAATCTCAAAACCACAAAAAACAATACTTTCATTACTATATATCTTTTAAATGAAGGAAATAAAAGTACTACAATATTAACTTACTCTACTGGTAGAAACAAATTAAAACAAAATATAAGTTTAGCAGTTCTTTTTGGAAAGATTTTAGGTGAATATATAGGTTTAGTTTTAAAAAAATTACAGGTAACGTCTTTAATACTAAGAATTAATGGAGTATCATTATTTCGAAAGCTTTTTATAAAAGGCCTATTAAAGTTCAAGTTTCACATTTTATTTATAGAAGATACGACATCTATTCCTTATAATGGTTGTAAATTCAGCCGAAAACAAAGGAGTAAAAAAAAATCTAAAAAACGTGATTAGTTTTGTTTAGCAGATTAAAAAGCTTTTTGAAAAGGTAGTTTAATTGGTAAAACTTTGGTTTCCAAAACCAACATTGCAAGTTCAATTCTTGTCCTTTTTGTTAGTTTGTAAGTTTTTTATGTTGAAAATAGGATTTTTTTTTTTAATTTTTTATGATTTTACAAAGTTCGAAATTAATTGCTGCAGGTTTAGCTACTATAGCTTTAGGTGGAGCTGGTACGGGTATTGGAACAGTATTTGGATCATTAATAGGTGCAGTAGCACGTAACCCTTCTTTAAAACAACAGCTATTTGTTTACGCCATTTTAGGTTTCGCCTTAACAGAGGCTATTGCTTTATTTGGTTTAATGATGGCTTTTTTAATTCTATTTGCATTTTAATTAGAAATAGCATCTAAATTTTTAACTTTTACTTTAGTTTAGTATTATTTTTGATTATCGCTTCAATATTTTAAGATAAATAAATCTATAAAAAATTATTCAAATTTTTTTCTTAATTACTATTATAAACCAACCCATTTTTATTTCAAAATTAAGATGATTAAAACTTTAAAAAAAGACATAAAAGCGCGTAGTTTTTTTTTCAAGAACGAAATTGATTTTTTAGTATTAAGATATTTAAAAAATTCCGATTACTATTATATTAAAAATTTAGATTGCTTTTTATCAAAAAAAAAAAAATCTTTGTCTATAATAAATAACTTCTGTATTGTAAGTGGAAGATCTAGGTCTGTTTATTCTAAGTTTCGAGTTTCTCGTATTATTTTAAAAGAGTTTACGGTTTCAGGTACATTTTCTAATTTAAAGAAATTATAATTTAATCAGCTTAATGAAATATTATAAAAAACTCCAAGTTTTTAAAACCATAAAATTTAGTGTTCAATTAAAGCCTTATATTATAAAAATTGAAAGCCGTTTAGGTTCGGCTCTTTTACATACAAACAAAAATTTGTTTTTATATAAAAATGTTATATGTATTGTTATACCAAAAAGTAAAAACCGAGTAAAAACTCTGTTCAATTCCTTATTTTTTAGACTTAAAGGTTTGCAATTTTTATACGTCATGAAATTATCTTTAAAAGGTTTGGGGTTTAAGGTTACTATATTAGAAAACTTTATTACTTTTAAATTAGGTTTTAGTCATCTTTTTACTTATTGTTTACCAAGATTTTTAAAAGCCGTTGTTTACGGTCGTTTTATGCATATAAAACTTTTTAGCAATAATCTTCAAAAATTAAGAGAAGTTTGCATTGTTATAAAAAAGCTTAAATTTCCTGAACCTTATAAAGGTAAAGGAATAATATATTTTGGTGAAATGTCAACTCTTAAAGCAATAAAAAAATTATAAATGCTAATACTTAAACAATTTTTATATTGAATTACTATAATATCTGCTACATATATAATATCTTCAAATAACCCAGTGTACTCAGTGTTTGCTTTGGTTTTTTCTTTTTTCAGCGCTTGTTTTTTTTTATTAGTATTAGAATTAGAATTTTTAGCACTTCTTTATATAACTGTATATGTCGGTGCAATTTTAGTATTATTTTTATTCATAACTTTATCGTTTAACTTAAAAGACTTAAAATACTCTAAAAATAATTTTTATTCTAAAGGTTTCAAAATAATATATTTAAATTTTGTTTATAATCTATTTATTGAAAGTAAACTAGTTTATTTATGTATATCGACAAGTTCTTGTAATGAGCGTTTAAATTTCAAAAATTATTTTTATTTTTTAGAATCTAAAGTTGAAGACATACAAATATTTGGTTCATTTTTATATACTCAATTATTTTTATACCTTTTTATAATAAGCCTTATCTTATTAATTGTAATGATTGGTGTTATAATTATTACAATAGAAAACAATCCTTATAAACCCCATGTAAATTATAAAAGCAGAAAGCTTAATAGTATTTTAAGCTATAAAATATAATCTAAAATTAGTGAAATGTACTATCTTTTTATTTTTGAAATTCTTTTTTTAACGCTATCTATAATTATACCTCTATTAATTGCCGTGGCATTTTTTACTTTATCAGAACGAAAATTAATGGCTTCAATCCAAAGGCGTGTAGGGCCTAATGTAGTTGGTATTTATGGTTTATTGCAGCCTTTAGCTGATGGTTTAAAGCTAATCATAAAAGAAACCATTGTGCCAAGTAGAGCTGAGAAAATTTTATTTCTTGCAGCTCCAGGTTATACATTTTTTTTAAGCTTGATTCCTTGAAGCGTAATACCTTTTTCCAAAACTTCAGTTTTCGCAGATGTACGCCTTAGTTTACTTTTTATTTTTACGTGTACTTCTTTAGGTGTTTATGGAGTTTTAGTAGCAGGATGAGCGAGTAATTCTAGGTATGCTTTTTTAGGTGCTGTTAGATCTGCTGCTCAAGTCATAGCTTACGAGTTACCTTTAGGAGTTATTATATCGACTATTGGTTTATTTGTAGGTTCTTATAATTTAATAGATATAATAATGGCTCAAGAAAATATTTGATTTTTATTTCCTTTATTTCCTTTGTTTTTACTTTTTTTAATAATTATTTTGATCGAAACTAATCGTTCACCCAGTGATTTACCTGAGTCAGAATCAGAATTAGTTGCGGGTTATACTATGGATTATAGCGCTGTAGGTTTTGCGATGTTTTTTTTAGGGGAATATAGTAATATGTTAATTATGGCTACTATGGTGGTAACTCTTTTTTTAGGAGGTTGATATTTTCCATTTACAAATATTTTTTTACCTGAATTAATTTTTTCAATTAAAGTAGTTGTAATTAGTTTCTATTTTATTTGAGTTCGAGCTACAGTTCCAAGGATTAGGTATGATTTTTTAATGAACTTAGGTTGAAAAAAATTATTACCATTTTCTTTTGGCTTTTTTATATTTATATCAAGCTTTTTACTTAGCATAGAAGGTTTGCCTTCAACTGCTTTTTTTTTATTAAATTAAATGATAAAATATAATAATATTTATAGTAATGTTATAGATTATATAGCTTCACCTTCAGTAAAATCTACTTTATATGTAGATTATTTACAAATTTTAAATGATGTTTGCTCGTTATTTTATTTTGAGTGTATTAAATTAAACTATTCACAAGTATTAGTATCTAATCTTGCTTTAAGCAACATAAAAGATATCCATTTTATAATGTCAATACCGGAAACATTTATAATGTTTATGTTGTTTATTTTGTTAATATATTCTTTATGATCTTATCAAGAATCTAATAAAGATTCAGTAATAGATATAAGCTTTGGTTTATTGTCAATCAATTTATTTTCTTTTTTCCTTTATCTTAATATTTTATCTTATAAAAGTTATTTCTTATTTAATTCAATGTTTTTAGTAGATTTTTATAGTACTTTTTCAAAGTTACTTTTTTTATTTAGCAGTTCTTTAGTTATGTTATTAAATTTGTTTGTTCTTAATAAGAAAAAATCAAATTTTAATCGTTACGAGTACCCTTTAATTATAGGCTTTGCTAATTTAGGCTGCTGTTTACTTATATCTAGTTATGATTTAATATTGTTTTATTTGTCTATTGAATGCTTAAGCTTTTGCTTATATATTTTAGTGTTACTTAAAATAAAAAATAAGTTAGCCGCGGAATCTGGCCTTAAATATTTTTGTTTAGGTGCTTTAGCCTCAACTTTTATGCTTTTTGGTATTGCATTATTATATGGTTGTTTTTTTACAACAAATTATTTATATATAAAAACATTTATAGATAATTTCAATAATCAAAGCATTACTGTT
>Ga0115005_10003417_pt1 | contig 12669 bp, 9 predicted proteins | sample ArcOceMetagenome_FD_87163 | JGI IMG/M metagenome (GOLD analysis project Ga0115005, IMG submission 87163) | Marine eukaryotic phytoplankton communities from Arctic Ocean - Arctic Ocean - Greenland ARC118M Metagenome | ecosystem: Environmental > Aquatic > Marine > Oceanic | place: Arctic Ocean... | reverse complement strand
GAAAATCCTGAAGATGTAATAGACGTGTTTGATACGCAAGTGTTAACCACTATTTTTGACGGTAAAGTGGTGTATAACGTTGCGCAGCCTGAATAAAAAAACCATTGCATTATTGACTATGGTTTTGATGGTCGCAGTTTCTGCGGCCATCACATATGGCCAGTCAAAAATGAATCAGCCTACTTCTGTAATGAAGTTATACGAGTTACCGAAGGATATTAATCGTGCGGCTGTTCCTGTTACCGGTAAGGTTCGAGGTTTACAGCCACCCAGTCCTGGTGAACATCAACACCCTCACTAAGAATGAATCAGATGCGCCAGTTATTTTAAAACTGGCGCATCTTTGGTTATTTTCATTTTTTTGCGCCATATCAATTTATTATTGTCTAAAAGTGTCTGGTCATTGGCCAAGGATCACATGGGCCTTGAGCGCATATCTCTTATAAATATCGTCGTCTAATTTGGACGACCGATAAAAAAGAGACTGCCATGAAAATAAACCCTTTGATGATAGGAGTGCTGGCCTGCATTCCTCTCACCTCCTTACAGGCTCATGCCAACGAGCAAGATGCCGTGCACGAGCTTGCTCAAGGCTGCTATGCCATTCAGTCCCCGACAAATGGAAACTACCTCAAGAAGTATCATAAAGGTGGTGCTGTGGATAATGGCCTCAGTTATCGATTTGAAAATACCGCTCTAGCGGACGCGGCGCATTTTTTCTTTAAACCGACATCGTTTAATCACTTTCTACTGACAGACCGAGATGGGCGTTATCTTGCCAGTCATCTTCCAGCTGAAATCAGCGCCGGCCGTTATGCTGGCGAATTCGCTGAATGGGAAATTACCGCCAAAGACATAGGTAATGGAGATTATGGGTTTAAGTTTCGAGGCACTGCCTTGGATCGTGGTTTAAAACATAACTATACCGATGGTGGTTTGTACTTTTTTGATTTATTAAACCCAAGTAATGATAACAGCGAGAAGAAGTTCAAATTGGTAGCACAAACCGATTGCACCGCTTTCCCAGAGGTAACCACCAATGTGAGTGGCGATACTGAGCAATTAAAAGGCAACCACAATACACCCATACGGGGTTGGATCGATCCTCATACGCACATTACCTCCTATGAATTCATGGGCGGTAAGTTCATGCATGGTAAGCCTTTCCATCGTTGGGGGGTAGAAGAGGCACTTAAGGACAGTAAAGATGTGCACGGACCAAACGGCTCTTTGGATTTAATTGGTAACTTATATGCTTATGAGGATGCCAACAATCGATACGACACACGAGGCTGGCCAGAGTTTCCGTTTTGGCCTAACCCAAAACAGTTAAGCCACATGGGTTATTACTACAAATGGATGGAGCGGGCGTATTTGTCTGGTCTAAGAATGGTGACAACGGCCTTGGTGGAAAATGAAGTATTGTGTTGGGCGCAAAGCACGATTAATCCAGCGGCTTGGGTGAATCCTAATAGCTGTAATGTCATGGATAGTTTGCGTTTACAGGTGCAGCGCCTTAATGAAATGGAGGCTTACATCGATGCACAAAGCGGTGGCCCAGGTAAGGGTTGGTTCCGCTTAGTGACCACACCAGCCGAGGCCCGCGAAGTGATTGCCGATGGCAAGATGGCTGTGCTCATGGGGGTTGAGGCATCTGAGACATTTGACTGCGGCGTGAAAGATAAATGTAACCGCAATACAGTGGAAGAAAAACTCAATGGATTGTACGACCTAGGGATTCGTACGATTTATCCGACACATAAATTTGATAATCAGTTAGGCGGCTCAAGGGTCGAAGATGGGTTTATCAATATTGGACAGTTCTTATCCACAGGGCGCTTTTTTGAAACCCAAGAATGCGATGAACACTCACAAGGCAATTGGTTTACATCGGGCTTTCCGTTATTGGGTCAGATCGACTTTATCAGCGACATTCTCGATATTATTGGTTTGAACCCACAATACGATGAAACTCGTGACCATTGTAATCAGCATGGTTTAACTGGCTTGGGTGTGTATTTAGTCAATCGCATGATTGACAAGAAAATGCTGATTGAACTGGACCACTTAAGTGCCGACAGTGCCACACAAGTGATGGATATTGTTGAGGCCAGAAATTACAGCGGTGTCATTACTTCACACAGCTGGATGAGCAGTGCCCGAGACGGCGGCCTACATAATAATACAAAACGCTTATTTGAAGTGGGTGGCTTTGGTGCACCATATAATGGTAATGCATTGGAGATGGAGTCTAAAGTTGGCCGTTATTTAGATGTGGTCGAACAAACCCCTTATCTGAATGGTGTGGGTGTGGGTTCTGATATGAGCGGTCTAGGTGGTCAAGCGAAGGCACGCAGTAACGCTGATATTGATCCACTCACTTATCCGTTTACCAATGAGTTTGGTTTGACATTTGATAAACAGGTTTCGGGTAATCGATTGTTTGATCTTAACCAAGATGGTATTGCCCATTACGGTTTGCTGGCGGATCAAATTGAGGATATGCGCCAACGCAATTCTGGACGTATTTATGAAGCGGTAATGAACTCAGCTGAAGCGTATTTACAAATGTGGGAGCGCGCAGAAGCCTCGCCTAAAACCCCATACTTTGACCCGCTAGAAAACTTTGTGAAAATTTATAACCGCAAGGCACAGCGCTGCATGGATATTCCAGGGGAAGACAATAACCTAGTGAACGGAGCCAATGTTCAATTATGGGATTGCCAGGACAATGCGTTTGATCAACATTGGATATGGGATAAAGAAAACGAGCGGTTTGAAAACCGCGCTGATCGAACGAAATGCCTAGATAATCGTGGCCAAGCATATGAAGGCGGTGAAATTGTCATATGGGATTGCGTTGATAGCGATAATCTTCGTTGGACTTACAACATGAACACGCTGGCCAGTAAACATGATGCCAATATCGTTGCAGACGCTTATGGCGAAGGTAATGGTGCGGATGTAGGGCAGTGGAGTTATCACGGGCGTAAATGGCAGGAATGGGAATTGCGCCCACTTTCCATTGATTTTAAATGGGTGGATTGGCGTGATAAAAATAAAGGTAAATGTTTAACGGTTGTAGACAGTGTCGCTGCTAATGGTTCGAAAATTGAATTGCGTAGCTGTAACGGTGGCCAAGCTCAAAAATGGATGTATGACTCTGTCAGCGATCAAATGCATTCAGGCTTGCCCGGTGATTTCTGTTTAGATGTACCCAATGGTAATGTCAGTGACGGTACACAATTACAAATCTGGCAGTGTGCGCAAGATAATTTGAATCAGAAGTTTTATAAAGAAAGTAATCGTTTTCGCTCGGTTATTAATCAAAATAAAGTGATTGATGCAGCCGGTACCAATAGTGGTGATGCGATTGTAATGTGGGAATACCACGGTGGTGACAATCAAAAATGGCGAGCAGGCCTGCACTAGTCACTGCTTTATGATGTAAAAAACCGTCATGGCTTCAGCCGTGGCGGTTTTTTCAATTCTGCTTGTCATATTTTGTTCATCCACCTGTCACATTGGTTGGTTTCAATGAGATCTCAAATAAAAAGGAGACCGTTATGAAACAACTTATCGTACTGTGTGCCATTCTCTTTGCGCTGGCCTCTCAGGCTCAAGCATCGACGTTAGAGTCCATGGAAGGGAAAGTCATTTTCTCTAAAGGTGACTACCATTTGGTGAACGCTACGCAATCTCGTGAGCTAAGTGGCTTATCCAATCAACAGTTGCGTCATTACGAAGGCTTGACCATTAAAGCGGCAGGTCAGTTGAATGATGAATCTTTAGAGATTTATAAAGTATTTGTAAAAACCGAACAGGGCTATGAAACCACATACGATTGGGATGTGGTAAACCAAGACTTGTATGCAGATTAATCACAAATCTTCGATTGCGTTTTAATACAGGCAGCATGACTTTTGCTGCCTTTGTTTGCCACGCGGTAATGATGGATAGGGTTTTGCCTGCCTGTTAAGGATTACCTATTTATAGGTACAGCGAACGAAAAGGCTTCATGTGTTTTTATGCATTCTTTAACCATGGCATCATTTTGTCGGCTCAGGTCTCTTTAAATTGCTATTTAAGTGGAACCAATAGTCGAATTAAGCCATGAATTCCACTATGCTTAGGGCATAGCGGATTAACGAATGACTATGAACTATCAACAGCGTGCGCATCTTTGGCTGAGCTGCATACAACAAGGATTTGTGGCACTGCTACCCGTTCTGTTTTTTGGTGCCTTAGCGTTAACCTTTGTTCAAATTCCTCAGTATTACCCCAGTCTTGAATCGGCCCCTGTGTTTAAGGTTGCATCTTTTATTGTGCAATCCACTTACGGCCTGATCTCTGTATTTTTAGTGGCCAGCATCAGTTACCAGCTTGCGGCTCATCATATTGAGCGCTTAGATTTATTAATGAGCCCATTGATGATTGCAGTGCTCTCAGTCATGACGCTTGTGATTATGCTGTATATGTCCAATGACGCTGATCGTTATTTGAGCTTGGGTTTTGCACATATTATTCATGCAGTCATCGTTGGCATTGTCTTTACTGAATTATTTGTCTTATTTTTGCGTTTGTACTCGGTACACTTTTCCTATCTTGAGCATGAAATAAATGGCCAGTTATCCACCGCCATTCGCATGATTGTGCCCAGTGTTATCGTTCCTTTATGCATGATTGCGTTTTATCACTTTATATTCATGGATGCAGCTCTCATTGAGAGTGCTACCTTGTGGATCATAGGTGCTGTGGATTCAAATGACGGCCTGAGCATTTGGCAAAACATTAAAATTATTTTGATAAACCAAATAGCTTGGTTTGTGGGGATTCATGGCAGCTCAGTAATTGTTACCGTTGCAGATGTGATTTTTGCACCGATCAGTGCTGATAATTTCAGTGGTGAAATTATCAGCCACTTTGCATATCTAGGTGGTTCAGGCTGTACCCTGGGTTTGGTGATGACCTTGTTTTTTTCACGACGAAATAGTAACCGACACTTTGCTAAATACGCCATTATCCCAAGCTTATTCAATATTAATGAGCTGGTGATATTTGGTCTGCCTATCGTTTTGAATCGTTTTTTGCTGTTGCCGTTTTTATTCATGCCGGTACTGGCTGTTGGGATTACCTACTTAAGTATTGGCTTCGGTTGGGTTTCATTTTCGAATCATGACGTGGTTTGGAGTATGCCATTTTTATTGGGCGGTTATTTACTCACCGAACACTGGAGTGGGGCGGTTTTACAGTGTGTCATTTGCATCGTCAGTGGTCTTATATATTGGCCATTCTTAAAGCGCTATGAGGTGTATCAAAACCAGCAGCAAGCGCAAAAGATTAAAGGGTTGATTGAGCAACTGAGTCAGCCTGACATAGATATGAAGACAGCTCTTAAGTCCCCTGGCGAACTGGGGGTGTTCTGCCGTCGAATAGCAAAAGATCTTTCTAGTCTTAAAGACTTAGAACTTCACTACCAGCCTAAGGTGGATGCTCAGGGAAAAGTCGAAGGGGCGGAAGCCTTATTGCGTTGGCAGCATCCGGTGTACGGCAGCTTGCCACCTTCTTTGTTTATACCCATTGCAGAGGCGTCTGAGCAAATACATAGCTTGGGCATGTGGGTGGTTGAACGCAGTTTGAAGGACATGGGGTTAATGGACCGCTCCTATGGGTTTAGCGGCATCCCCTTTGCGATTAATGTGTCACCTATTCAGCTGACTCGCCCTGAATTTTTTAAAACAATGAAAAAGCATATTGCCCGTTATGGGGTGGACCCGAAACGCATTGAACTGGAGATTACCGAAGGTCAGCGTTTATTTCTAACCGAGGCGTTAGTTGAAGAGCTACGCAAGTTAGCAAGTATGGGCGTGCGTATTGCGGTGGACGATTTTGGTATGGGGCACACCTCTTTGCATTACCTAAGATCATTTCCGGTACACAGCTTGAAGATTGATGGCGATATCATTAAAGATGTGGCCGACAGTGCCTTGATTCAAGAGATCGTGCAGAGCATGGTTCACCTTGCACACGGTATGAACGCGGTATTAATTGCTGAGTGGGTTGAGCAAGAGACGCAATTGGATCGCCTGAAAACCCTGGGGTGTGATCAATATCAAGGGGCGATCTTCAGTATGCCACTGCCTCTTCCCGAGTTAGTGGCATACTGTGTGAAACATCAAAAATAACCTAGGGTGCGAGCACCACTTTACCGGCGACCTTTCGTTGCAGAACATCGTTTAACGCTTGGTGTACGTCGTCCATTTTATAGATTTTATGGATGTGCGGCTTAAGTAAGCCCTTGCTGTACCAGGTGAATAATTCCACTTGGTTAGCCATATAGTCTTGTGGTTGCTTTTGTACAAAACTGCCCCAGAAAACCCCCATGACACTGAAACCTTTAACTAGGGCAAGGTTCACTGCAAATTCAGGAATGCGGCCCGAGGCAAAGCCGATCACTAGGTAGCGGCCGTTCCATGCCATGCGACGAATACTGGCATCAAAAGCATCGCCACCAACTGGATCAAACACCACATCAAAGCCCTTGTTACCGGCTAACTTTTTCAAGTTATCGGCCAGTTGCGCATCATTCAATACAAGGTTGTCAGCACCGTGGTCGCTGGCAATGTCGAGCTTTTCCTGGGTAGAAGCCACGGCCGTCACTTTGGCGCCCATGGCTTTAGCGATTTCGATGGCAGCAATGCCCGTGCTACCAGCGGCACCAAGTACTAATACGTGTTCACCTTCTTGTAATTGCGCGCGCTGCTTTAAAGCGTGATGAGACGTGCCATAGGCACACATAAGCGCGGTTGCGTGTTCAGCGGATAAACCGTTTGGCAGTGGCTGAACAATGGATTGATGCAACACCACTTGTTCGGCGTAACCGCCGATTGGCATGATAGCGGCAACCGCATCACCCACTTTGAACTTCTCAACCCCTTCTCCGACTGCGTCAATGACACCAGCCACTTCAATGCCTGGTGTGAAAGGTGTAGGTGGCTTCATTTGATATAAGCCCTGCACCAATAAACCATCTGGATAGTTAACACCTATGGCACTGGCGCGAACGCGTACTTGGTTTTTCTTTACTTCAGGGGTCGGCGCGTCAATGACTTTCAAATCTTCGATGGGTGCAAATGCTTCGCAAATTACTTGTTTCATAAATCACCTTTTTGTTTATAGCGATAGTAGGAGGTCCTATTAAATAAATGAAGTGAATATGATTTATCTTTCCGTATCAGTGAAACTTATAGTTGAAAGAGGTTCACTTCGAGATTGCTGTTTGTGTGTGGCTGTATTTTAATGGTGTGTATGAATATACAGTGTGTGCGTTTTTATGAGACTAGATAAATTGCAATCCCTTGCTATTTGCCCTTGGGCCAAGGGGGAAGAATATGTGCGTTATCACAATCAAGAGTGGGGCGTGCCGTGTCGTGATGATCAAGCTTTGTTTGAGAAAATCTGCTTAGAGGGCCAGCAGGCCGGTTTGAGTTGGATTACAGTATTAAAAAAGCGAGACCATTATCGCGCCTGCTTTCATCAATTTAACCCCAATAAAGTTGCCAAAATGCGCGATGACGAGATCGAAGCGCTTCTACTTGATGCTGGGCTCATTCGAAATCGCTTAAAGCTTTATGGGATTCGTAAAAACGCCTTGGCGTTTTTAGCATTGCAAAAGGAATTAAAGAAACAAAGCTTACAGTTTCATGACTTCATTTGGGGGTTTGTCCAAAACCAAGTTAAGGTGAATCACTTCAAACACTTATCCGATGTGCCAGTGCAAACCGATGAGGCACTGGCCATGAGTAAAGCGTTAAAAAAAGCGGGTTTTACCTTTGTTGGGCCGACCATCTGTTATGCATTCATGCAATCCATGGGCTTGGTGAATGATCATTTAACCCACTGCCCATGCCACCCGGAGAATGAAGGGCAACCGTGCGCAACAATATAAGCCTCTTTGCTTTCCTAGTATCGCGATTTGCCATGTAAATATGTTAACGTGCCGTCTGCTAATCTTTATTTAGTGTCTTTCTATATGACAGGCATTAATCGCACGTTTACCGGGTGGTACATTCGGCAGCTTCAATTGATCTGGGTATTTTATGATTCGTTCACTTATTCCACTGGCGGCACTGCTGATTTCTGATGCATTTGTACTGCTTGGCCATGGCTTATTGCTCACGTTATTGCCAATGTCTGCTAGCCAGTTGGGATTTTCAGACTTTCAGGTGGGTTTAACCGGCTCAAGTTATTTTGTTGGGTTTGTGGTGGGTTGTTTAGCTACGCCATTTGTTTTGAAACGCGTGGGGCATATTCGAACATTTGCGGTGCTCGCGTCTGGTTATACCGTAATTATTTTAATGTTTGTCTGGAGTCAAAGTTTTATTGGCTGGATGCTGCTGCGTTTCATGATTGGCACCATGATAGCGGGAATTTACATGATTATTGAGAGTTGGCTGAATGAGCGGGCAGATTCCAAGAATAGGGGCTCGGTTTTGTCTTTTTATGCCATGATGAATTTGGCCATGATCACCCTTGCCCAGCAGCTATTAAACCTAGGAGATGTGGATGCTTTGCTACTTTTTGCCTTGGCCGGCATCTTTTTATCGCTATCAATTGTGCCTGTCTCCCTTACATTGGCTCTTGCTCCGACCCCTATTAATAAAGTAAGTGTGGATTTTGCGAAGGTTTGGCGGCACTCCCATATCGGTATTATAGGTTCAATTTTTACAGGTCTTATTACCGGTTCATTTTGGGCGCTGGCGCCTATTTATGCGAAAGATGGCGGCTTTACCACCTTTCAGTTGGCTAACTTTATGTCGGCGGTCGTATTAGGAGGGGCTTTGCTCCAGGTGCCTTTAGGCCGTTTTTCAGATAAGTTTGATCGACGTTTAATTCTAACGTTCATTGCATTAGTAGGAGCGATTGTGTCGTTTGTGATGTTTTCTGCGTCATTTCAAGACTTCTATGCCGGTACGCTTTCAACGGTATTAGCGTTTATGTGGGGAGCGGTAGGAATGACCATGTACGCCATTTGCTTAGCCCATGCGAACGATAATGCGGACAGTGCCGACTTTGTGGATATTGGTAGCGCCATGTTGATTACGTATGGTCTTAGCTCGGCCATCGGTGCGCCCATTGCATCTTTATTTATGAACCTACTGGGTCATGAGTTCTTGTTTGTGTTTATGGGTGCAAGTTTCACCTTGTTCTGCTTGATATTAATCGCTCGTCGTAAATCCCATGTCTTACCCGTGACGACAGATGATAACGAGGACTTCCAAGCGGTGGCAGGGATGACGACCCCTGAAGCGTATAACCTTGACCCTCGAGCGGAAGACACGCCCTAAGCGCTAATGTGTCTTTTTATAGGCGAAAAAAAACCTTGTATCGCTACAAGGTTTTTGTTTTTCAGGCTTAGGTAACGCTTATACGTTAAATAAGAAGTGCAAAATATCGCCATCTTTAACGATGTATTCTTTGCCTTCTACGCGTAACTTACCTGCTTGCTTACAGCCCGCTTCACCCTTGTATTCGATGAAATCATCGTATGACATGGTTTCAGCACGAATAAAGCCTTTTTCGAAATCGGTGTGAATCGCCGCCGCCGCGCGAGGTGCGGTGCTGTTTTTCTTGATGGTCCAAGCACGTACTTCTTTTACGCCAGCCGTGAAGTAAGTTTGCAAGCCAAGTAATTCATAACCACCACGGATAACACGGTTCAGACCTGGTTCGCTTTGGCCCATTTCTTCTAGGAACATGGCCACGTCTTCTGGGTCATCTAGCTCAGAAATTTCTTGCTCGATTTTATTGCATACAGGGACCACAACGGCGTTTTCTTTGGCGGCGATCTCGTTAACGATGTCTAGGAACGGGTTATTTTCAAAGCCGTCTTCTGACACGTTAGCAATGTACATGGTTGGCTTCACTGTGATCATGTGAAATAAACGCACGCGCTTTTTTTCGTCGTCGTTTAGGTCCATTGAGCGAATCGGCTGATCACTTTCTAAATGGGCGACCATTTTTTCCAATAAATTTTTATCGGCTACGGCATCTTTGTCGCCGCTCTTAGCAGTACGCGTCACACGCTGTAATTGCTTCTCGGCAGACTCAAGGTCAGCCAGGATTAATTCAAGGTTGATGACATCAATGTCATCGGCAGGGTTGATACGGTTTTCAACGTGAATCACGTTCTCATCTTCGAAACAGCGCACAACGTGAGCGATGGCGTCCGTTTCGCGAATGTTGGCTAAAAACTGGTTACCCAAGCCTTCACCCTTGGATGCACCTTTCACCAGACCCGCAATATCCACAAACTCCATGGTGGTGGCGATGGTTTTTTGTGGGTTCACAATAGCCGCCAATGCATCTAGACGAGAGTCAGGCATGGCAACCACACCACTGTTTGGCTCAATGGTGCAAAACGGAAAGTTTTCTGCGCCAATACCAGATTTAGTCAGTGCGTTGAAAAGGGTAGATTTACCAACGTTTGGTAAACCGACAATGCCACATTTAAAACCCATGTTGTTTACCTCTATATGAGCCTGTCGTCAGGCATCTGGCTTTCGGTTAAGTTATGCTTTGATACTGTGCAAGCGATTCATTGCGCCAGCCCAATCACCTGTGACCAGGCTGTCTATTTCAGAAGCAGCTGCGTCGATGATGGTTTCAATCTTTTTTAATTCGTCTTTATTGGGTTTGCCCAATACGTGGCCTGTGACTTTGTTTTTATCGCCTGGATGTCCGATACCAATACGTAGACGATAGAAGTTTTTATCGTTGGCCATTTTACTAATGATGTCGCGTAAACCGTTTTGCCCACCATGACCGCCACCTAACTTTAACTTGGCAGTACCCACAGGTAGATCCAGTTCATCGTGTAACACTAAAATTTCATTTATAGGAATTTTATAGAAGTTAGCGAGCGCTTGAACGGCTTGGCCACTTACATTCATGAAGGTAGTCGGGAAGAGTAAAAAGACTTCTTTGCCTTTGATTAAGGCTTTTCCACATAGGCCGTGGAATTTTTTTTCAGGTTTGAGTTGCACGCCATAATGACGTGCAATCTCGTTGAGTAACCATGCACCAGCGTTGTGACGCGTATTCTCATATTCCGAGCCGGGATTACCCAGGCCCACAATCAGACGAATGTTATCCTTCACGCTAGTGCCTTAACTTAATGGGTTACTCTGCAGCTGCTTCTTCAGATGCGTCGTCTTCAGTTGCTGCACCTTTAGGTACATCAATAGATACAACCGCTGAATCGTGATCAGCACCGTGAGTTAGCTCAAGGATTTCAACGCCTTCTGGCAATACAAGGTCAGAAAGGTGAAGCATAGTGCCCACTTCAGCGTCTTTTAGGTCAACTTCGATGAACTCAGGTAGTTTACCTGCTTCACAGATAACCACTACGTCAGAGATAGTGTGCTTAACTTTACCGCCTTGTAGCTTAACGCCTTTACAGTTTTCTTCGTTGATGAAGTGTAGAGGAATGTGCTGCTTGATTACGGTAGTTTTAGATACGCGTTGGAAGTCAACGTGTAGGATAACTGGCTTGTAAGCGTGACGTTGAACGTCTTTTACAAGTACAGTTTCAGCAGTACCAGCAACGTTTAATTTGATGATGTGGCTGAAAAAACCTTCATCTTCAAATGCTTTGTTAAGCTCTTTAAGTTCTAGAGTAACCTGAGTAGGTTCTTTCTCGCCACCGTAAACGATGCCAGGAGTTTTGCCCGCTTCGCGACGAAGGCGGCGGCTCGCACCCGTACCTTTCAATTCGCGAAGTTCAGCGTTCAATTCGTAATTAGCCATGGTTATTACCCTTTATAAATGAAATTAGCCCTAACCCCGCGACCAGAGTTAGAGCCCATTGCTTAAAGTAAACTTTAAGCTCATCAAGTACCTTGTTTCGAATTAACGGAACATCGCACTGATGGATTCTTCGTTGTTAACACGTCGGATCGACTCTGCTAACAGACCCGCTAAAGTCAGCTGACGAATTTTCGTGCTGGCTTTTGCTTCAGCAGTTAGCGGGATGGTGTCAGTAACAACCAACTCGTCTAACTGAGAGTTCTTGATATTCTCAAGCGCGGCGCCGGATAGTACAGGATGTGTACAGTAAGCGACAACCTTTTTCGCACCAAACTGCTTAAGTGCATCCGCTGCTTTACATAGGGTACCTGCGGTATCCACCATGTCATCAACCAGTACACATGTGCGGTCAGTTACATCACCAATAATGTGCATAACTTGGGCTTCGTTGGCTTGAGGGCGACGCTTATCAATAATGGCAAGGTCAGCATCGTTTAATTGCTTAGCAATCGCACGGGCACGTACCACACCACCTACGTCAGGCGATACAACCATTAGGTTGTCGTAGTTTTGCTTTTCAATGTCATCTAATAAAATCGGTGAACCGTAGATGTTATCCATTGGGATATTGAAGAAGCCCTGAATTTGGTCGGCGTGAAGATCAACCGTTAATACACGGTCAACGCCAGCAGTTTGCAGCATATCGGCTACAACTTTTGCAGAAATCGGCACACGAGCTGAACGTACACGACGATCTTGACGGGCATAACCATAATAAGGAATAACAGCCGTTACACGACCTGCAGAAGAACGACGCAATGCATCGGCCATTAACAACACTTCCATAAGGTTGTCATTGGT
>Ga0115005_10003416_pt1 | contig 12669 bp, 12 predicted proteins | sample ArcOceMetagenome_FD_87163 | JGI IMG/M metagenome (GOLD analysis project Ga0115005, IMG submission 87163) | Marine eukaryotic phytoplankton communities from Arctic Ocean - Arctic Ocean - Greenland ARC118M Metagenome | ecosystem: Environmental > Aquatic > Marine > Oceanic | place: Arctic Ocean... | reverse complement strand
TACTAACGCAAAGATAAGTGGTGTAAGCGCCATGTTCAGCTCCGCAAGAGGGACAGCGATCACAATCAGTGATGAAGGTATGGCTCGTGCAGATGCGTTGCTCCGCGAAGATGACAGCCACAGCAATAATGCCGATTCTGTAATTATTCCTCAAAGTTTTTGTAAAACCGATGACCTCTCTTGTTGTGAGAAAAGAAGTGCTACAAGATGGCCTTCTATTTCCTCACCAAATCAGTCTCCTCCTGTTGTTACTCAATCTTCTTTCATTCAAGAGAGGAATATAAGGAATAAACTTCTCGTCGTCGATTCATCAATCAAGAACACTACCATTACACCAGTTTCAATCAATTTTCTAATTCCTGGAGCTGGTCTTGAATCTGAAAATCAAGATGTAATAGAAACTCCGTATTTTGATCGAAAGAAAATGAAATCTTTTCGCTTCTCAATAGATGGTATAAAAATCTCCTTATCGGAGTTGGCTTCAAAATACGGCCCAATGCACAGAGATTACAATTTTTGTGTGAAAGCTGGCGTGCGAAATATTGTGCTGCTCATCACATCAGAAAACAGTTCACGAATTCGCTTTGATAATGATGGCTTCCCTTCAACCTTTTCCGATTTGGGAGCTTCAGATACTTTGCACGTCAATGATCTTCGTAAAGAGCTCATAAAAGTAGGATGCTGCGATGCTCTTTTGAACGAAAAGTGGATTGCCAATCACTATCGATGGGTTGTGTGGAAGTTGGCATCAATGGAAAGAAGGTTCCCCCTATTCTTAGCAAACGAATACCTGACTCTAGGTCATGTCACCGACCAATTAAAAAAACGGTATCTAAAAGAAATACAAAGCGCTCATAGGCCTATCCTAAGAAAAGTGCTCAATCGAGATGTTGCCGCCTCTACTCTAATGATCTTATGCGTGAGTAGAGTCCACGTTGGCAAAGGAAAAAATCGCGAGATGAAACTTTGCCTTTCCGATGGCTGGTACGAAATCCCTGCTCTTCTTGATAACCATTTACAGCAATTTGTTTGCAGTGGAAAGATAGCTATAGGAACAAAGCTTGTGATATGCAATGCATTGTTGGAAGGCGCGGATGATGGTGTTGATCCACTTGACAATCATTATCAAGGTGCAGTACAGAGTTTCTCGATCAGGCTGAAATTATTCGCGAACAGCACACGCAAATGCAAATGGTCTGCTAAACTTGGAATTGTAGCACCAAATCGAGCAAATCAGTCACTTGATGGAGTTTTCGGAACCTATTCCTTCAAAGATGTAATACCTGGTGGTGGTGCAGTCCCTACAATGGATCTTATCTTATGCAAACAATATCCAATGATGTATATGGAGGAAAGGAAAGGATCAGGATCTTTAGAAGAGTCAAAGCGTGCAGTAACAGAGGCACAGCATGCATTGAATCAAAAGACTTCCGAAGACATACAATATGGTCTTGTTGAAAAGATGACCGAATCAGCACACCGAGAATGCGCAGAGGTGAGTATTTTGGTGGTGCATTATAAGCTGCTTTTTTAAAGTACGCGTACCTTTCTAATTTATTTTCTGACTATATCTTTCAATAGGAAGTAGATGAATGCGCCCCGGCAGTGTGGAAGTCAATGATATCTGCTGTATCACCAACTCTTTATTATACAAAGATTGACCGATCACATCAAGATGAAGTCGACACTTGGAATTCCAAGCGGAAGAGACTTATCCAGGAAAATACCAATCGACGCATTGCAACGATTTTGCAGAGTCAAAATAAACTGTCATGTAAAAGCACACCTTTCATCCGCTTTTTATGCAGATGTATGGGTAAGGACTGGTCACACACAAAACGCGAGATTGAAAATAAAGAAGCCATATTGACAATTTGGAATCCCACTGACGAGCAAGTGAATCTATTTCAGGAAGGTTGCATTGTGCGATGCAAGAATTTAGGGGTAAAATCATCTAATGATCTTCCACAATTAGTTGCTCGAGAAAATAGAAACATACAACCCATATCTCCACAACCATCATCTGTTGCTTTGCGTTCATTGGGATTCGAGCCTCGGAATTATTTCCCGTTAATGTATCTCGAAGCTGCTTGCGATACAAGCATGTCATCGCCAATTGGAACTCCAGAATATGATTGTGCTGGTTGTTTGATAAAAGTTACAAAGGTTTCCTCTGGGCTTTTCATCTACCTCATGGACGAATCCAAATGTATAATACGTATCGAACGTGAGATTGACCACGAGAATGATACACCCCTCAGCCACTTGGAAAAAGCAATGCTGAATCTCCCGCCAGGCGCATGTCTTTTCTTTCGTGATATAAGGATACTGAGGTTTGATCCCTGGGAGGAAACAATAGTTGGTGTATGGACTGAATTTTCCAGCCAAGAAGTAAATCAAGCTAGGGAAGTCCAGCTCAAATTATGGTACTCAACTACAGGTCACATCGAATGTAATATCGCATCTCAGAGACTTTCCTGTGGAATAATAGATGTCGTCCCTGACAGAACTGCTGTCGTAATTGGCCGAATCAGTGCTCTTGAGCTTCTACATTTTGAAGACTGCCCAAATGAAAGGACTTCATCTAAATCCTTGCATGAATTCAATTGGGGTCTGATTATCGATACAGGCATCACACTATTCCGAGCTGTTGTGTCCATTCATCACCATTCTATAATCTCACGAATATGCAACCCTGAATTGTTGACCGAAATGGAGCGAAAGTTTGAATATTCAGAACTGCGAATTCTTGAAATGTATTTTAGCGAGCAGTTCAGGAAACAAGTAGACATATTCCGATTTGTAATTGATTCTGAATCTGAATGCATTCTTCATGTTAAAGCAGTGGAAGCTCTTGCGCTATCTCAAGTGTTTTTGATTCCGTGACGCAATATTACTTAGGTACAAAACAACTTGAAACTGGTGTATTAAAAAATACGAAACTAAAAGAGGTGCTTTTGTGCTCTAATTTATTGTCATAAAATGTGTAAGGACATTGTCCATTATTTTTGAACCAAGCGAGATCAAACGTAGTCTTCCACCCCAAATAGACCATATCTGATTTTCAATGCACAAATAGTGGATGCAAAGTTGTGAAATGATATTGGATCGCGAATCATACGCTTTGTTTCTCCGGGCGAATTGATCAGCATCAAACTCTTAAAATAGAATCTCTGTTGGTCGCATTGTAGATCACGTGTAGTGAGTCTTCTGGGCAAGAAAGTAACGAGCTGTTCCTTAGAACTCAGTTCTTTGAGTGCAAGAAATCTTGGGCGATAAATGCACAAGCAGTAGGCTTGTGATGGTAGCGAAGAGGTTTCCGACGTCATCTGCAATGTCCGCCTGATCTTTAATGAACCTTTGACCCTCATTGGTTCTATTGAAATCCTCACAAAGTCTCCTGGTACACGTGGTGTAGTTGACATTTTTGAAGATGTGCTTTTCTGTCTTCAGTTCTGAGGACTTCATCATCCTACCTAGAATGAGCTGTTATCCTCTCCATAATTCTAGTTGCAGCCGCATGATACCGTTCAACATGTTCTTGGTTCTTGGCATGTGGTATCAAGCATGGTATGATAAAAGATTTTTTGAACCTTGCACTCGCCGGCGAGTATGTAGTATTTTATGTTTCAAAACACCCACTTCTGGACGGACGGTCGGCGCGGGAGGCCCTTTTTTCTTATTGCCTGTTGATCATCATTCAGTTTATTCATATATGTATATACTTATCTCGCTTGTGTTCTCATCTAGAAATTATTTTGAAACAAAATTATTTGAGTTTACTAGTACTTATGTACTTACTTATCTCCTTGCTTATCACCCCCCCTGCCGTCGCCAAAAAACTGAGTCGTTTTTGGCTCCCGAAAAAAGATTACAAAAAAGACAATCGATGAATGATGAAACGTGAAAAGCACACAGTACTCGCTCAGCTCAGCTCCGTATCATACAGTACCCACCCTCGTAAGAACTAAAATAAAACCCGATTGGTCATCAGCTGTAAACCTGGCCTGTCACATCTTACTGCAACAAACAACTAAACGTTCGCAGAATACCATATTTCGAATGGAGCGCTTAGCCTTAATAGCAACTGCAGCAGCGGCTGTATTGCAACCGGCTGCGTCAAAGCTTGCTGACCGTTCACGTATCGTGAAGGCTCGCGGTGGTCCTAATCAAGATAATGGAAGACCGATTGAGGGACCCAAATACCGCAACACAAGATGGAGCGACGCAAAACACTCGGTTTTTGAACGTCGATCAGATGAGGAACGCCAGAGATCTCGGCTCATGATGGATTTGGACGTGGACATGTCTGGCGGTCAAATTGGTTCCGAAGACCGTAAGCTTGGGCAATACACTGGATGCTGTTCTACCTATCAAAATTACTACGCAGCTGATTTATGTGGAACTTACGGGGCGAACTGCGAAGAGGGCGGTGGCTCTGGCGATAACGGTTCTGAAGATGCCGACTGTTCAATGGAGGGACTGTCATTCATTGGGATTTCGTTCTCTGTGAACACTGCAAATGGAAATCCCTATTCTTATCAGCTTTGTGACCAGTTCCCCATGGAAAACATTATCGACCGCGACTACAATTACGTCATGAGTATGGATGAAGATGGATGGCTTGTTGGAGGTGGATACAAAACCTTTGATTACTCTGGTAAAATGCCATACATTGACTCCAGTCACACTGAATTGCTCCGTGTTGGAAGCATGGACCCAAACAGAGGGTAAGCTGGATATATTCAATTTCAATCAATCTCGATTTTTTCATCAACTGCAGATATCTAACAACCCGTACTTCATCTTTTCTCATTCTTCAGCGGTACCTCAATTGACCAGGTATATTCAGCCATGTCCTCTATTTCTTTTAGTCCAATCGCAATCTTTCCTGAGTACCTGAAGGGAGGAGGAGGACACAACTCAAATGACAATGATGATGATGATGAAACTCCTTCAGGAGATGTGACACTTGTCGTATCAATCGTTGAAACATATGATGATGCTTCCTACTCTGAATATGAAACTTTCCTTGATGATTTGTTCCAAGCCATGTCTGATGCAGGCGGAGGGCCCTGCATGGATGACCATGATACTGATCCCCATGTGTCCATGTCTCGTGGCGTCAAGTTTAAGAGTTCTTACCATTCCGAACAGTACATGTACGAAGCGAACCTTGAGGTAGCTGTCTGGCAAGCGATGTACCCTTACGGTGTCATCATTGGATCAACAAATTATGCCAAATTTCCTCCCGGAAGCACTGGAAGCAAGTCATATGTTGGATACGGTAACTTGTACTTCTTCTTTGATCGCGCAAACATCACGAACTCCTTCCAAACCTCCCGTTCACTTACCGACGATGAGAGTTATTACGCGACTTTGTACAGCAGCAGTGATGTGTCTAGTTTTTATTCTTCAACAACTGAGATTGGCTTCGATTATGCTGGATCTGGGGACAATTCTGAATGGGAACACAACCCATACGCATGGAAAGCTACCTCTGCAATGCACGACATGACAGATGGATGGGACCTTCCACCCAACTGTTATCAAGAAGGCGAAACATTTTTGGGCATTCCATTATCGAGAAAATCTGATTCTAACATGCAATCTTCATCTACATTTCAGACTCAGTTTAACTTTGATTATCTCATTGATAGCAACTATACTTGGGTAAAGGAATTTGGAACAAATCATGGGTGGTTGATAGGAGAAGAAGTCGATAATGCGATTGGATCGATTGTAGACAAGGATACTGCTCATATTCCTATCTTCTACGCTGGTACTACAAATGCTAATATGGTGAGTCTTTTTTGTCCTTCATGCAGTCTAGCTTCTTTTCGAACAATTTATTTCTAACTTTTACCTCATTTTCAATGCAGGGCGGTATTGCATTATCTGATTTAATAAAAGTGGTGAAAAAAATTCAGTTCGGTAATCTTTACATCAAGCCTGCCTATGTATTTGTAGACGACAACGGCCATTTGAAGATGCAATTTGAAGCGGATTCAACTTCGGCACTGGGATACTTGTACGATAGTTTATGCAAGGAGTTGGGCATTACGTGGAATTATAACTCACCGTCCAACAATTATGGATTGTACACAAATTGTGCCATGCACGCTGCCAGCGACAGAGCGTCATACGGATGTGGACCTGATAATGCAAATAGTGGTGGATTCTGTCCCCAAATGACACTCGCCTACAGCGTGAAGTTTCTGTCTGATGATTATGCTGCAGCGTATTTGGATATTGCCAACACCTATGTTGACTATTGGCGTAGTATGTACCCAACAGGAGTTGCGGTCGGTACAGACAACTTTTGTCCAAGCGGTGGCTGTCTCGGGCTCTTTCTTAACCGTTATGACTTATACAGTGTTTTCAAGCCAGATCTTGGAGGGTCTTGGGTAGAATATAATGGTGCTTCGATGGCACCAACATTTTCACCAGCTCCAACCTATAACGGTGGATGCAGCGAACCCCACAATTTCCACTTGGATAAATGCTTTCAGAAACGTTCAAAGAGGAGGCCCAACTCGGCTGCTTGGGAATCACTCGGACAAGTTGGACAGGCTTCAGTGTTTTTGGTGAGTTTCATGGCAACAACACTAGCCTTTTCTCTCTTCATTTCTCGTGCCAGAAAGAAGAGGAGGAGAGGAGAGAGCTACCTCGGCTTTTTCATACGTGATACATTCAAATTAAAGAAGAAGAAAAGGAAGAGCAGAAAGAGCTCTCGCAAAAAGAAGAAAAATTTGTATAAAAAACTGAAAGGTCTAGACAAAGACCTTGAAAAATCAATGCTTGACGATAAGAGTCGCCGGTCCCGAGGATCTCGTAGCCGCAGCCGTGGCGGCTCTCGCTCAAAGAGCAAGTCATCATCACGCAGTAAAAGTGGCAGCAAGTCTAGATCTAAATCGAGACTCGCTGCTCAGACCGTAAACCCTTCTTCCAGCAGAAGATCAACGACAAGTCGTTCGAAGAGTAGACCGAAGAGAGAAGTTGTTTAGGGCTTAAAAATATTGTAAAAAGAAGAGCACATTCATAAACATAGCCATCCAAGTCATTTTAACATCATTGTGTGCTCCTGTAAAACAAAGGAATATACTACTACACGTACTCGTACTTGTAGGTTTTTGGTATTCTTGACTTCACGATTTAGCTGTAGTTATGGTTACATCACACCTAAAAGCCCTCACCCTTTGCCTTTGTGCCCGTAGCAACGTCTGATTTCGATCCGATTTGGCAATCATTAAGGTTGCAGTTATTTCCGACCGTGCAACCTTCCGAAAAAATCGAGTTCTGTAACACACAGTTTTCACCTATGGTGACATTATCATGAACGACAACATTGTTCAAGCGACACCGATTTCCAATTTTCACATTGCGTCCAATAGAGCTTGATTTCACTTGAACCTTTTCACCGACTTCCGCTCCTGGCAAAGTTATCGTGTTGAATTTTTCGTTCACCGAAGTACCACTTGGTAGGTAAAGGACATTTGTTTCGTGTTTCTTCTCCGTCCTCTGCTTTTCATCCACCACTTTCGAGGACGCGATAGCTTGTGATACGACCTCTCGACATGCATACGTATACGCCGGGATAGTACAAGCACGAAGCGTCAACTTGGAAGAATCCCGAGAGAGCACATTTGCTGAAACTAGAAACGGGTGGTCAGAATCGGCGCCAAAATCTGAATCTCTCACATCATCTTCAAAATGGGTGCTTCCATGTCTCAGCTCCCCAGTCAGTTTTAATTCACTTAGGGTTTGAATCAATGTCTCCATCACTTCATCACTCTCGTTCTTTTTATTCTTCCCTGTGTTTACACCGAACGATGCCTTCATCCCACGAAATTGACGTGAAATCAGAAAAGGAACAAATTCTTTCCCTAGTTCCTTCATAAAAGATTTCACTTTCAACAACTTTAGAACCCAGGGTGAGAAGCAGAATACATGCAAATCGCTCCATGCCGTTTTAATTATAATTTGATTCATGGGACAATGGAGCCTTGCCTTTGGAACGTGCAATTTCGGGGTTGAGCCTGTGTTATCTTCGTCCTCTTCCACGTTATACTTGGATTGCTTTAAGATAATTCGTTGAGTAGGTGGTCTGTTCTTGTTCTGGATTGTTGAAATGCCAATGTATTCAATGTCCTCGTCTTCTCTCGCAATTCCACCCTTTTTTGCCTGTGAGAAATATGCAAATCAAGGATTGGTTTAGAAGGATACATTATGGTGGTTGATAGAAGAATAAAGAGAGACCACAATATGAAAGGAACAAGAGAGATATTTCAGGGTGGAAATGATGGCACTGTCTCCTTTAGCTTCGTATTACGCACCTTTGCACTCTCCTTCAATGGAACTCCATTTTCGTCCTCCTCCCCGACATCTGATAGCAACATGCTCATGGCCAAAGGCATACCCTTTTCGATTCCAGTCCTATACTCCCTCCAATGCACATCTGCTAAAGACCCTAAGGCATCACCTCCAAACCTCGACTCCCCGTCTTTAGTGGGTACCAACTGGCCATACAGAACCAAATCAGCAGGGAGGACCATGACATGACTCTTTTCGGATATGGCATTGGCAGTGATGGCGCATCGTAACGCATCCGCACTTCCCGCACATTCTGCAGAAAGGGTTATCAAACAAACATCTGATTCGCGAAACTTAAGCTGTACCTTCTTTATGGAAGCTTCAGGCGTGTCAGTACCAACGCCAGTATCGACCGATCCAGAGGGATTCAAAGCAGGATCCTCCACCTCTGGGGTCACAGCCATGCTATTATTCTCTCGTGATTCTTCTACATTGACAACAGTACAACCCATGCTCAGCAGACTATCTTTGGTGACATCGTCATCTGCACCAATGGTAATCACAATTCGTTCCATCCCTACAGCTTCGCAGTGTTCAAGGAGGTGATGCAGCAGGGGCTTTCCACCCAATGGCAAAAGATGTTTTGGTATATAGGATGGTTTTGAATTTTCATGTTTGCTTTCCTCATTCTTGTCCTCAATGTTTTCGTAATCCTTCTCATTTTCAAACTCGCGATCCATTTCAAGGTCGTCTTTGGCAGTGGTGAGGGGATAGAGACGAGCACCACATGTGCCCGCTAGAATGACTGTTGTGAGTTCCACTTTTTTCATTTTCATATACGTGTGTAGGAAGGTCTTTCGTTATCTAGATTTAGTCAGCGTTGCTACAGTTCTTTCTCGACGTTGAGAATACTAAAACGTTGCACGTTATTATGAGTAGTAGGGCTTTCAGGAGGTTTCAGGCGACCTTAGAAATGTTCTTGCGATTGCGAATTTTTGTTGTTGTTGTTGTTGATGGAAATAGGATGAATTACGATGAAGAATGAAGATGCTAGCTACCGGTGCGGTGCGCCTGCGCTTCCTCGCGTCAAGTAAGTTTGAAAGTATCAATACTTGGTGTAGATTTTGTGCTGTCCAGAATAGTTGCGTACCAGGACAGACGGCGGTTTCACAAAATGGGGGCGAAAGTTACATTCACTCCTATTCTACCCCAACTCAAACTAACCTTGCCTTTTATTTGTCGGTTTTCGACACTCCTACTACGCGAGTCTGTAGAGTCAGAGTCATACGACGGTCCTTTAGTTGTTGTAGTTGTACGTTGTACCGCGGGGGTAGACCCACCACCAATAAAATGAAAGGATAGCGACACACTACAAGTTACATCATCTTACTTACTTTGCTTTGACATTATTATTCAAAATCCTAAAAACACAATCAACATGGAGGAACGCCACGCACTATCTCAACCAAGAATTAAGTCTCCAGAAAGCGGAAGCCTGGTGTGGCTCGTTGACATTCATAGGAAGGGTGTCCCAGATCCTGTTGATACCATTGAGATCTCAGAGGAAACATTCCCGCCTAGGAAAAAGAAGGGCAAGATTGTATGGCGTCTTCCTTCAGATCATTCGCGTTTGGTACGTTTATTTTGAAAGTTAGGTTCAAAGTTGGACCTTGTTCAGCATTTCATGAACAGCTTTGTTACTGTACGTACGCGTGTATCTAATATTACAACTGCAGCCCTCATTTCCAGTTGACGAAAAGCGTCGCATTTTGGAGGTATTCAAGGAACGTAAGAAAAGTCGTAGGAAGAAGGGGGCAAAGACAGCAACAATATCAACGGGTATTGATGCTGGTGCAACCGCTACTACGATTGCGAATGGCAATCACACTAGTGCAAACTCCTCTGTTTGCTCTGGTGGTAGCTCGAAGGAGAACGCAATGGCGCCAACTACTTCTTGGAAGGTTGATGCGGCTGTGAATTCTGGGAGTAATAATTTCAATGGAAATGCGGTGCCAAATGGTGAACATTCCAATACAAAGCAAACCCACCCTCCTGTAGAAGCAAATGGACGTGGGGTTGACGACTTGAAGAAAAGCGACGATTTGTTAATTGAAGATTTAGCATCATCGTCAACTTCAAAAAGGAAGAAGAAAAAGAAAAAGATCAAGCGTCAATTGAGTGTGGACTTTGTTACCGAAAGTGGGTCTTCTTCTCCTTCAAAAGGGCAGGAGCTTGGCAGCAAAAGTAGCGAGAATGATGTTAGTGCCGTAGAAACGACTCCAAAAGAAAAATCAAAGGAAGAGCAGAATCATCTCCAGCAGAAAGAACAAAGCAAGAATAATCTTTCGCTGCCACCACCTGGGTTTGATAAATCTATGTCGTCGTTAGCACTTAATGACAATGTATCTCAAATCAAATCCAATCGGCAGGTGAGTGCATCTAGCAGTCACCAGTCCTTACCCGACGGCGACGGGGCTTTAGAACAACAAACCACAAAACAACAACACCAGTCCTTACCACCAGGATCACGATGTATCGTGATACCGGAACAAGATCGACCCATGCTACCACCGATACAAATCGGTGATCCACCAGGTCTATCGTCACAAACTCCGCCCAAGACTTCACTCGCTGTAGCTGCTGCAAAAGTATTTGTCGATCTCTACTATCAACACATCACTCTAGGGCTTGCCTCCGGTCTAGCCATGTATTATACGCCTCACGCACAAAAATCAATCAGCGTAGGCGGGGCACACTCCGTCGTCGCTACCCGATATGATATAATGCTTCAACTGCAATCATTAGCCCGCAGTGTTTTTGTAGTACGGGGAGTAGTGTCGCAAGACTCGTTTGATCGCCGAGGTGCACATATATTAGTCACAGGCGTTGTCCAAACGAATGGCGTCATGACACAATTTGCACAAACAATATCCTTGGTCCCGATACCGCAACACGGTCAATACTCATTTCAGATCCATAACGACGCTCTTTCACTGTTGACTAATGGTGATGATGTCGCATAGAATGGGAAACCGGAGGCACAGTCTACTTCGAGTGCCTCATATCATCAGAACCACCAACACCAACACAGATATCAGCCAGGAGATGGGATGCATAATAATCCACCAGGCTTAGGTTCGTGACAAGTGTGATTGAAACGATAAACTTTAAATTGAATTCAAGATTCAAAGCTTTCACTCATTTTTACATTTGAACCAGCTTTTATGAGTATACGCTACAAGTAATCATATAGACACACAAATTAACGCTAGCTAGTAATCATTTATTGATAGGCAACAGTCTCTGTTACAAATAAGCAACGTTGGCAGAGTTAAACGCCAAAGTCATCTACCAAAGTAGTGCATGTGCCCTTGCCCCTGCTATTTACTGATGAGCGATTATCAGCTCTTGCCAGAGTAGTACTTGATTGGTTGGCATTCACAATCGCCTCAAGCTCACCAATACCATTCATCAAAGCATCAATCTCGTTTTGAGCAGAGACGGCTGTTGATATTGCCATCTGAAGAAAAACTTGATCATCTTTTGACTTTTGATGTATCAAAGTAGGAGACGAAGCTCGTAAATCCGCTTGATCGCTGGATAGAGTTTCGTCATCAGTATCTTCAAAGGCACCTTTGGAAAGGTTACTATCCTTGGGATCAGTTACTACGTTCTTTTGCTTTTCTTTGTGCATGCGTTGCAATGAACGAAACTGTGAACGAAGTCCGTTCGACATACAGTCTTCTCTTGACGGTGATGAACCGTTGTCGCTCGTTGGTGGTATAAAGTTAGGCATCTCTATGATCTATAATGGATACGTAAGATCTTTCTAACCCTGTGTTGGTATGCAGATATTATCACTTGCTGGTCTTCAAGCCACTTGTTTGTAGACACGCAATCGCTGCTTATCTCCCGATGTATCAGGAGGCGCAATCTGGCCTTGAATGGTGCACTTGAGAGATTTGCAAATGAACCTTACAACACTCGTGGTGGTGAGGTCGGGTGATTTCTCCAAAAAGATGCGAAGATGGATCAACTGAATCAGCAACTGGACGGAGCTAGTGATTGTTTAGAAGCGTTGGAAGGACTGCGATAGGAAGTAAAAAATATCTCCTTCGGAAATGTGCTTTCTTCCTCAGGAAGTTTTAAGTCGAACAATCTATGTTGAAGCAGTGAGATAACAGTTGGAGTACGTAACGTATTGATAATAATGTAAACTACAAGTAACAACATTGCAATGTCGCAAGCAAGGCATGCCCCGCGCGCGGCCGCCCACTTCAAGATAAGATTGATTCTTTGTGTTATCCTGTGGGGATGGGAGATACCTACCAGCAGTACAGTAACGGTAACGGTAAC
>Ga0115005_10003415_pt1 | contig 12670 bp, 19 predicted proteins | sample ArcOceMetagenome_FD_87163 | JGI IMG/M metagenome (GOLD analysis project Ga0115005, IMG submission 87163) | Marine eukaryotic phytoplankton communities from Arctic Ocean - Arctic Ocean - Greenland ARC118M Metagenome | ecosystem: Environmental > Aquatic > Marine > Oceanic | place: Arctic Ocean... | reverse complement strand
GATTATGAAATTAAAGATTATGAATATCATCCAACAATAAAAGCACCACTATCAAATTAAGATATGACAATACAAAAAATTAAATCAATCGCACAAGATATAATAGCTGATAAGGAATGGGTAAACGATAGTCATTCAGAATCAGAACATAGAGGGGTGGTTATGGGATTAAATATGTTAATCAAACACCTCGAAGAAACACAAGAAGAATTACCAATGGGAATCCAATGGGAGAACATAGGACATTTTGAATAACAACTAATGAAAATAAATTTTAGATGGAGGGTTGTGTTGGTATTGACATATATTGTATTTTCAGTAATATACACAACAATACACTTAATAATTAAATTAATAACATGAAAAAATATAAATTATCATTATACGGCTGGGAAGTTGAAGCAGTTGGACATTCTCTAACAGATAAAAAGGTAGAAGAAATCCAAGACTTAATGAAAAAGAATGAAGTTGAGGAATTGTGGGAAGTAAGACATGAACTAGAAGATGAAGAAATTCTACCAGATTGGTGGAGTCCAGATTTATTTCACGAAACATCTCCACTAGATAACTCTGCACTTCATTGTTACCTTTATGATGAAGATGAAAAGGAGATATCAACATTTCAATTCCATGATATTCCAAGTTCATGGGAAGTTATAGGAGATGATAAAGCAGATGAATTGAATTCAATACATTGTGCAATGCCTGAATATATAGAAGGTGTTGATAATGTATTATGTTCCTTTGATGAAAATAAAGGAGGACTTCAAGAATATGAATTTGAATCAGATACAGTACCAACTCCCAAAGATTTCTATTATACTAATGGTTGTATAGAAACCGATGATGGAGATTGGGATATAATAGATAAACTATTTTTCAAAGGAGTAGAATTAGATATCTCCGATTGGGGAGATAACATGGGTAAAGCCTCAACAGTAGAAATATATCGTAAGGATAAACCAAACATAACATAAACTATGGAACATAGTAGATTATACGAAATTAAAATAGAACAACTTGAAACAGAGTTAAAAGAACTTAAACAGAAACTTGATAAACAAGATTCAATAAAGGATGGATATAAAGAAGAAATTGCAAAATGGAATCTTAAATACAAAGACTTGAAAAAGCAAATAACAAAATCAGAATAGATGATTAGAACAGCAGAATGTGTATCACCGATGCACCCAGACAAAATGTGTGATAGAATATCAGACAGATTATTAGATTTACATTTACAACAAGACCCAAACTCACGAGTAGCAATTGAAACTTGTGGAGGAATTGGTATGGTGTTTATCACAGGAGAAGTTACTTCAAATGCAGTAGTAACACGAGAAGATATCGTAAGAGCAGTGCATAATATAACTACCGATGATACGATTGAAGTTATTATTAACATCAACTCACAATCACCAGAGATTGCAAATGGAGTAGATACTGGTGGAGCAGGTGACCAAGGAATAATGATTGGTTATGCTTGTAGAGATAATGAAGAATTCTTACCACAAGAATATTATTTATCAAGAGAATTAAATAAATTTGTATTTGATAAATATCCATATGATGGTAAAACTCAAGTTACTATGAATGGCAACTCACTTAGAGTTGTATGTTCATTTCAGAAATCACCAACTCCGGTACTAGAACAATTGGTAATGGAATACTTTAGGAAGTATCCTCAGTATCACATTGAAGCATTACATATTAATCCAGCTGGGGAGTGGAACATTGGTGGGTTTACTGCTGATGCAGGATTAACTGGTAGAAAGTTAGCAGTAGATAATTACGGACCTAGAGTTCCACTTGGTGGTGGAGCATTTAGTGGTAAGGATTGTACTAAGGTTGATAGAAGTGCAGCATATATGGCAAGAAGAGTTGCAGTAGATATTTTAGAACAAAGACCAGAAGTACAAGAAGTAATGGTTCAACTTGCATATGCAATCGGATATGACCAACCACTTCAAGCAACTGCTATCGTTGATGGAAACCACGAATTTATCAAAGGATATGATTTATCACCTAAAGGAATTATTGATTTCTTAGAACTTAGAAATCCAATATTTGGTAGAACTGCTGGTTTTGGACATATGGGTGCCGGATTTAATTGGAAATAAATTAGGATATATGAAATAAATTTCGTATATTTGTATAACAAAGAATAAAACATGAAAAAATGTAGTAAATGTAGTAAAGTTAAGGAAGATAAAGAATTTATCTGGCATAGGACAAATAACGAATATACTGCATGTTCATCATGTAAAGATTATATTCATGATATGGAACGAAGTATACCAGCTGGTGTTTATATGATTAGAGAAAAAGGAGTTCCTGTTTATATTGGAGAATCATACATTCCATATAGAAGAAGAAAGGAACACCTTTCTAAATATAAAGATTGGAATTCTGTGAAACATAAATCAGAATTAACTAAAGCAATATTTCATGGAGATGTTATTAAGGAGAATACAACATTTGAAATGCTACATGAAAATATAGATAATGATATTAAACATAGTGTGGCTAGAAAGGATCTTGAAAAAATAGAAATAGAAAAATACAATCCAAAATACAACAAATGAACATAGAACAAATAGTAAAAGATAACCCAAACGATATGGAATTGGGAAGAGTTATACGTAATTTATACAGAAAGGAAGAATCTTATTTTAAGAAACATACTGATGTAAAAATATATGAATCACCAGATAAAGGAAATACAGTATATTCAAGGCCGTTTGGTGGGGATATATCAGAAAGAAAATTAATAACAAACCAATTAACAATATTCGATGATGAAGCTTATAAAGAATCCAAATAAATTAAGAACACCCCTTTTACCAAAAAAAATGTCTCAGTTGGATGTTGATTCTATTACAGAAAAATTAACAACTGAATTAACCAAACATGGCGGATTGGGATTATCTGCTAATCAGATAGGATTAACCGATAGAGTTTGTCTAATCAATGTAAAAGACCCATTGATACTAATTAACCCAAGGGTTACTGAAACATCAAAAGAAACCGTTGTTTATATAGAACAATGTTTATCTTTAGATAAAACAATGGCAAAGCCAGTTAAAACAATAAGACATAAATCATTTACAGTAGAATGTGATAACTTAGGAACAGTTATATTCTCATCTGATAAAAAAGAAGGAGAGGATTGGAAAAATTCTGATGAATTCTATGCAGATGAGGGGTTGTTAGAATGTGTGTGTGCACAACATGAGATAGACCATTTAAACGGAATACTCATTACGGATGGAGTTCGAAGATATAATACAACAGTTACACGAGGAAGAAAATACGGCAGAAATGAAAGAGTAATGGTTAAATTATCTGATGGTAGTACTGAATTTATGAAGTACAAAAAAGCAGAAACATTAATCAAACAAGGAGCTGAAATTTTATAAATTAAACGAAAACATGGCAAAACTTATATTTAGATATACTGATGAGGATTTCATTAGTGAGATTAGAGAAGCAAAATCAGTAGAACTTGATGTTCCTGGTGATATGGATATTCACGAATTCAAGGTAATGTGTATTAGACTTGCAGCTTCAATCGGTTATACTGAAAAAAGCATCACTAACGGATTTGGTGATTTGATTTACGGAGAAGAAAATAAACATAACTTAAAAGATTTATTAGATGAACTCGGAATCAAAAAAGATAATAAAGGAACTAACAAATAAATTACTTACACAAACTTTAATAACACAAACCATTATTGATTTATTAATAGATAAGGGGTTTTGTACTTCGGAAGAATTTGATAATAGTTTAACAGAAACTATTACCGATATGCAAGATATGGTTATAGAGAACTCCGATTTGGTGAACACACTCGGTAGTTTCTTGAAAGATGATTTTGATTCAAAAGATGAATCGGATGATGTATCAGTTATGAGTGGAATGTTCTACGGTCCTATAGGGGAAGCTTAAAAATACAAGAAAAAGCTTGGATATATGAATTATTTTTCGTATATTAGTAGAATAGTTTAATCAAAATAGGAGACTACATGAAAAGACCAATAATATTTTCGGTGATAATATCATTATTGTCATTTGGAGTAATTGATTCGGCAGCACTAAAAAAAGCAGAATCGGAATCTAATGAAATAGATTTAGTTGATATACTTAAGGAACAGGAATTAGAAAAACAATGTTTAATTGAAAGTATAATACTACAAGAACAGTACCACCAACAACAATTAGATAGTTTTCTAACTGATATAGGATTTAGAGAAAGTGGTAACAGATATGATATCACAAACAAATGGGGTTATATGGGTAAGTACCAATTTGGAAAATCAACTCTAAAAGGATTAGGATTCAAAGTAACTAAAAAAGAATTCTTATCTAACCCACAACTACAAGAAGAAGCAATGATGGCTTTATTATTACACAACAAAGAAAAATTACAAAAGTACATTGATGTATTCGATGGACAAACCATCAATGGTATGTTAATTACTGAGAGTGGAATATTAGCAGCTGCACATCTTGGAGGACAGGGTTCTGTAAAACGATACTTTAAAAATGGAAAAGTTTTTAGGGATGGGAACGGAACAAAAATAACATCATACATGAAGAAATTCAGCGGATATGATATACAACTAAATTATAAATTACAATCATGATAGAATTATTAACAATCTATAATATTATACTAGGAGTTTCAGTATTATTAAACTTAATACTATTAATAGGAGTTAGAAACCTATTAAAACAAAGTGAACAACTCGAAGATAGACTTATCTCATCAATAAATGAAATTAGAGGACGTATAGAAAACACATTAACATCTATGAGAGATATTGATAACAGAGAAGTATTCGAGAAGGATGATGAAGTAGGAGCTTCCTTCACAGAACTTAAAAAATTAATAGAAGACCTTAACAACGAAATATAAAAATATGCCAAAACCAAGAAGAAAAAAATCAAAGATATACTTTGGTTCTCCTGCCCAAGAAGCAATAATTGAATATAATAATTCAAGTGATTCGGTACTCCGGTCTAAAATATATGAAGAACGAATTAAGTATCCATTCGAAAAACTTGCAGAAAATGTTCTTAATACTTTCAAGTTTTCATATTTCGATGTATCAAAAAAAGATATCCAAACTGAAGTAGTTTCTACTATGGTAGAAAAAATACACATGTTTAAGGCAGATAAGGGACGGGCATTTTCTTACTTTACTATTATTGCTAAGAATCATTTAATTCTAAAAAACAATGGTAACTATAAAAGATGGAAACAAAACTCTCTATTATCTGCTATGCCAGAAACTTGGAATCCTGAAAATGATTTCAATGAAACTTCTGAAAACGATGAGTTCAAAGAATTTAAACAAATAATGTTAAAGTACTGGGATAGTAATCTAAATTCTGTTTTTACTAAGAAGCGAGATTTACAAATAGCAGATGCAATACTTGAACTGTTTAGAAGAAGTGAGTATATAGAAAACTTCAATAAGAAACATTTATATCTCCTAATAAGAGAAATGACAGATTGTAAAACACACTATATAACAAAGGTTGTAAATGTAATGAAGACTCATCAAAAGAAGATGTTAAATGATTATCATGAGTATGGAGAGTTTAGAGAACCAAGAAAAAAAGATTTCTGGTCATCCAAGGAAGATGATACCAAAGATGTTGATTCGAATCCATATATAGATAATGATTATTTGTAATATTTATATATAAAGAGATATATGATAAGTGGTTATATTTTAGGAATAAGTTGTGGATATCATGATTCTGCTGCTTCGTTGATAAAGGATGGGAAAGTGTTAGGAGCATGTGAAGAAGAAAGATTCACAGGTATAAAACATGATTCATCGTTTCCAATTAATACTATTAATTGGTTGGTTAGTGAATTTAAAATTACACCTAATGATTTAGAGGCAGTTTGTTTTTATGAAAATCCAAAATTAAAATTAGATAGAATTGAAACTTCTACAAAAAAAGGAGGATGGAAAAACTTCTTTACTAGATTAAAAATAATATCTAAAAACAAGAAAGTATATAAAGATACAATATCACAACTAGAAACTTTACGAGGAAATAAAACACAGTTAATTTATTGTGATCATCACTTATCTCATTTGGCATATTCATATTACACATCTCCTTTTAACGAATCTGCTTTATTATCGGTTGATGGTGTCGGAGAATGGGAAACTACTTCACTTGCAAAGGCATCGGATGATATTAAAAAAATAGGTTCTGTTAAGTTTCCACATTCTTTGGGAATGTTATACTCTACATTTACTGCATTTTTAGGATTTAAACCAAACGAAGGTGAATACAAAGTAATGGGATTAGCTCCATATGGAGATGCATCTAAGTATATAAATAAATTCAAACAACTATATACTGTTACTAAGAATGGTGGATATGAATTAAACATGGATTACTTTACATATGAGTGGTCAACAAATAGTATGTTTAACGAAAAGTTATCAGAATTATTTGAAATACCAAATAGATTACCAGAAGAAACGTTAGAACAGGTACATAAAGATATTGCAGCATCTCTTCAACAAATTTATGAATTCTTATTTTTTAGATTATTAGATACATTATACAAACAAACCAAATCCGAAAACTTATGCTTAAGTGGTGGGTGTGCATATAATGGTACTGCTAATGGTAAAATTTTAAAAAGAACAAAATTCAAAAACTTATATATTCCACCAGCTCCATCAGATGCAGGTTCAGCTATTGGATGTGCATTGCACTATGCCTATAGTACTCCAGGAAATAGAGTTGATAATTCTAATCCATATTTAGGACCAACATTTAATACCGATGATGTAGTTACTGCTCTTAAGGTATATGAGAAGGATGTTTGGGGTGAGAGAAAATTATATGAACAGATAACCAATATAGTTGCAAATGAAATTGTAGATGGAAATGTAATTGGTTGGGTAGAAGGTAGAATGGAATTTGGTGCAAGAGCATTAGGTAATCGTTCCATACTTGCAAATCCAAGAGATCCTCAAATGAAATCTCGTTTGAATAGGGTTATTAAAAAAAGAGAAGGGTTCAGACCTTTCGCACCAATGGTATTAGAAGAATCATCTTCAATATATTTTGATTATGAAGATACCGTACCATTCATGAATCAAGTTGTCAAAGTACGAGATGAACACAAACATCATTTACCGGCAATAACTCATGTAGATAATTCGGCAAGAATACAGACAGTTAATAAAAGACAACATAGAAGAATGTATAATTTACTTGAACGGTTACAGGTTATAAATGAGTACCCACTTGTTATTAATACTTCTTTTAATTTAAAAGACCAAACAATGGTATTAACACCACTTGATGCAATTAAAACATTTTTAAATTGTGAGATGGATACCTTAATACTTAACAATTATATTGTAAAAAAGAAAATTAAATAAAGTTTTCTCTTAACTATAATATACTTATTGTAAGATAGAGGATACTAATAATAGGTTATAAATTCCCTCAAAAATCTCTAATCGTATAATAAAGTGGTTAGAAAAACAACCCTACTTTCGTGGGGTTTTTTTATACATAAATATATAAACCCCTCATACACTTCTCTAATTGGGTATCAAATATATATTGCAACTTTTTACTTCATATATACCATAGTTATTCTAGACATGTCCGATGTTTTATATAAGGAAGAGGTTATACAATTCTAACAAAAAAACAAAGGAGAACAACAATATGGAATTTCTAAACAAAATGGGTGATTGGGCAAAATCACTAACAGAAATCGGTATCAGTATCATTGCTCTTGGAGTAGTACTTGAAGTATTATTCAAAGGTGCATCGATTCCTTTTTGGCCTGAAATATCAGTAGTGGATAACATTATGGGTATTATTGGTTCATTAAGTAATGAAGGCTTACTAGGTTTAGTAGGAGCTGGAGTTATATACCATATCATGAAAAAGAAGGTATAAGACACCTTCTTACCAATGTACATTAAAAGAGAACCTCACCTTAAAAAGTGAGGTTTTTTTGTTTATCATATTTATATACAAGATAATATAGTAAAGCTATGAGCACAGAATTCGAATTATTTCCAGGAAAGAACTTAGGTGATTTGTTTAAGGATATCTACGAGAACCAACAAACTAAGAAACTTAGGATATCAGAATTAATCGCTGAAATGAGAAAACTCGTCCGTCATGCACCTGATATGATGGCAATGGGACCGATTATAAGAGATTTAATTGATTCGGCAGTTAAGAACGATGATTCACTTATAAAAATGGCAGCAATCGCACAAAGAATCATTGGGGCAAACCAAGCTTCTGATGGTGATTCCGGATTTTTATCAGATGCAGAGAAGGAACAATTACTACAACAGTTCGATGAATCTTTAAAAGAAGTTGGTGTAGAAAATGATATTAAAGTTGATGACCTTACAAATGAAATTGAAGAATTAAAACAAAAAGTAAATAATGAGTAGATTATCACAAGCATCTGCTACTTCCGGTCGTACCATTAGAGGTATTGATACTAAAACTAACGTTGGAGTTGTTCTTGATGTCATAACTAATGTTGAACATCCTGCTATACTCAATACTGGTGTAACTACTGATGATGAGAATAGAAGTACCTACCTAATAGGTTCAGTAAAAATTAGAAGAATAGATGATGTTACATCACATCCTGATCAACTTAGATTTTATGAACCAATTGATTATTCTATTTTAGATTTACCTGTAATTGGTGAAACAGTTGAAATTCTTTCTTTAACAAATGGACAAAAAGTATACCGAAGAATAACAAGCTCCAATGTTAATTCAGGAAACATAACAGAAGGAATTGATAAACTTCTTTCACCTGAAAATGAAAAACCAGCAGATGGAGGATCATCTGATTATTCTACTTCATCACAAACAGGTACACCCAATTCTTCAGCAGAAGGTGTAGATGAAGGTCCGGAAAATGAATATTTCGAAACTACTCAAGTAAATCATCTAAACTTCTATGAGGGAGATAAAATAGTACAATCTCGTTTTGGACAATCAATAAGATTTAGTGGATATAATAATATAGATAATGTTTTAGCTCCAACTATTGTAATACGAAATAGACAAGGAACTAAATCTTTAGATGAACTATTAAATGGTACACCTTTATATGAAAATATTGTTGATGATGGTTCAGTTATTGTATTGGCAAGTGGAGAACATTTATTAGAATTCACTCCTGGTCAGATTGATACACCAATGGAGACTACTCCAATATATGCAGAAGAACCAGAATTGAAAGGAACTGACCAAGTTCTTATTAATAGTGGTAGAATTATTTTATCATCCAAGGATTCTGAAATGTTATTTTATTCCAAAGGAAACTATTCATTTATATCGGATGGTAAATTGACAATTGATAATGGATTAGATGGGGCAGAGATAGATTTAAATGGAGAGTATAGAACTACTACTAATGATAACAACATGTATTTCATAGGAGGAGCTGGAGAAATCTATTTAAATACTGAATCAACTGCAGAACCATTATCAAGAGGACAAACTCTTATTGATATTCTTGCAGAATTATGTGATGCTATAAATGCTCAAATATTTTCAACACCAGCCGGACCTACAATGATGGGACCGAACAACCGTGGTGATTTCAATAAGATTAAATCTAAATTAGATACTATACTATCCACACTTAATTATACAGAATAACTCATGTCTTTCTCAATCTTCAAACAAAGTATGATGAGCTACATGCAGAATCAGGATGGTATAAAGGCATTTCCTGAATTCGCTCAAAAGATTACTTCAGAATATGATATGTGTATTAGGAGAGGTTTACAGACAATAAACAATATTCCAATACAGACACCAAATATTGCATTAATGCAAACTTTAGTTACACTTGCATGTACAACTGCACTTGCAAAACAAAAAGGAAAGCATACTTTTGCTGATGATATTGGTAAAGGAGTCTTAGGATATTGGACAGGTGCAACATTAGTAGTGGGAATTCCACCCATAATTCCAGCTCCAGGTTCTATGTTAAATGTATCATCAACTGCAGCATTTGTAACAACACCAGGAACTTGGACACCTGTAGGACCACTTGACCCAACTGATGATAGTGGAGCGTTTTTAGATAAACTTATTGCATCAATGGTATCACACTTAACAACAATTCAAGGATTGTATATGACAATGTCGTTATATCCAGGTGTACCTCCATTCGTTGCACCAGGTGTTTTAACATGGACTGGGTTTAATGTTCCATAGTTATTTAGAACCATAAAATCAACAAAGATATATTTATAGTAAGATAACAAGAAATAGAAATGAACAACAAACAATTAATTAAAGTAATAAAGGCACTAGTTGAAGTGGAAGTTGCTAAAAAGCAAACTCTATTTTTGTCTAAAACATTTCCTAAAATCTTAGAAGCTGAAGTTAGTAAAAGATTATTGGAAGTTACGAGTGTACCAAAAAAGGTATTAAAGAAGAAAGTACAAGATCCATTTGATATGGCAAATGAAGCTCTTCGAGTAGAACAATCAGCAACGGTTGTACCAATACAAGAAAACATACAAGCACCACAGAGAACATTCTCAAAGAACGCAGTATTAAATCAAGTATTAAATCAAACAACTCCCTTTTCTAAAGCACAGAGAAGTGGACAAGGTGGTGGGGCATCTGTATTGGATGGTTTGCCACAACAAACACAACAAACACAACAACCAATAGTTCAAGAAAATACCCACATACCTTCTTATATGGATGCAGAACCAGATATTGACCAAACGGTTAGTATGGGAACATCTTTAGGAGCAGGTGGTACAGAAGCATTAAGAGCTCAAATGGCTCACAAAATGGGATATCAACAAATGGCATCTACTCAAAGTAAAACTGGATTAGGAGTTCAGACTGGGTTGCCTGGTTTAGATAGAATATTAAATAGAGATAACTCTGAACTTGTTAAAAAGTTTAAGAGATAAAATAAGGAATAATTGATATGGCATACATTCTTGATAAAAAAATAGTAAAAGATTCAGGCGAGTTCAGTAACCACGCATATGGAATTACTTTACCTATTCAACAAGGAGGAGGTGCTATGTTTAATCAATCCTTTTCATCATTTGAAGCTGCTAAAAGTAATTTAAAAAATTTACTATTAACAAATAAAGGAGAAAGGCCATTTCAACCAGATTTTGGTACTGGTCTTGCATCTTTATTGTTTGAACCACTTACTGATGGGGTTCTTGAAGAAAAACTCGAATCAGCAATAACAACTAGTGTTAACTTCTGGTTACCATATATTGATATTGATGAAATAGAGGTACAAATGACTGATGAGATGAAAGATTTAAATAGAGCAGTAGTAAAATTGTTATTTTCAGTTGGTGGGCAATTTGAATCACAAGAATTAACATTCAACATAGAGGCATAAAAGAAATGGCATTAAATCAAACCACAAAAAAATCAAATTCAGGTAGGGACATAAAGTACCTTAATAAAGATTTCTCACAATTTAGAGATAATTTAATTGATTACGCAAAAACATATTTCCCACAAACTTATTCCGATTTCAATGAAGCTTCTCCTGGAATGATGTTCATAGAAATGGCATCATATCTTGGTGATGTACTATCTTACTATACGGATGATTCATTAAAAGAATCTTTAATGTTATATTCCGAAGATAAACAAAATGTAGTTGCACTAGCAGAGTACCTTGGTTACAAACCAAAAGTAACATCTGCATCTATAGTAAAACTAGCAGTATATCAAACAGTACCAGCAATTGGAACAGGAGAGGATGTGAGACCTGATTTAGAATATTGTTTGAGAATTAAAGAAGGAATGGTTGTTGTAGCAAATTCAACAGGTACTCGATTTAGAACAACGGAGTTATTAGATTTTTCAGTAGAAGATAATAGAGAGATTTCAATATATCAAAGTAATGATGGAACACCTACAACGTATTTATTAAAAAAATATATAAGTGCACAATCTGCAGAACTAAAAACTATCGAATATGATTTCGGAACTTCTCCAAACCAATTTTCTAAAATAGATATTGGAGATAATAATGTAATTGATATTTACGATGTAAGAGATTCTAATGGTAATAAATGGTATGAAGTTCCTTATTTAGCACAAGAAATGGTTTACATTGATTATGCAAATTCAGAACAAAACGATAAAGATTTGGCTCAATTCAAAGAGTCTGTACCAAATGTTCTTAAAGTGTTAAAAACATCAAGAAGATTTACAACAAAAGTAAATGAGAATAATACAACAACACTTGTATTTGGAGCAGGTAATGTAACAGGTGATGATTCAACACTAGTTCCTACTTTTAAAAATGTTGGATTGGGATTAAATTCTTCTATTGATAAAATGGGAGCAGCATTTGATCCTTCAAACTTTCTAAAAACAAAATCATATGGACAAGCTCCTAAAGGTAAATTCACCGTATCTTATTTAGTTGGTGGGGGAGTAAAATCAAATTGTGGTGTTGGTGAATTAAATAATATTGAAACAATTTCATTTGATGAAGATGGTACATCGTTTCAAAATGAAGAAAAGAAATTATATAACATATCCAAAGCCTCGGTTGCTTGTGATAACGAAGAACCTGGTACAGGAGGAAAGGGTGCAGATACAATTGAGGAAATT
>Ga0115005_10003413_pt1 | contig 12672 bp, 8 predicted proteins | sample ArcOceMetagenome_FD_87163 | JGI IMG/M metagenome (GOLD analysis project Ga0115005, IMG submission 87163) | Marine eukaryotic phytoplankton communities from Arctic Ocean - Arctic Ocean - Greenland ARC118M Metagenome | ecosystem: Environmental > Aquatic > Marine > Oceanic | place: Arctic Ocean... | reverse complement strand
TGGGTGCTACTGATTCTTTTGTTGGGACTGGTGGTGCTCTCATTTCTTCGGGTTCCATTGCGTGCTTCCATGCCTGGATTGATTCAGACATGGTATTCAAAGCAAAGGCTTCGTCCTCTGTACTACTTTTGATTAAATACGTGCTATTAAATGCTGCATAAGTATCGTTGTTTATTAATTCATCAAAATCAATATACATAGCAAGCCGATTGAATCGCATCGAGGCCAGCCATTTGATTAACTGTTGGGCATCGTGGATTGTATGATCCGAATGCGATCCAATCACACACAAACAACACACACCAGTGGTTTTCTTGCCGAGAGAAAGGTCAAGACTACTCATGGATTTAAATATTTCTAATTCACGCCGAACCCATTCCAATGTCACGTCACACTTTCCATTGAATACAGTCGGATCAATATGGAAAGAATTGGGAAAGTGACCCACACGGTGATAATTGAAAAATGTTCGAACATCTAAAAAGTAATACTTCAACGTGTTTGAATTGTCCGAGGCAGTGAAATAGGAATATATATCTTTGCTAAAAATTGGCATCACCACCAGATTCAATGAATGATCCAATTTTTCCACCACTTGATTGTTGTCGACTTCCTTGGTACTCTCGGCCTCGGTCCCAAATATATTCGACGACACCCAGTGCAAGTCCTTTTCCGGTGTCAGTGTGATCATTTCAACCAATTCTGTGAAATAACGAGGGGTATTGTGCTGCAACCAAGTCGCATACTTTAATACTTGGTGGATGTTGTTGATCTTTAAATTGACAACTGTGTGTGGTAGATCAAAATTTGCGGCCGACAATAAAATGTCTCGATTGGTGAGCAATGCTGCCAAACCAAAAAAATAAATGTAGGAGAGGTGCTCTTTTCTGGATAACATCAATACGTAGTCCCACAACAACAAGATCTCATGTTGAATGCTCAGTTTTGCCGCAAAGTACGTTAAGAACCATGGGGTCGAGTACAGTTCGGGTGTCAAATCACTTTCCATGAAATGTTCATAAAGAAAAATGTCGTGGTGTCGAAGCAATGATGAAAACAAGACATGACATAACTGCAATGTTGTAAATTCTTCTTGTAAAAATAAGTTGGGGAGAAATTTAGATGAAAAGGCGTCGAACAATTCAAAACGAAGGTTCAATTCAGTTGACGACGGTACAACATAGACAAAAGGAGCCAAGACTTCATTCAAACCCTGACGATACATGCAACCTTTCCGCTTGCAATAGTAAGTTAATAAAATTTCCAATTCATGCCGGGTCTGTTCTTGTCGAAACAAGCTGTCTTGGGTACGAGTTCGAAGAACATCTGCACGGATCACTCGTTGGTTGATCAATTCTTTGTCCAAAATTTTGGTGGCTTCGAGGGATATGCTCCCTTGCCCTGGTTTGCTTCGAGGGACTTGGAGCAGGACTCTGTATGTATCTTTTCGAAACAGTGTGGGTATGTGTCCCAAGTTTTTGACATGCGTTTTGATTTTGGAAACGATGGGTCGTCTGCGATTGAGCTCTTGCCCGAGTTGGTGCACGCTCGGTGTTAAGAGTTCAGGGTTGACGTGTTGGTACACAACGCACCAAGGGAGTCGAATGGAACACACACATGTTGGATGGCCGACAGTCAGTGTCTTTTGTTGGACGACACCAATGGTGGTGACTACGCCGACACCAAATGCAGTGGTAAATGGATCTCCAGCGGAGATGAGGGCGGCAGCGCTCATGTTTAAATGGTGTTGGGCAATCAATTCAGATCATTTACATTGCTGTGAATCGCAGTAGTAGTGAAATCACAGGCTGTTAAGTTTTCATTTCTCAATCATGTTCTCAGAAAGGGGTAAATGTTCGGTCTTCGTTTAGTTCATCAAAACCCACTTGTGTAAAACCATCGTCAGTTTGGACGGAGGTGTTGGTGTACCACTGCACTGTTGCGATTTTGAACTTACAGTGGTCGGTCCTGGCTACCGGGTGGATCTATACTATTTCAATTAACCGGCTGACGGCTTGGTGTTAGTCTTGCGACAAGAACAAGATACCTGATGGCCGCCATGTCACCCCCCCCACTGGGAACTTGCACATTGGCCGCGACTTGCGTTTTTCTCTTTCTCACAAATCCTTTCATATCTTTGAACGACGTGTCTCTCCTGCCACTGTTGATTGTGCCCCCGCATTTGCAAATTTATCGGTTGCTCTCTTCTTCGTTCTACCATGCGTCCTTCTTTCACATCTTGTTCAACATGTTGGCTTTGTTCAGCTTGGGCAGTTCTTTGGAAAACAGGATAGGCACAGTTCGTTTTCTCTCGTTGTCCTTCGTTGTAGCTGTCGTCGCCAGTGTCTTTTATGTCGCTGTATGTGCTCTCTTTTTTACATTGTTCAATGATCAGACGTGGATGTTGTACAGTGCTGTTGGGTACTCGGGTGTCCTGTTCGCGTATGCCAGCATTGAAAGTCTTTTGCCCCAAGCCGCACCGACCCGTTCCTTTTATGGATTGTTCAATGTACCCACCAAGTATTACCCGTTGTTGCTCATCTTAATGTTGCAAATCTTAATGCCAAACGTTAGTTTCCTGGGGCATGTGTCTGGCCTAGTGGTTGGGCTCATGCAGGTGAAAGGTTTGTTGTATTGCCTGTTGCCCCCACAAAGTTGGGTTGTGCGAGCAGAAGACAATGGTTGTCTTTCGTTTGCCAATCGACTTTCGAATTTTGTTCGTTGTCCAGAAGTGGCAGTGGGTAGTAGTCGTAGTGGTAGGAACAGAGAATGTCCATGGTCTTTTTCGTTTTCATCGGGAAGCGGTGGCACCGACGGAAGCAACAGCAACAGCAGCAGTGGGGGTCGTACCAGTACAGGTACCGCCGACGCCGACGACCCAGAAAAGGGGTACAATTGGGGCAGTCAAGGAAATAAATTGGGAAATGGTCACGAGGAAAAGAAAAATGATGTGGTACAGGTAAACCTGGATGCAATAGAGGAGGAAGATGACGACGACGAGTGTGAGGAAGGCAAGTCCGAGGATGCTCGTCTGTTGGGTGTGTGTGAAACATAAATTTACGTTTTTTTGAAAAAAAGGTGATTTTAGCATGTACCACACCGGGTTGTATGTATGTATGTAGAATGTTTAAGCGGCTGCTGCAATCAATCACTGACCAACACATTTTTTTACAACGAACCACAAGTGTTTTTGTTGACATTCCCCCATCCAATTTTTTTCCCTTCAAGATCAAACACAAGGTAATAGTTGCGCATTGTAGTGTCTCCAATAATGAAACCAGAACCGCCAGCACTCCCTCCGTCACGAATGCCCAAACAATACTGATCGGGTGAAGCAGCAAGCGGACTACCTTTTAACAAATAGTCACGACTGGTCATGATTAAATCCACGCCGTCCAAATTCATGGTCACGTCGGGGTACGACAGCAATGTAGAGTCGCTGAGGCTGACGCATTTCATTGACCAAAGCTCATTGCAGGACGTTAAACTGCTGTCGGCACACATGGCGGACTGAAGTGCTTTCATCACTTTTGTCGGTGCCAACAATATGTTCGTGCCCGTGTCCAAGATTGCGGCTTCGTTGACTTGAATGGTTGGACTGCTGCTTCCACCACTGCCCCCCAGCGTCAAAGACACGACCTGCACCGAATGAAACCCCCGTCCTACGTCTTTGACGTAATGAATTGTGCCGTTCGACAAACGCGGATCGGCGCCACCTATGGTTATGGTGCCGTTTGATTTTGTGCCTTGGTGCATGCACATGGCCCAAATGTTGTCACATTTGCCGCCCGCAACCAATTGAGCAAACACGTCTTCCGACCCACCTTGCGTGAACCCCATCACTCCGCCAATCTCTTTGAACTGGTCGAAATTACTGGTTTGTTTTTGGATATCGCCCAATTTGACAGTGACAGGGCCGTACCCGGCCAGACTCACCGCGTCCGTGTAGGTTGGACCTGAAATGGTGCACACTGCTGTCGGATCAGTGAGATCACACGTTTGGTAGGAATTGGAAAACGGGAAAAATTGTTTCTTAGCGGTCGAAGAAGCCGACGGGTCGTAAGCTTTGTTGGGGCTTTGGGTCGGACAATTGTCGCAACCCTTGCCAGAGATGTCGAGATCGCCACTGCCACTGTCGATGCAGACGGGGAAATCAACCGGGGGTGTACCGACTTGCACCGTGGTCCAGTAGATAGCCGTGGGCCAGACCGCCCCCCCGGCAGGAATGGACGATCCATTGGTCAGAATATTGTGAATTCTGGAGCGAGGACCAGCATGCACCATGTGCGTGTGGAGGTGGGTGTTGGAAAAGGCTTCGATTCTTGTCGTGGCCAAGGCCAATAATGCCGTGGCGATGGCGATGGGGAAGAGCATGTTAATGAGGGGTGCCAAGGGTGCGGTGGGGAGCGGGAGGTCCAGACGGTTTTTTGATCTGGTCACTTCGGGGGACCATGTCGCACAAATGTTTGTAGGACTCTTTGAGTCGAAAAGATGTTCCTTAGCAGAACCGAACCTACCTCCCACTCCGCTAAACTAAACTAAACACAACTACTAAAACAGCAGGTGTGGTGTGGCTGGGAGAGCTGTAGATGTAACTAAACTAACACCAGTCAGGAATATTAAAATTTCGTCGTAACCAACGCGGCACTTCCCTGTATCAAATATCATATCTGTCTACCTACCAATGACCACCTTACACTTAGACCACGAGGTTGCACCACCCACTGTGGCGTTGCGTCCAATAGGCAGTGGTTCGTTTGGTACATTCATGCGACAATTGATCTCAACATCCATTCCCTCGAGGATGCTTTCTTTTCTGCCGTCTTACACGCGCTCCTCTTCCTTGGACTGGGAACAAGATGTCTTAAGGACCAATGCAGTCAATGCCGTGTACGTCGCTAGTCCAGACGCGTACCACCAAGAACACGCGGCAGCCTGTTTAAAACATGGCAAACATGTATTGGTTGAAAAACCAGTTACACCCAATTTCATGGTATTGCTGGAGGCATTGCAAACAAACAACCATTCCCAAGCTCTTGTGGTTGGTTTTCAACGACGTTTTGCACATGAATTTGTACGGGCAAAACAAGAGATCGATGGGCAACCGACTTTGCCCAAAGAGATACTCATTGAATCCTTTGATCCAGTTGGGGCCGTCGAGAATATGCCCTTTGTCGTGAACAATTCCATGTGCCATGATGTGGATATGTTGTCATGGATGTTACCATGTGACGATTGCACGACTGAATTAGTGTGGCAAGAGGGTACAACCGATGCAACAACTTCTTCTGTCCATTTAGTGGGTGAGATCAAATTCAAGCAAGGAGAAAATGAATCAAGCATTCGTGTTGTCATCAATTATAAAAAATGTCATTCGTCGTATGTTCAACGCGTCACCATTGATGGCAAATGTTTTGGTTACAATTATACACCTAAACCCAACGAAAGTGAATGTGTGGTGTACAACGATGCGTACATCAAACAATTTCTTTTTTTCATTCACTCCATTCATAAAAAAAATGATTATCAAATTGATGGTCAAAGTATGAATTATGAAAGTGATTTGGAGGAACGAAACAGATTGGATTCGTACGCAAGAAGTTTTAAATGGTTGAAGGAAGCACACGATGTTTTATTTTGACGTTTGAAGGTTTGAAGGTTGCCAGTATCCAAGTTTTAAATTAATACTAGTACTGCCAATACAAGTATGATACATGTGTACAGTAAGATGAGTCACACACAACAACATACGTTATATATATATTATTTTATGTACAACTACAAAAGTACAAGTCCATCAATGATCTATGTATGTATAATAATAATCTTCTACTCGATGCTCAGATGCTGTCATTTGATCTTCATGCTGCCATGAATGAACTTTCAATGCTTCATGCTTCATTCATGCTTCATGTGGCAAAGAAAGAAACTTTGTGGGCCGAGAGTCGTTCGACTTCGGCAAGCAAGATTTTACTTTTACAAAATTCTTGGTATGAAATTTTGCTGTCACCGTCCAGATCCACTTCATCAAATATTTCTTGCGCCAATTCTTGAACAGCAATGGAATATTCTTCGTGCATCTTTTTCTCTTCTTCGTCTGTCCTGGTTTTTTGTTCTGACAATTGATCAATATCAATTTGAAATTGTTTGGCGATATCATGATGGCCATCCACAATCAATTGATCACGACTGAATTTTAATAATTCATGTAACATTTTCATTTGTACATTGGATGTTGCATGAAACATTTTCATCAAACAATCTTTTGTGATGTACCCATCATTGTTCAAATCAAACATTTTGAAACTGTGTTGCCATTGTTGTTCAATAGAACCATTCAAGAGTATTTGCATCCCAGCAATGAATTCATTCACATCCAATGTACCTGATCGATCGAGGTCCATGACATGAAAATGCCTTTCGGCCAAAATATGCAAATCTTTTTCAGTCACGGTTCGTGTCATTAATTCCCCCATTTTTATAACAAGTGCAATGTTGTTTGGGTTGGTGTTTTGTTTGGTGGTGGTGGACATTTTTTCTTCTTCGATGGTCTCACTGGACGAATGGACAAATAAATCGTAGTACATTTTTTTAAATTGCGACAGATTCATAACACCACACCCCTGACTGGATGTTATAGCATTGAACCGTTCAGATACAGCATTGAATTCTTGGGTTGAAAACAGTGTATTCTCCACCGCAATGGTGGGACTGGTATCGTTTGGACCACTGGTACTTTTTCTTGGTGTTACAACAGCACATTGTTTTTCAAATGCACCAACCATTTCACCGACGACTTCATCTAAAAAGTGTGCACTTGCAGTACTGTAAATTTGACTTTTAAATTCAAATTCAACATTAAAATCAATGTCGACTGCATTTGTAGTGTTGTGAACTTTTTCAAACGACCAATGTGTCTTCAATACGCGAAATACACCCGTATCTTTTGAAGTTGCGGTGACAGATTTACCGGGAACAATTGACACTCGTGATGTGTATCGTTCGACAAACATTTTAAAGCCAACGGCAAGTTCTGCATCAAAGTTTTGATCGTCGTACCTTTTTAACACATTCGATTCAACACACCAAGGCACAAACGAAGAGTATTGGTTGACATCCGAAACGACTTGTTGCACATGATTGAGCGAATAATTCAAACGACGACGTTCTTTATACGTCTGCCTTTCGTCGTTGTCTTTCCTAGATGATCTTGAGTTAAATGGCCCACCAAAGGGGAGCGACGGCAGCGTTGGCAAGGAGATAAATGCTCGTATTATTTGTTGGGTGGGAGGCAATGGCCGGTGGCAACGTGCAGCTGCACTGGCAACAGTGATTCTGGCACAACGATATCGAACGAATTGTCCCGCAAGATGCATTGGAGTGGTGTTTTACGTATCAACGATATGACGATGTCCATCGCATCGTGGAGCTGAGGCAGAACGGTTTGCAGACGAACATGTTGGTTTGCAAACTCGAGCCAAACCAAAACGAAGAAGATGAAGAAGAACCGCATTGGGCCCAGCATTCATTGATTCAGATCAACTCTGGTATCGAGAGTGATTGTGGTCAGCATTTGCAGGTCGACATGAATTTGGTACAGGTACCTTACCGACCGTACAAGTTCTACTATCTACCGGTCTACTTATATTATTATTCAAAAGTGTAAATTATTGTGTACCGGGTACACCTTACTAGTATTGCTTATTACCTGTACACCGGTACCCGGTACATCTTATTTACTCATTCATACCAAACCAAAACCGCGATGATATTCCAACGCTACCCCTAACTTTTTCGCCAACACAACCTTCGTGCGGTAAGCAGGCAAATCTAAAATATTAAAACACGTGTGAGAGGTGGGTAAGCGTTCTGAACCACCACCACTTTTTTGTATATGAAATCGCAATTCTCGCAATCCATTTATCGGTACCCGGTCCGACCCAGTAACAAACAGCAACAACTTTCGCTTCATGATTTCAGAATAACTCAATACGATTTCCCAAAACCAAACAACAACATCCTCCGTGGATGTGTATCCAATATATTTGGTCACTTTCGCTAAATCTTCAAAATTACCCACGTTTGCCGAGCCGCAAAGCATCAACTCCAATTCATACGATGAACACAACGACAAAGCTGGACACCCCACTACTCTCAGGAAACCACGTCGAATGGCATCACCGCGACTCCAACAATCACCCACCATGACAAATTGTACGTAATCAGACACATACTCAGAAACATTTCGATTGGTTACAGAATCATCGGTGTTACTTTTACCCAACGATTCAGTCCAAAGTTTGGTTCCAGTACTAGCATGTTCGTCAATGAATGGCACATCTCTTGTAATGGAATACGTACATCCAAAATCCTGTTCAATGTTGCCTTTGTATTCTTGTAACATTTGTAACGATCGGGTAACGGTTGGGTAAAGCATGGCCATGTCTTGAAGGTTTGGTTTTGATGACATGGCAGAGGATGAAGAGGCGAAAGTCTTGTTTGATGAGGTATTCAACGAATGAGGGGATAACCACAAACGGTACAACGCCAAAGGAAAACAGGGTTCCAGCAAGATGCCGTTGTACAATGCTAGCCCCATTACAATTCCAACTACTTCGTACTCCATGACGTCAATGGGATATTTTACAAAATGTGTCTCTTCTGGAGGATTCGAACTACCACTGGAAGTACTACTCGTACGAATCGGAGACGGCGTAAACCAACTGAGTTTTGATTCTTCATCTTGCTGAAACAAGGGGTACGGCGATCGTTTGTACAGACCATTTTTCATGTCCATGCGTTGTCTGGCTATTTCATCCATAATTTGATTGTTCAATCGACTCAACCTGGTACTGCCCGATGATAATTGTGGTTCCATTCCCAAACGACTGGTGTCATAAGAATCTAAAATTTTGGTGGTGTAGAATTCCGTTGGTGCTGGTTTACCAGGGTGCAAGCGTAATATCTGTACTATTTCTTGTCCACGTTCACCTGAATAAACAGCAACGTCATTAATTTCAAATTCTACGGCGGCAGCAGCAGTTGTTGTTAGTGCAGCCGCAGTTGGCGCAGCAGCAGTACTTTTAGTCTCCCCACTGCTGCTGCTGCTGTTGGTGGTGGCATTTGTATTGGCATTTGTATTGGCATTTGTATTGGCATTTGTATTGGCATTTGTCTTTCTATTGCCATTACTGTTTTCGCCCAATAACAATTGTTTGAACAGTAAAGTGCAAAATTCTTTTGAAAGACCACCTTCATCAATACCATCTTCACCAATGAAGGTGACTCGTAATGGTTTTCTCATTTGATGGGGCGATGTGGTCATGACATCACGCAAACGTCTAATGGCATCTTCGACTAAATGTGTCCGTCTTATTTTAACATGAAAATAGATATCATTATTTTCTTCTGGAGACTGAGCTGATGCGACGGATGCGACGGATGCTGCGGATGCTGCTACAGCAGCTGGGGAAACCGACATACGAAGCCTGGTAGTAAACAATCTTTGAATCGCTGAACCAATCTTTTTAAACAACGCAAAGAAAAGAAATAACAAGTAAGTACCTGAATCGATCCAAAGATTACAACTATAAAACCATAAGAGAAAAGAGAAAAGAGAAAATCAAAACTGTAGGGAGTCCCGAAAACTGTTCATTTGTGAATTTTTGCCAAATGAACTGTTCCATAAGACTCCCAGTACCATTGAAAGAACTTCTTTCGAGTACTAGGGTTATTCTTGCCGACTAATGGGATCTTTCTTAAGACTATAAAAACAAAAGAGAGTAAACGTTCGTGTCTGGCTCCAGTTTAATGTGTTGGTGCACGAAAGGAGAGGAATCGGTGACCCGTTCGATAACCGCTAAATTTACTTACTTCGTCAGACATTCGATCCGTAGCGTCAACACGGACCAATCTTCTTTTTGCTTCTGGATCCAACAAAAAGGCACACGTTTTACATATGCTGTGCACGTTTGTACCACTTGGACTACACCATTTGCGGTAATCTTGCTGCAATGCAAGGGGCGACATACGAGAAATGGCCTCGTTGTAAAAGGATCGTTCGGGTAAAATATTATTTGCCACATTAATCTCATACAAATGAGCTAAGATCAAACAACACGGTGTAGTATCACTGCCACTGCTAACATTAATTTTTTTTTCTTTGCTCATAAAATTCAAAAAGTTTTGCAAGACTCGCACTACTGCCGCAAAATATTCCGAAGCCAATTGGGCAATCCACATGAACACAACATTGCGTTGTTCCAATGGCAATCTTAACAATGCATTGACAAATTTTTGAATGACTACATGATTTGACGATGCATTTAATAAAATCGGGTTCTCAAACACAATTAAGAAGACTCTTAAATTTTCAATTTCATCAAAAGGACAGGATGACAATAAATCAACCAAACGATATGTTGCTTGACCCAACCTCGTTTCAAGAACGCCACCACCAAAAGAAAGCAAAGCTTGGTAACTTTGACGCACGGACAACATATCAAGGCCACTGTTTGATTCCGTCGCACGATGTACCACATTATGTACACCATTGGTCGCGGATAAAAACGAAGCATTCAACACGGAGACCGAAGAAAAGGATGAAAAAACAAACAATTGCAATCTTTGATACGATGCTGAATTCATTCCAGTCAGTGTTCCATTGGTGGCCGAGGGACCAACCACGGAACTTAATAATTGGCGAATTTTTGAATAATGCAAAGAAGGGACAGTTCGTTGTTGGTCCCTTCTTTGTCCAATTGCAGAACCGTTAGCTCCATGTGCGGTCACAACATCACACACGACAAAAGAATGGTGATGGCCACAGTACACGGATGATGGTACTAATTCAGTGTTTTCTTCTTTGAATTCCTTTCCTTCAGTGGCCTTGGCAAAACTACCAGAACCAGTTGCATTGAACTGTAATTTTTTGGGTCGTGACGTATTGTTTCGATGGCCAAGTCCCAATTGACCACTGGAATTCAAACCAAAACCCAGCACAACGGTAGTAGTGTCCGCTTTGTTTTCCAATAAAAGTAAAGTATGACTAAGTCCACATGCAACATCAACAATGTTCTTGTTTAATAATGTATCGTTCAGACGTTCCACAACACGTGGTGCACACACAACAGGAAGAGTGTTCATGCCACCTTCTTGTCGACCATGCGCACACTGCCCAAAATTATTTTTGCCCCATGAAAACATCGTTCCCGAGTTTACCACGGCAATGCAATGGTATTGGCCAGCTTGAATTGATTTGACACGCGCAACGCGGAGTGCTTTGATTTGTGTTGGTTTATACCTGTCTTTGGTATCGTTGGTTCCTAATTGACCAAAATTGTTTTCGCCCCACCCATAAAGATTGCCTCCAACGGTCAAAGCAAAACAAAAATTTGAACCACGCCCCGCTGCAATTTGAACAACAGGCCGATGCACCAAGGCCTGTACCGGTGTAGGTGAAGACAACGACGTAAATTGACCAGTACCCATTTGACCCGATCGACCAGCACCCCAAACAACTACCGTACCATCCGTTGTTAATCCAATACTATGACTGGCACCAGCTTCGAGTTGTACAATATGAAGTGAACTGGCTGCTTTTGGTCGTGAATGGTTTTCTCTGTCACCCACACCAAGTTGACCCGATTCGTTACACCCCCATGAAAAAAGTTTCCCGTTTTGAGACGATGCCGAAGTAAACTTCACAAAGCAAAAAAACAGAAGAGAAAGAGAGAAGAGAAATAGAAGGAAAGAAAAGAAAAAGGCCCAGTCAGAAGAATAAGAGCGGAACAAAGGAGTAAAAGGAGTATCGTTGTTGTTGTTGATTGATGTATCAAAGGGTTCTTCCACACGTGTCGTGAAGAGCGACATCGTACTTTTCTCTATCACGGTTTGCTCGAACACGAACCTAAGGAACGTGTTCCCGCAGAAAAAAATACTACTCGTGGCTTTTTTTTCCAATGATGCAAATATTGAGCCGTCTAGTTCAACATCTGTTTTGATTTTATTGTAGCAACTCCTCCTAACGTCCTAGACGTGAGATTAAACGCGAACGAGAAAGTTGGGAGTTGCAATGCAGTTGAAATTGGATTCGAGAGGATTTGAGAGTTTGGTGTTTGGCATACTAGTATCAACTCACTTTGTTTCCTGCAGCAGCAAGAATTACTTTACGGGATTCCAAAGCATCCACTGGTCGAAACGTCGTTCGTTTTCGTCGATCTCTGCCCAATTGATTGTGATCGTTGCCGCCACAGGTGAACAATACTCCCGATTCGTTCACAATGGTCGAATGCTCCAGTGAAGCTTGAATATTGACAACTCTGGTACCAGTTCTGTTGAATTCCGACACAGCGACAGGTGTGGATTCGTGCCAGTGTTCATCTGGACCCGTCCCTAGTTGCCCTGAATTATTTAAACCAAAAGAAAAAACGACTTCCTTGTTCATTTCACCATCCCAAACTGTTTTATCGCATTGTTGCAACCACCACGACGAAAGGTTAGCCAGATTTTACGTCTTTTGCCTTACCCCGATGCCGAGAGCCTCTACTTGCGAGCCTCTACTTGAGCCTCTACTTCAATGCTCTACTTGCCAAAAGATGGTGCCAAAGATGGGTGGTCAGGATCAGATTTGCGGGACGAAACTCTTCCCTCTCGCCCCCTTTTTTCAGTTTT
>Ga0115005_10003412_pt1 | contig 12676 bp, 8 predicted proteins | sample ArcOceMetagenome_FD_87163 | JGI IMG/M metagenome (GOLD analysis project Ga0115005, IMG submission 87163) | Marine eukaryotic phytoplankton communities from Arctic Ocean - Arctic Ocean - Greenland ARC118M Metagenome | ecosystem: Environmental > Aquatic > Marine > Oceanic | place: Arctic Ocean... | reverse complement strand
AGATGGTCATTTATTGGAGTCCACCAAATTTTCTAAATTTTTTAGGGGCTCGGTTTCCGACCTCTCATCTCAGGAACTTGGCAGTTGAGATCGAGGATTCGAACCACATTAACATATTAATTGAATCGAAATGCATTGGAACTTGCTCCTACTCCATTCCGCGTGAAAATTCCACAACAATGGCGTCCAGTGCGATTGGTCCCTTGCTCAAACGTCTTTCCGGCCTAGGGAAAAAAGGCAAATCGATTACCCTCACCGAAGACCAAGCCGAAGACGCATTGAATGTGTTAAAAACACTTTCCGCCAACCCCTCCACCTTGGGTGTTTTGGCCGGGAACGGGGGGCTGCCCATTCTCTCCAAGTTTGTACAATCCAAAACAAACCGCAAAAACATTGCTGCATTGGCACCTTCTTACTACGTGATAGCACGAATGGTCGGCACAACCCCCATTTTGAGTGGTGAAGCCGTGGCATTGGGACTTTGTAAGTCAGCGGCGGACATTGTACACCCCAACCACAAACGTGCCGATCTGCCATTGAAACGGGCGGCCATGGCTTTTTTATGGGCCATGGCGGCCTACCCTGAACACCGTGAAAGCGTTGGAATAAGTGGTTGCATTTATGGAGCCAGTTGGTTGTTGATGTATGGTGGTAAATTGCACCGTGAAGAAATGAAGGGACGCAAGAAAAAAAACCTGGAGAACGCCATGCGGGCTTCGGCGTTTGTGAAAAAAAAAGTAACGAGTGAACAAAGCAGTGAATTAAAAAGCGACCCACTTCCTGTCAATTCAGAAGCGGAAGAACTTGCCTGTGGTTTGTTGTGGTTTTGCGCGGCCGCCAGTAGCAATCGTTTGATGGTGATTCGTGCAGGAGGACATAAGCCAATTTGCTCGATATTGAGACGGGAAAGCACATGTAACAAGAACAACAAAAAACAAAACCAACACGAAAAAGATGTCGTGATCCGATTGAAAAGAAGTGACAATCGAATCAAAGGATTCGATGAACGAAAGTTTCGTGCACAAGATAAAACAGCATGCACCCATTCGACATTTTCATCGGCCGAAAGTGCGTGCGGTGTGATCTGGAATCTTTTGGCAGATTCCATTGCACAACAAGCTGTTCTTGAAGAACGAGGTCCTTATCTGTTGTGTCTGTTTGCTGAATCCACCGTCGACCAAGAAGCACCCTCTAGAAGTGACCTGGTTCAGAGATGGTCCGATCCAGAAAAGACGTTGGCGCATTTAGCGTTGTTGTTTCCTGGAAAGAACAAACAGACGTTGATGGACGACCAAGAAAAGGCTAAAAAAACTGCGGCCGTGATGAAAACTGCGGCGAATATGGAGGCACCAAAGGAGGATGAGTGAAGGGGGTGGGGGAGATGGTGAACAAGGAAAGATTGGGAAATAGATTATTAGTCTAGAATTAATATAAAAATTACAATTGGACATACTACATGTAAAATGAATTTGAATGAAATCGGACAAATCTTGAAATCGGACAAATCTGTCGAGCGATGTGTGCACATAGGTACACCTCAACACTACGTGTGTACATTTTAAAAGAATAAGAAAATTATAAACGTTACTACTTGTGTATAGACCCGAGAGTTGTCTCTATTATTCCACACTATTTCTGATCAATGCATGCAACTCCATGTCACGAAATGTCAAAACTCGAGGTGTTGTTGCTTCTCTTAATATTTGAATAATTTCTGCATGAACACAAGAAGATTTCATTTAAAAACAAAACAAATCAGTCATGGTACGGGCTTACCAAGAACACACATGAACATAATCTTACCTGACAATTCCAATCCTTCCAATGATTTACCATTGACATTCAGTACAGCCATGCCTTGTCGGATGATATCACCCTGTGGTGTCAAAGTCATCAAAATATGAAATTCAAAAATGTCAGTTTGTACGCATCGTTTAACCAGAAAAAACACACACTCAACAACAACACAAACATCAACCAACTACATCGTCGTACCTTGGTCTTAGCCAATCCGTCCAATTTTGGCAATTTCAATATACCCGTCCTTCCATCATTAAATTCACAAAATGTAATCCCCAATGGACCTTCATTAAAAGACACATCACACCAACCTAAATCCGGTGTTTCTACTTTTTTCGTTGTTTTGCTCGGACTACTCCCGTCCTCTTGGCTGTTCGCACCCCCACTGCTTCCACTGCTTCCACTGCTTCCACTGCTCGTACTACCCCCCCCACTACTGCCCCCACTCCCACCATTCATGTCCATCGTTGCTGTATTTGGACCAAACCGTAATATAATCGGTCGACTTGCTCTTCGCAATGCATCAATATTTTCCACGTATTTTAAATCTTTCGTCAAAGAACCAGCCGAACTTGTTGTGGTGACAGGTCGTCCAGCAACGCAATGCAAAACATGCCCAGGATGTACCAATTTACTCTTTTCCGCGGGTCCAGGACGCGTCACAAAACCAGTCACAATCGCAACATCGTCAAACATGGCCAACCTCAATCCCAATGGACCTGGTTTATTGAATGTGACTGTGACATCTGGATCGTGACGAAACCGTAATACAATGGGCCGTGGCGCTGATTTTAACATCGACATGATCTTTTTAAAATGCAATCCCAAGACATCGACATTGTTGCACGATTCTAAGATCATGGATGGTTTCAATGTACCTGTACAAAAGCAACACAGCAGAGACATAGAGACAGGCATATAGCGACACAGCAACACAGCAACACATCGACATGGAAACAAAGAAAAGCAAACAATAAAAAGTTAGAAACAACATTGGATTTTTTAATTCCAACTCACACAAATCAGAGTCAACACAAAACCAAAAACCACCCACGTACCACATCTTTCCGCTGGACCAGGTTTTCCATCTCGCAATGGTTTGAAACGTCGTATCATTGCTCCTCGTGGTACACTGCCGGCAATGTTGGTGTTCGCCGTTAATTCCAAACCCAAGGGTCCTGGACCAAACACTTGTTCAATGACCGCTTGTTTTCCTTGACTAGATTTACTTGCACTTTCCATTCTTAAAAATTTAATTTTCAATGGTCTTGTAGCGATTCTCATTTGATTGATGATTGCACTTGTGTTCAATCCTTGTAATTTTTTTCCATTCAATGCAATTGGAATGTCTCCCATTTGTATCAACCCACTTTCTTCCGCCAACGAACGACCACTCGTGCCATTTTTGATGAATTGGGTGACAATGGAACGACCATCGTTATTGCTTGCATCTGTCCCAATTCGCATGCCAAGTGGTCCTGTTGTTAAAAAATCCACATCAAATTCAGTCCCACTTGTCAGATCCGATTGTATCAGAACCATTCTGTTTTGATCTCTTTCCGCTCTTGGAATGGGTGGACCGACAATGTCCAATTTCGTTGTTGGTACATTGAACACATTTTGCAACACCAATGCCAGACGTACGCGTTCAGAGGCTTCGTTTAATGTGGCCAACCATTCGTCAGTTGCTTCTTCCAAGGATTCCAAGACATTTGTGACAATGTAATCCCGTACCACGTCCGCAAACAACCCCAACAACATGTTGTAGACCCATGTAATGGTCGATCCAGCAATTGTAAGTTCTAAATTTTCGACTTCAAACGATTTGGAGGCTAATACCAAATGTACTGGGTAATTGGCTTCTGCTTTTTCTGTTTGTTTGACACCTTCCTTTTCTTCCTGTTCTTGTTTGTCTTGGTTTTCATCGTCTGCCGTTGTGTTCTTGTTGTCTTTCACTTCCCCCACCCCCTCCACTCCCCCACTTTCTCCCTCGTCTTCTGTGCCCGTTTTTTTTAATTGGGTCGGACTCCTTCGTACCAATTTAAACCCCATGACAATTTTCAATCCTTCAATGTCACAATCAGCAACACCTGCCCCGGACAAGTAGGGGAAATATCCTTGTCGGTACGACCAATTCAATTCGTTTACTTTGGCGGATATTCCCTCGCACGTTAATTTTAAAACTTCCCCGTCCCAATCTACACTGGAAAAATCACCCGGTTGAATTTGAATGCAATCTTTTCCAATATTAAAACCACTTAAATCTAAACCATCAATTGTATAGGCCACGTTTTCACGAAAACCTGAAATGGGTGGTATTTCTACATTGGGCAAAGTAGACGAGATAAATTCCACCGAGGCACAACGTACTTGTTCCAACAATGCATCTTTGGCTACTTGGTCGCCATCTGTCAAAGCTTTTTTGCCCAACGCAACCATTTCAGCGGAACCAAATGTTTTCACGGCGTCTTGCACATAACCTTTGGACATGCCCGTTCTTAACAATTCTAAAGATTGCGACAACGCACGTTGCCCTCGCCGTTGTTTGCGTGCTTGCACCAACAATGTAGATGTGTTTTCCAACACTTCGTCCGCGTTTTTACTCACATACTCCAAATCTACATCTTGCGAAACCATTTCATTGGCTTTGCCCATTGCTTCTTCGACCGTTCCTCCCAAAGGATCACCAATTTTTTGCAAGAGATCGTTTGCTTTGGCGGATGCCTCGTTCAATTGATCCGCTTGGTTGTCTTTGTTGGTTTCGGCAAACTTTTTCAGTAGACCCGTTTTATCTTGTTCCAGTGCTGTTTTACTGATGTCTTCTAAATCCAATTCCGCTACACCGGCACTCGCTGTTTTGATTCCATTCGACAAATGACTGTTCAAATCGGCCGACAATAATTTTTGTTTGATCGTGTTCAAATTGAGTTCTTCACCCTCGGTGGTACCCAAACCAGCACCGATCAGTTCTGACATGGCTCGTTCCAATCGTTTCCCTTCGTCTGTGTTTCTGATTTCGTTCAAGGCTGCTAATCCTTCTGTTTCTAATTCTTTGGCCTCTTGACTCACGATCAATTCTTGCAGGTAGTCTTGCCCGTGGGAAGCCAACACTTTGGCTTTTCCCAGGCGTTCCACACTTTCCTGGTCCTCGCCCATCATGACATCTTTCAATTTATCAATGTTGTCCAACATGTTGCCTGGGACAGCAGACCCAAAAGATTTACCAACGTCACCTATTTGTTCTTTGGCTTTGACCAACAGAGAACGATTGTTGTCCAGAAATTGTTTGAGCGCCGTCGATCCTTCAGCTTTGGAATCTTCAATCACCGACAACAATTGGTAGATCTTTTCTTTGGATGCATCGTCTTGTTCCGACTTGGCGGTGTATTTTTGTAATTCCTCCAATGCTTGGGTAAAGTATTTCTCACCTTCTTCCCATACTTGTTCTTCAGACAGGTCCATGGCTTGGGACACTTGTTCAGACATGTTGGTGACGGTCTGAAGAACAGGCGTGGCGGGAGCAGGAGGCTCCATCGTGGCGGGAGCAGGAGGCTCCATCGTTGCGGGTATGCCCGAGTAGGTCTTAGTGGTGGAGTAGGATGTGGAAGGATGATGGATGATTTCGGCTCCAGGACACAGCACGAGACTTTACCCCCTTTTTTCGTTCATTTTCTGGCTTACATCTCTGCACGTGTCTCGCATGAAGGTCAATCTTGTTCAATCTTGTTCACTGTCAATGGGTTCGGTAGCTTGTTGGGTGGGTTAAATCTTGTTCACTGTCAATTGGTTCAGTAGCTCTTTCCGCAACTGAACTTGCCTGCTTCGGGTTTGGGAAGTCTGCTTTGCTCTTGGACTTCTACAAAAATCATCACCAGCCGACAACAACATCAACCAACAACGCCATTGAAAAGAAGAGTGTCCACTCGAACACTCAGATCTAACTCTAATAAAAAGAAGAAAAAGAGTAAACCCTGTAGCTGCCACGATGAATATCACCATAGACGCCAAAGGAACCACACCTACCACCACCACCACCACCACCTCGACCACCACCACCACCGCCACCGGTTCGACGACCACTCCCCCCACCGATGCCCCCCCCTCCACCCGTCGCCGTCTCAATTACATGGATACCGCTACACAACAAGTTCTCCATTCCCTGACTGTCGTTGAAACCTTCATCGATACCACCGACACCGACAGCACTGGTCTTCACATTTGGCCCTCCTCCATTCATTTGGGCGCGGCATTGGTGGCAATGGGAAAGCAAGGCGATTTGCAAGGACTGCGTGTGTTGGAATTGGGTGCCGGTACGGGTGTAGCGGGGTGCGTCGCCGGTCATCTGGACTACGGTGCAGCATCGATTCTCTTTACAGATGTGGACCCAATGGTATTGAAAGCCTTGGAAACAAACATTCAACAGCAGCACCGTTGCTCCCTCGTAGCCCACGCGGTGGCGGAGTTGGAATGGGGCAACCTGCACCACGTCAATGCAGTGCTCTCCAAGTGCAACAGTGGCCTCGATTTAATTTTGGGGGCGGATTGCCTGTACAATCGTGATCAATGGGATTCTTTTTTAGCGACCGTTTATTTTTTGTTGGCCGCTGCATCAAAGCAAAGGAAGAGGGACGCCAGAAGAAAGAGCGAGGGAGGTGGTGGCAGTGGGGTGCTGTCCTATGGCTCTACGGTGGCCAAACCACCACGGTTTGTTGGGTGCCATCAACTTCGAAATTCAAACCATACCATTCAACCTCTGTTGAACAAATGGGGTTTGATTGGACAAGAATTGAGACCAACAACTGCTGTACATGCCAGGGATGTTGAAGTGCGTGAAACGCTGGGCTTGTACGAGATAACATTGAAAGAATGAAGCAAGTTTGATCTGTAGTGTTGTTCTTGTACAAGTACAAGGTGAAAGGTGGTACAGATATATTTTCTTACATTTTTTATATTTGAAGCCACTTAAGCACTTTTGTGCCCCCGACCCGAGCCTGAAAAACCATTCGGTGGTCCAGGAATTTTTCCTTCACCTTCCTTTTCACCAACCGAACGGGGCAAGAAGGATGGAATTGCCCCCAAGAAAGCGACGACGCGTGTCTGTCGTTCCTGCAACACAATCTTCTTCCTCTCGACCCACGTCTACTGCCACTTCTTTTCCCACTACTGCCACTTCCGCGACGTTCACCAACGGTACCAGCACCACTGGTGCTGCTGCTGTCAATGTGCTAAGTTCTTCTGTCAAAGACATTCAAACGTACGCGCAATCTATTGCTACGCGCACCACTGCCCGACTGCGTACCCAATGTGGCTACACATCTCCGTTGCCCTTGGCAACTGTCTTGACGAACGATTTACACATGGACGAGTCCACCTGTTTTCTCTACTATGCATCCGTCGCCAGAGCTTTACACCACCAAAAATTACACCACCAAAAAACACAGCAACAACGGTCTCTGCAACAACAATTGCCCATTCGAATCTTTGCCATCATGAAACATTCTGGCCAACTGTTCAATCTCATTGTACAAGCTGCACGTGCGGCACAATGTCCCATTGACTTGCAAGCCATTTGTTTGTCTTCCACCAAAATTTCTAATGATGTCAATCAAACGAAAAAAAGAACCGATGAACGCAACAAACATGATAAGGGCAAACACAAACAACATGTGCAAGTGACCAGTCAAGTGCATGCCGTAGCCCATTTGCTGGAGGACCATGGTCGTGCTGTTTCTTCGTCACAACTTTCCTTGGAGTTGCAACACGTTTTGCAGACTGGAAGACTTTTGGTGTGTGATGCTCTGGGAGCTTTCGGTGGTAATTGTATGATTGGTGAATTGATGAATGCCTCGTCGTTGTTGTTCCTGCAACCGAAGGTGGGCGAACAAGAAGAACAAGAAGCACAAGAAGAACAAGAAGAGCAAGAAGAACAAGAAGAACAAGAAGGACAAGAAGGACAAGAAGAACAAGATTCCACAACACCCACAAGTGCGCCGTCGTCAACCCCTTCAACCCCGTACGATTCAGAAACAGAAGAAACATCTGATCCCTCCGAATTGTCGTCCTCGTCGTCGTCCTCCTCCTCGATGTCCACCGCGCTCAACTCTAACCCGCTCAACATTACGATTCCTTCCACATGGACTGCTCATGTAGCACCCGTTTGCATGCCCGGCGCCTATTCCATGATTCGTTTGACGCACCAATTGATCGATGAACCGTATACCTGTCATGTCACGGATCGCGCCCATCTTTTAACACCTTTACAAACCGCTTGGTCGTATTCGATGGCCCAAGGGAAACCAGCACCCACTTTAAAAATCTCCACTCATTTGTCGTTGGAAATCTCCACGTTTGGGCATTCTTCGTCCGAACAAGACCTGCCCGCCGCCTGTCCCTCCTCCTCTTCTTCCTCTTCTTCTTCCTCTTCCCCACCTTCACCCCCAACCCCCCACCCCCCCCCGCCCACGCACGTGCATGGATTGGTAGGTACTTGTTCCTATGAGTTGTACGATGGCCTGCAATTGTGCGGTGGTACGGTGCCGCAACAACACGCTGGTCAACATCCACCCTGCCAAATACCTGTCCCCAGTAGCAGCAGTAGTTTACGTACGGTATTTTTTCCATTGGCACATCCACTTCATTTAGATGTCTCTCAACCGACATGTTTAGACATCTCGGTTTTTCGGACCGTGTGCGGTGCCAACGATGTGTATTATTTCTGGGACGTGGACGAAGATCTTGCCAAGGGTGCACCAATGGAAGACCAAGAAAGTCAATATCTTTATTCCATGTACGACCAGGAAGAAGAAAACGAAGAAAGAGAAGTCATGTTGGAATTGCAACAAGAGGCTTCAGAGGCGGAGGAAGAGGAAGGGGAAGTGGACGAACAAGAAGAGGATTATTTGTTGGCCGTCCCAGCGAATTGTCGAAGAGTTGGAGAAGTATGACGACGTGTTGTAGTTGTGTCACGCGTCACACACTATTAGTTGTACCATCTAGAAAGAGTAGAAATACATCGATACAACAAACAATCGCAATGCCATTGCATACAACTGTTTCTATTTCTGTGCAAAAGTTGCAGTGAAGCGCGTGTGTTGTGTTGTTCCTGATGCACCATCTGTGCCCCGTCAAAGTCAAAGCACACACATCCGCACCAAGTATAGTTTACAATACAATTGTACATCGTTTAAATAAAGCAAGCGGGTGTTAACGCCCTAATTTCTTATTGTGATTATGACCTGAAATATTACCTGCATTGTGAACACATAAATATACCACGTTGAAGTCCATCGTCATTGTCTAATTTATCCCCTTCAATTCTTCTTTCATTATTTTGAGAACAATATATAAAAAAGAATGTTAACAAAGAAAAGCATTCCAATGACCATGTGTTGCAAACGTCGTACTTTTTAAATGAAAATAAATTTACTTTTCGGCGGCATCGTCAAAGTTTTCGACAAGATCTGGGATGTCATCGTCGTCGTCGTCGTCGTCGTCTCCTCCTTCACCATTGCCAGAGTAGGACTCTGCGATTTTTTTTAAGTTTTGAAGATTGTCTGGGCCCAATTGATTGATGATTCCAGGTAACAATTCTTGCAAATTTTTGGTGGCGCATTGGCCAGAAATGACGTAGGTGTTGGCGGCAATGGAAGCTTGAACTTTGGGGGCATCGAAATGAATGACGGTGCCGTTGTCTTTGAACAAATTAACCTCTTCGATGGCGGGGATGTTGTTGACATTTAATCTTTTCAAGGTCGCCTGCAATCTTTTTTCATCGGTAGAAGTGGTCTTGTGGACGGCTTTCTTCTTTCTGCGAACGGAACCTTTACCGCCAGTGCGGGAAGATTTACCACCCATACGGGCTTTCATGCGTGCTCTAGCGGCGGCGGTGTCCATTTTATATATTGAAAATCGGTGATGATAAATTGAAAGGCTAGGGGCTCAGGGGGTTCGAGGCATCGTGTCATCGCAAAAGTTTGAAGCCATCGGGCTCGTCAGCCTCTAAATTAAATTTTGTAGAAAATTAAAATCAGAATTTATAAAGTCCCTCGTAGTTACCGTGGTGGCTCGTCTCACATGCCCCGGCCTAAACACCCATGACACTGTTTGAAAAATGGTTGTGTGGTGCTGTGGCCGCCGGGATCTCCGAAACACTGACCATGCCATTGGACGTCGTGAAAACTCGATTGCAATTGACCAACGAATTAAGACATGCCAACATCGCCACATCACCCCGCTCTTCCACCGCTTCGCCGCACCCCGTCTCCCCGTCTCTCCTCCAAATGGGTCGTAATATTCTGTACAAAGAGGGTGTGCCCGCACTGTTCATGGGAACTCAGGCGGCGGTCATTCGGCAAGCGTTGTGTGGCGGCATTGGGGTGGGCCTGTACCAACCGTTGCGTACTCTTGTCGCCGGGGATTCCAGTGTGTCGTTCGGTGCCAAAGTGTTGTGTGCTTCGACGACGGGCACCCTGGGTCAATTGGTGGCGGCACCCACGGACGTGATCAAAGTACGTTTGCAAGCCGATGCTCGGCTGCTGTTCACCAAAGAACTTGCCCAACCTCGATACACCAGTTTCTTCAATGCTTTAGTGACAATCCCGAAACAGGAAGGCTTTGCCACCTTTTATCAAGGATTGACCCCGTCTTTGGGTCGTGCCGCCATCATGTACGGGACGAGTTGTGCGGCGTACGACCATGCCAAACATGTACTGTGCACGCGAGGTGGTGATTTTTTTGAGGGAGAACAATCGTTGCGTGCACACGTCGCGTCCAGTGCCATGAGTGGTTTAATTGCCAGTTTAGTGTCAACGCCGTTCGATGTGATTAAAACAAGAATCATTAATCAACCTGCTGGGTCGCCCATGTATACGGGGCCCATCGATTGCATTCTAAAAACGGTTCGCACGGAAGGCATGACGGCGTTGTACAAAGGATTTGTCCCAACTTATTTAAGGTTGGCGCCTTGGCAAATGATTTTTTTTGTGACAGCGGAACAAGTGTCGTTGGCCATGTGTGGATGTAGTTTTACAGCGGCACGAACATGAAATCTACTGTGTATTGGCTCTATTAAAAATAATTTCTTTGAGTGTGTAAGGTATTGTTGTGTATAGTGTGTTTTTAAAATTAAAATTTGTACAGTACCGAAGTGCTGTGTGCTGTGTGCGTGGCCAAGTGCGTGACGTTCTCGGTCAGTGAGCACGTCTTCACGTTTCTCGTCCCCCCATACATCATACATGTAGCCCATAGTGCCCCCTTGCGAGCTTAGCTAAGTGTAAAGACTTCGACCATTGTCATTGTTGCCTTCGGACGATTGCGGCGGCGGTGGTCCTTGGGGGAATGGTGGTTGAGATCTGGCCGGCGCGACTTTTTTGTTTTTGTTTTTTTGCTTTTGTTTTCTTTTACGCAATCGTTCCTCCAATTTATTGTGTGCCTCTTTCGTTTTCTTAATGGTCTCCAATTCCAATTCTTTCCTGGATTCCTCTGCTTTTTTTTGCAATTCATCCACTCGTTGTTCGTTTGTTTGTAATTTTGCGTCCAACAACCCTACTTTTGCCCACAACGATGTAATGGCCACTTTGGCTCTTTTTGATTCTTGCAATTGTTTTTCTTTTTCCATCAACTTTTTCTTTTTTCTTTTTTCATTGCGTTCTTTCGTGCGTCGCATCATTTGTTCTTTTCTTTTGTTCAATTGTTTGGTGATTTCATCGTTGTCCATGGTTGCCGACAGCACCATGTTGTCAATGCTGTTGTTCAATGCTTCCTCGTCAATGCTTTCTTGGGACAACATTGACGACAAAGTGATTGGTTCTTTCTGATTGTTGGTTTTGGCCTCTTCCAATTGTTGGCGAATGGCAAGGTTTTCTTGTTGCAACTGCGCTTCAATGCTGTGCATGGCGGCTCTGTTTTCTTCGTCCAATTGGTTTGCCAACTCTTTTAAATTGCGTTCAGGGCCATCGGATTGTAAATGTTTCAACGTTTGTTCCATTTCTTCCGCTTCTTTTTTCATTTGATCTCTTTCCGATTGTATTCCTTTTGTACTGTTGATCACTTGATCTCTCTCTTGTTCCAACGCCAATACTTTCGTGTTTAATTCTTTTTCTCTTGAATTTAAATCTTTTTCTTTTTTCGATTGTTTTTTAGCAATGTTCGATTGCAATCGGGCCGTGCTTTCTTGTTTAAAATACCGCCAGATGACGTACAACGAAGCGGCGACAAATACAACACATGACGCAACAATGGCAATAACACCACCCGTGCCTAACAGGTCTTTGATCGATTGTGTGACAAAGACGGTGGTGGTTTCGGTGTCGTTGTAGGCGATTGGTTCGGGAAGCAACGAAAAAGATTTGGAGGAATCAATATTGACATCTCTGAAGGGTTGGTCATTGATGTGCGACAGGATGCCGTAGTGCGACAAATGTAACACCAGAGGAAACTTGAAATAAGCATGCAGCAAACGATTTCGAACCGCTGGCGCGTCTGCATTCAAGACGCGCACTTCGTATTGCACCAATTTTTCTTGTGGGTCGACCACAATGATTGAGACGGCTTTCGATGGCACGTTTCTGAATGCTTCCACGCTATCAATCTTGGCTTTGCCGGGTTGATACACGAAGCGATCGTAATTGATCGCATCTACCACGGCTCGAACAAAACCACTACGATTGAATTGAGCCGCACCACCCTCAAAGTTACTAAACACAACGGCAGAACGTATGTACGTGAAATTTCCCCCGGCTGCAGGTTTGTTGTCGTCCGATATTTTTGAAGGGTCTGTTTGGTGGCCCTTGGTCGCCACGTTGATGGTAAATGTCTGCATGTTTGACAATGTGCAGGTAGTGTTGTACGTGTTTTTGTTGTACGTGCACGATTCCGT
>Ga0115005_10003411_pt1 | contig 12680 bp, 1 predicted proteins | sample ArcOceMetagenome_FD_87163 | JGI IMG/M metagenome (GOLD analysis project Ga0115005, IMG submission 87163) | Marine eukaryotic phytoplankton communities from Arctic Ocean - Arctic Ocean - Greenland ARC118M Metagenome | ecosystem: Environmental > Aquatic > Marine > Oceanic | place: Arctic Ocean... | reverse complement strand
CCGTGGCATAGGTGTATGCTTCACGAAGCGCGTCTTTGTTGACCGTAGCACGGGTCACGCTGTCGTGGCACTTCTCGTTGGTGATAACCGATCCGAGAACTGCGCGTGCGACTCTAATGTTGGCGTGTTCGGTATTGCCGCCATTGTGCTTGATACGGGTTTGCTCCCTGAGCTTCTCCCACAGTCGTCCAGAGGGGACCGGGAATCGCTGTCCGTCCAGAATCGTCTGAGATCCTCGCCCCCACGGATAGCTAAATCGGGCGCCGCTGGTTCCTACTCCGTCATTGCGACCCCTTGGTCCGTAGAGTGGCCCCAGCCATGCGAAGTACAGCCGTGAATCGGTTGTATCTAGCCCTAATTTCAAGCATACGTCGTTGAAGTTGCCTCCCTTTGGTGCGACCACGGACGTCATTCCATGATCATCCCACCAATTGAAGTCGATCTCGTAGTGGTCATCTGCCTCGGGTGGAACTCCGTGGGTGGGTTCAGGCAGATTATGCCCTACCCAGTTGAAGAGTGTTTCTGCCCATGGCAGGCCATCATGGGCGGGATATGATTTATGTGTTGCCTTGGATTGCGTCTTTTGCCTTTTAGCACCGCCTTTCTCGGCGTGGTATTGTCTTGCAGCAGGGTTGACACCATGTGTGCGTCCAGTTTGACCGGATGCCCACTTGTTTCTTGTTGGTGCAGACTTGCGCCTTGATTCTCTTGGAGCAGGCTCCGGCTGTGCCCCTGCGGAACAAGCAGCCAGGTCCAACGCTCCGGCTGCCGCGCTAGCAGTTGCAGACTTTTGTGTCCATTCTTGTGACAAACATTCGTCTTGTCGCTCTGGCATATCTAGAACTGATTGCACGTCGGCTTGCGACGCTGTAGCCCAATCAATTCGTTCGCCATTGCGTGGCAGACGGACATCTAGACCCATGTCATCTCTCAACTCTGCCAACAATCTTAGTGGCATGGGGCCGTCATCGGGCCCTTGGTCAGCCTTTTGCTGAATGTCGCGTCCGTGATCCGTTTCCAAATCGATGTCTGGACTCGGGTCATGAATGCGCTCTGCAAAATATTGCTGCATGTCTCGAAGCTCGTAGTCTTCGTGAGTCCTGTCACGAAATGTGGCTGTCCACATTTCAGTGATGGGGTCATACAGCCGGATGGTACCCAACCATAGTCCATTATGGAATCGCTTCCAAAAGGTGCGTCCAATCATGGACTTGGGCGAACCCACAAGTGTGGCTGGGTCGAACCTCCTTTGGCTGTCAAGCGCGCTCCCTAACTCGCCCCCCATCGGGATACCACAATCACGCAAGTGTTCCAGTAAACCGATATTGGGCTGCTTGCGTTGTTTGAGAGTCAAGCGCTGTGATGTTTTCATGATCCTTCCGTCTGTGGTGTGAGCATAGATCACACCCTCCTCATCCATCATAATGATGCTGGGGGTACCGCCGCTGTGCAGCGGACCCGTCTTTAGCGAAGTGATGGGTGACCACACACGCCTGCGAGGCGCTGTGAGCGAACTCAAGTTCGGGATCGTGATAACATTCTTTAGGTGGATGTCTCGAGCTGCTGGAGGTACAGTAAGTCTGTCTGAGACCTTGTCCTCCGGCTCTTGTTCAATATTGAGTGCCGCATGATAGCCCATGCCGGCGGGCAACTTGAGCTGTACAAAGTTTCTGCTGTACCATTTGGCGCTCTTAGGTCCCGCGAAGGGACAAAAGAAGCTGCTCGTTTTCTCCACCATTCCCGCCGCGATCCCCCATCGACAGTTTGGTGTATCGATGGTGGAGCCGCGGATTTGCGCCTGATGCACTAAGCATAAGGCGCCTACAGGCACTAGTGCGTGTAGTAGTTGGTTACAGTCACCTCGAGATATTTGATACCTCGAGACCTGCTCCAACGGGCGTACTGCATCACCGCTGTGAACTGTAGCCGCAAATTTCCGAATAGGAAATAGATTGCGTAACATCACTGCCTGCTCCATGGCCATTCGCCAGAACGCCGGGGGCAGCCTGTTTTGATACAGGATCATTTTGGTCGTATGCATGATGAAACGGACCGCTGCCTCCGCTGCCGCGTTAGCGCGGTGGTCATCAGTACTGGATGGCGAATTGAGTTTGAGGGTTACACCCAGCTTCTCGAGTTCGAGAGCGGTGTCCTTCTCGAATGCCCAACTTCCATCCATATCGGATTTGATTTCACTAAAGATCTTGTATGGGAACGCGCTAAAGTAGCTCTTTGCGCGCATCCCCTTTATGATTTGGATAATCTTTGCGCCAAAATCTTTGGTCTTGCCATATGCGCACACGTAGAATCCGCTGGAAAGGCATCTCATGACGAGTGCGTATTGAGAACCGCAAAATGCGATAGAGTCTCGCAGGAATACGATGTCCGCTGTAAAGGCGTAGCCTGGCAGTTCGGGTGAAGCGGGTGCTCTGCTATGCGTGACCGCATGACGGAGGAATTTTCCGCCCGCCATGGCGCACAGTGAGCATGTTTGCCCGTCTAGCTCAGATCCTAGATGCCCAAATCTTTGATGCAACTCAGCCACGGACATACGTTGTTCGCGACTTGGAAGCGTTCTACGGACGCCAGCGATCCCACTGGTGTCGAAATCGGACAAATATTCAGCCGTGAGCTCGGAGTGAGTCGGCGAAGCGTGATCGCGATCGATTTCAGCTCCGATTTGGGCAGACATCGCCCCAGCTGCAGCAGCTGCAGGTTCAGGTTCGCTCGTGGATCCTTGCGTAGCTGCAGATGAGGCCGCAGCTGCAGGATCATCCGGCCGCGGTGCACAGTCGCGTGCCAGTGGCACGCCGCGCCCCGCTGCCACACTGTTTCCCCATGTGCTGGGTCGGCTGTCGTTGCCGCCAACAGGTGCGCGTGGCGCCCCCGCTCCGGTCAGCGATGCTCGCTGCCCGGGCGCTCCCGCTCCGCTCATGCCAGTGCGCGCGCGCGCTAGTGGCGCGCCCGCAACTGGCTCGCGCTCGCGTGACACTTGCTCTCGCGCCCTTGTCGTGGCTGCAGCCGCGTGCACCAGGCAATCCGGGGACTCCGGCCCGTGAGCCGGGCCCTCGCATACCGGGCAGTATGGCTGCGCGCCTTCGGCAGGTGGTGAGCGCGTGGCATCGGCTACACCTCCAGGTGAGCCGCGCCTGCCCACCGTTGCACAGCGCTGCAGCGTGCGGCGTGGGCGCCGTGCGGGAGTGACCTCCCGCCCGCCTTGTGCGCTCTCAGGTGGCTCATCGCCGGCCAGCCCGCGGGCTAAGCCACTGGGCATGTCCAGCTTGCGCCTGCCTGCGGCGCGCGTCGGCGTGCTGTGGGCTGCACCGTCTGGTGCGCCCCCGCCCTCACCGCTGCTCAGCGTGATCGCGTCTTCGCGGCAGGAGCCTGGTGGTGTGCCGTGCACACCGCCCGGCTCATAGTCCTCGTCCAGCTCCAATGCTCCACTGATGCTCGCCCAGCCCATTGGGCCGGCCGGGTGCAGCAGAGCTATGTGCGAGGTCACTGCTGTGGCTTGCTTTCTTGCGCGTGGATGGACCGCCTGTGGGCCGGAGAAGCCGTAACTCTCCGCTCCTCGCAGGCCTTGGCGTAATGCCAGTCCCGCGCCTTCACCCTCTTCTTCGTCGTCAGAATCAGGTGCGCTGCCCTCAAAGATATACTTGGGTACCTTACCCAGTTTCTTCAGAGTTATGTCGTGAGGGCCGCCTTTTACCCGGGCTCCGTTGACCAGGGTATTAATCTCGGTACTGTGAGGCATCACTGCCTCCAGCGCCATGATTGTGTCGTTAAGATGCGCGATCTTAATGGAGTAAGGGGCTTCATTGTTTCCCCCGGCTCCGAGGTCCTCGAGAGTGCTCTGGCGCCCGAGCTCTTGGCTCATGCGTTGCATGGCTTGCTCGGCCGCTTGGCCATTCTTTAATTCAATGGCCAGGGTAAGGCCAATGCATGCATACGCCACAAACGCTCTGCGTTTGCGGTCGTACCTTAAAGGTATGCATTCTTGAAGCCCAGTGCGAGCGTTCAGTCTCTCAATGCTGCACACCCTCTTGGAGTCCTTGTTCACGAGCCTGAGGTTATACCCTGCTGAGGCGAACAGGCTACTAAATGACATCAAATTGTCACTTAGATTAGACATCGTGTCGCATGTGATTGAAACGAGTTCGCCTGTTTTCTTTGAGTAGCTTTCCGTGAGTGGGATGTTGGGGTCTTGCGAGTTAATGAAATAACAAGCTAGTGAGCCCCGTCGTGCACACCCCACCGGTGAAGCTGCCGAGCTGAACCCTGTCACTTGAGCATCCGAGTCGCGCCCTTGTCTAAGAAACGGGTCGACCACAGAGCTCATTAGAGAGTGGCTTGCACCCGTGTCTAACGTCAGGGTTACGTAGATGCACTGCTCCTCTCGGAGTTCGTGAGAAGCCCGTGCACAGCGTATGTGTGAGCACAGGGCTGAAGGTATAGCGCAGTTCTGGGCGTATTGGGCGTCCTGATAAGGGCCCTCAATATTCCCTTGGATAGTTCCGAGTAGAGTCTCGCGGTCAGGTACTATTCTGACCATGTATGCGCGTCGTTCGCGCAGCCATCCGTCGCGCTCAGCCCCTTCCGCCTGTGCGGAGTCGCGGTGCTCGCCAGGCCGTGTGAGCTGCAGGGCACGTGCGAAGCGGGGCTTGGCCCCTCCACGTGCTGTATTCTGCCTCCCACCAGGTCTGCCTCCCTCATTGCGCGCGTTGCGCCCATTGCGTGTGCGCGCCACACCCGCGCCTGAGTTTGCGTAGCTGGCATTGCGTGTGGAGCCGCGGCTGCCACCGCGCCCCCCGCGCCCGCCTCGACCTCCGCGTCCGCCGCCGCGCCCCCCGCGCCCCCCACTGCCTGCTTGTGCCGCATGGCATGCAGGACAGCGGAAGCGCGTGTTGACGCCATCGCATCGTTCTGCAAGATCGGCGTTGATGGGCCTCTGGCATCCGTCTTCTTTGCAGGCCAGTCTGGCCCCGCCCCGACTCGCACCAGCACCCCCGCCTCCGCGCCCTCCTCCGCCGCCGCGTGAGTGCGGGGGTCGGTAAGCTGCACCAAACCTTTGGGATAGTACATTAGCACGGATTTTAGGGTGACTGGGTTTGCTCGGTGACATGATGGATTTAAATCCTTCGAGACAACCGATAGCGTCGTTGCTGAGCGTCATGCAGAGCCCTAGCGCGTCATTTTCATAGCGCGCTGGGCATGCGGCCAGATAGGGCCGCACCACCTCCGCCAGTTGGCTCGGGTATCTGTTTCTCAGCACCATGGCTGCCCGGTATACTGACTGGGAATAAGACACTTTGATCTTGTGTCGCAATCCCTTTTGGATCACTCGCATGTATGCGCGTAGTGCCGCAATAATATCATCCCCAGTGTGTGACAGAATCACGTAGCTATCTTGAAGGGAGTCGAGTAGAGAGGTCAGCTTGCCCTCTGATTGCACTCTAAGTTTCTGTGCAAAGAATTGGAGCACGGACAAACCCTCATGTTCACTCCCTCGAAATACAACCCTGTCATGGCTGTACCTCCCGTGCGCTGATCCTAGCGCTGCTAGATCACATGCCTCGGGATGAGCACGGCGTAATGTCTCGTACAACATTTTGTTTTGAGTGACGTATTGTGCCTTCAATTCGTCACTATAAACCGAATCTCCTTCATCCAAACCGATCGGTAGTGGGTGTTTTACCCACACGGGTGGTCCGCTTGGGTCTCGTGTGAGTTCCCAAACAGATGGTACAGTCCAATTGCTGGCTCGAGTCGTCTCGCAATATTCCGATACGACCCGCCCCCACACTGGTAAGAGTAGGCTGCAGCTGCTCGGGTGTATGAGTAGACTAGTCATCACCTCATTCACACAGCACAACCCTTTCTCTGTGTTGGGGGTTGTATCCATCATGAGGTCCAGTGCGTGTCGCCAGGATACGTATTTGTGTAGAATGTCCGTCTCCTTTGTCTGCCCTATCGAGCAGACCCCGTACGCAACTCCAAGGACATGCCTTATGCTAGTATCAATGGCCTGGATGCTTTTGCCCATATCTTTGTGTAGTTCTGTCAGCGCGTTTGAGTTTTCACGAGATTTCATGACCCCAGACACATCGTCCAGTGTCATAGTACTCATGTCTGCTCCGCCTGTGCCGAGATCTAAACCGCACTGAGCCTCAGTGGCCTGCGATTTTAGCTCGAGTATGTGGCGTTCAGCTAGCACGGACTTGGCCCGGCTCTTAAACAAAGTGTCCATAGAGCCCAAAATGTGATGGTACTCTTTCCTCATCGGCCCGTACGGGTCGAGATTGGTGGCTTGTCTGTCTCCTGATCGGTCCTGTTCCAGTTTGTACACCGCACATTGTTGTTCCAGTTTCGTAGTTGTGGCGCGCGCTTTTTCGTCGCGCAGTGCCATGTCCACTCTTGTCTGGATCCAAAGCGTCTCAGATTGCATTGAGTCACTTTCAAGTTGCACAATTGCTCTTTGGGCGGAGCCCAGGTCGGCATTGTGACTGTCAATCCTGTCTTTTAGAGTTTCACTAGCTTGCTGTGTTACTCTGGTGGCAGTTGACAGTGTGACTTGTTCCTGCATTGTTTGCACGGCATCCATGACTCGAGCTGTGTCTTCTGCGCTCAGGCCATGTGTGTTCAGCAGGAGTTGTATCCCTGCCTTCATTTCGCCATGCATAGAACTGCCGGTTTCCACGGCTTTCCGCATTGACATGTCAAGTACGTCTGTCACTCCCCCCATGTCCATCCTTGTTAGATGTGTCTTGGGTCGTGGTTTGCGGGTGGTGGGTGGGGCAAACGAACTTGTGCCCGGTACCCCCCCCCCCTTTTTCGCGTGGCTGGAAGACCACGCTTGCATCCAAAACCGGACTCCCATGTGGGGTGAACGGTTCTTCGCCGGGGGGGGGAGTGTGTGTGTGACCCCCCATCCCCATTTCAGCACCCTCATCTGGGGTTGCTGGGCTGGCACTTCTAGTGCCAGCGCCGCCGCCGCCATCAGGTTCCGGCGATGCGTCAGCCATGTGTTTGGCTTCTGTGTGTTGCTCTCCTTTGTTTAGAATAGAAACCCAAATGCAACGGTCCGTGTGTTATACCCGTATTGTGGGTATATATATTTTCGGTACCGTGCACCTCTCTTGTTTCTCGTTAACCCCCCTGCGTAGATACCTATCGGTAACTCGCTTACAGTATTTGGCACGCCTTTGTCGTGCGCAGTGCAGATTCCTGACACTACTGTTTCTCCTTGGGGTGAGTTGTTGGGTTGGGCGTATAAAGCCTTCCGCTGTACAGTGACAATTCACCGTTTAATCGTTCTAAAATCAATGTAGGATGAGCTACTCACGCTGTTTTCGGGTACCACCCGTTTAATGCAGTGAGTCTTGAGTGTGTGTTGTGACACCACTAAAATATGCCGCGCTTGTTTCTGGGTACCACCCAGGTACGCGTTTGTATTGGTCGAGTACTATCGACGGCCGCAAGAGCCCTTTGTGATCAACTTCAAAGAATCGAACTAGCTAGTAGTGCAAGTCGAAGTGAAATAAAGTTTGTAGAAAGAGATTGTTCTTGTCTACACAGTGGGCGGGCCTCCTTGGGCCCTCCGCGCACGTAGGGGTCTTGGTGTAGGGGTCTAGTCCTCGCCGCTGTCGCTCGGCCCGTCGCAGCTGGGGAAGTCCTCGGGAACAGTGCCGCGGGGGCAGGTACCCGGATGATCCACGCGCGCGTGACGAACACGGGGCAGGGACCACGGAGTGTAGAGGTTGAACGTCTCCTCGATGTCTTCCAGAGCGGAGTCCAGGCAGATGTGGCCGTAGGTCAAGATGGCAGCGCAGATCGCGTGCTGCTTCTTAGCCGCCCACGTCCTGGGCTTGATTGAACTCAGTAGATGTACTTCGACCCACTTCTCTGGCTCCGCCCCGTCGTATTCTGCGCGATCCTTGTTCTGGATCTTGAGCGGCTGATTTCCGATCAGGGTGTGCACGAGGGCCTCGGTGCCCGACGCCAGGTGAAGGTGCGTTATCTTCTGCACGGCGGCGTATCGCTCGCAGTCGCCGCTCAGCGGCTCGTCCGTGACGATGTGGTGCTCGTGGAAGCCGTCCTCCCCGAAAGAGATCTGCAAGTGGCAGCCGTCGTCGTCCACGGCGCAGGTCTTGATGTAGGTACCCGGAGCGTGCTTCAGGTGCCGTATGGTGGACTTCCTCTGGGCGTTGCCGCCGCGAGCACGCTTGCTGTTGCTGTGCGCGTTGTACTTGGCGATGCTGAGCGTGGACTTCTTGCCTCCTTTGAAGGTGGACCCGTCGCCAGACGTGGGCTCTGCAGCGGCCGCAGATTCCTGCCTGGCCAGCTGTTGCCCCGATGGATCAGTGTTGCGCAATGAGCGCTGCACGAACTGCGCGCAGCCGTCTCCGGCAGGTCCAGCAGCGCCGAGATGGTGGGGCGCGCGGACGTGTGCCGACGATGCGCGTTCTTGACGGACAGCAGCGGGAGCCGGCAGAGCGGCGTGCTGGTCTTGCGGCGGGCCCTGCGGCGGTGGTGGACCTTGCGCAGGCTGCTCGTGCTCTTCCTGGCGCTTCAGAGGCGGCAGGTGACGAGCGTCTTCGTCACTGATGACGTGATCGGTACCGGTGAGGTTGAAAGAGTTCACTGACGGCAGCAGAGGCTGTTGCACGCGAGGCGACCACTGGAGGTAAAAGCCCTCTGATACGTCGCCGCGTGTCCAGCGCACTCCCGTAAGCCGGTCGATGATATCAGTGGCCGGGATGGAGAGCTGCTGGTCGATCGGTGCGTAGTGCGGAGCGAAGTATGGCGAGCCGATCTCGCTCAAGTTGCCGAACTGCGTGTCAGTGGTGTCGACCTCCTCCAGCGTCGTGAACACCTTGTCGAAGGTGCCGAATGCGTGGGCACTGTACCCCTCGTGCTGGAGACGCAGATACAGGAGTACACGGGCGCTCGCCTCGGCTGCGATGTCACGGCCCTCGGTGCTGTCGATGAAGCACTGTTCTTCTGGAGAACAGTCGAGGACGCTTACTCCGTCGTGTAGCGGCGTGAGCGCGATGAAGAAGACTTCGTGCTCGACGTCACACTCGGCCAGCTTGCCCCAGCTGTTCTCCTTGAACAGTGCGTGGTTGACGTACACGTATCGGCTCTTGCCGTTGAGGCGCGTTGACACACGGATGCGGTGAACTGCGCCGTCTGGGGTCGTTGCCGGTGCGCAGATCAGACGCAGAGATTGCGCGAGAGAGTCTTCGACTTCAGTCACAGGAACTCGTCCAGCGAAGAACCGAGAGTCATTGATGACGCCGGACATGTTGCTGCGGCGCGCATCATGTGGTGGTTGTTAGTAGTAATCAGTCTGTTTTGTGTTCGGGTTGAATCTCCAAAATCAGCTTTCCAGGCCCATGCCAAAGCAAATGATGAGGCGTGTGCAGCCTCACTCGAGCTATCGAGGGAGGTAACGCGGGGTAGCTAGCCACGCGGCGTACCTTGTTGCTTGTATGTGGAAGTGCTCGTTCGGAGTGGTCAGTGGAGACTCAACTGCTGTTGCGCGATTGCGAAACGGGTGTGCGACAATTTGTAATAAAATACAAATGTCACTGAATTACTGTGAGAGAATCTCTTGGGCAAGTGTGCCACAAGAGAAGATGGGTTGACAATATTAGGGATTTACTTAATTGTATTAAGAGGAGAGTTGGGGCGTGCTTTTATAGCTCGCCTCTCTCCTCATCACAGCTTCCCAGCTTCCTCATACTTCATTACTGCCGACTGCATCGTAGTCGTGCATCCATGCCGCGTGAGGTCATTTCTTGGCCGGAAAACTTGATATTCGCCGCGCGACCAACTTTTAGTTACGCGACTGGCTCACTGATGTGCGACTGTTTCACAGTCGCCACAAAGTGGCAAGTATTGCTAGAAACTTCACTCTTATCGATAAATCTTACCGATAGTAGAGTACTCGAGGTACCCGGGTATTTCGATACAATCCCGGTACCTTCGACTACTCTGAAATCCTAAAATACCGTTTGCCGCCAAATAAATACTCATTTGACGGTTTCCCTCAGGATCCTAAAATACCGTTTACCGCCAAATACATACTCATTTGACGGTTTCCCTCAGCCGAGTATACTCCATTGAGTAGTACTCTATACATTGCTAAGAGGGTACTCTAATCTGGTGTGATACTATTCTGTCACTAGATGACTACGGCATACTATCTAAGTCTAGCATCTCACTCTCTCTCTCACTCTCACTTTTGGGTCGCATGCCTATGGTACATGCTTCCTCTCCAACTATCAGTTGGCGTGCACACGGTGAGACCCGTGCGCACTCTATCTCTGTGTCCCTATTATGACTAGTGATACGCGCCTGTTCTACGCCCTATCAACTAGCCTCTATAGCTCCACCTTTGTGCTCACCCTCCGATCCTTTGAAGCTTCGGCCATCATCAGCCTAAGACATCAAAAGATCTATTTCGGAAAGGTGGCGTTACTCACGTTCCGCCTCTGGGGGAATGGGAGGTTCTCCTCCCCATCCCGTGAGTGCGGGTACCAATCTCGCGATATCTGGTCGCGGATTGGACTTGGTAAGTACGTCGCTAGGATTGTCCCGGGTAGACACCCTCCGAGGGTCAATCTCGCCGGTCTCGTACGCCTCCTTGGCGTAATGGTATGCTAGGAGAATGTGCCTATTCTGAGTGCTCACTTTTCCTTCTTTGGCGAGCATATTGGCGTTGATGTTATCGCCTAGGCATACCGTTGGTCCTTCGACAAATTCCCCTAAGTGCATTTCCTTGAATAGGTTGCGTATCCAGACCACAGTGCGTGCCGTGTGCGCTAATGCCATGTATTCGGCATGCGACGAGGACAATGCTATGTGGTCATGTTTTCGTGAACACCATGCGATAGGTGCGTTCATGAAATAGATGCAGTATCCGTATTGACACTTGGAGTCTTGGGGATCTGGCTTAAATGACGAGTCATAGCAGGCCATGACTTGTCTATTGCCTTCTGATGTGTATCGTATCCCCCTGTCCTTTTGACTGTGCATGTAGGACAACATGTGTAGGGCGTGCTCGTAAGCCTTGTCTGTTGGAGTTGACATGAGCCTGCAAAGCTGACTGGCTCCGTAGGCCAATTCCGGCAGACATTGGCGTGCCGCCCATAGGATAGATCCAGTAATGGACATGTATCCCTTCTTGATGTTTTCCTCATGCATTCTCTTTGCCATTATCTCGCATTCCGGAATCTCACTTCGAGATAACATCTCCTTTGGTGGAAATGGAGTATCTCTAGGCTTCTTGAACAATGCTTCACATGCTGCACGATGCTCGTCATATGTGTTGACGATGAATCCCGGCTGTGTGATGTTCATGGTTGTGATTCCGCGATCTTGCTTGATTTCGCGTCTAACGCCGAGAAGCTCTTGCACATCGCACACCTTGAGTTCAAATACCTCCTTGAAGATAGTGCACACTTCCTCTAGATCCTTGATGTTTGCGCCCACACACTGTACATCGTCGCACCATGCTGAGAGGTAGATAGATCTACCCTTCGGATTGCGCAATACGTACAGGCATGGGTCGGATCTGGTGTTGTGCGCCTTGAACCCTTTTGTGTTAAAGCGCTTCAGAATGAAACTCTGAAGGTGCTGAATGAACTTCCTCGAACTGGATGGAACCCCGTAGAGTGCTCGATCCATGATCGCAAATAGAGGTCTTCCATCTTTGTCGTATCTCTCCGCTCCCTTTGGGTAGCGAAGAGCCACTCGCTCGTGTGTCTTAATGGGCACGCTAGCGAATGCATTCTTGATGTCCCACTGGAATCGCGCGTAGCCTTTGGCGCAGCACAGTGCCATCAATAGCCTTGTGACTTCAAAACTTGGAGTTGGGGCGAAAGTGTTTCCATAATGGACGCCTTTCTTCATAAAGTGTGGTGATCCCACTACACAGCAGCGCGCTTTAGCTCGCTCGAATGTGCCTAGTGGTGTCCACTTACAAGTCAGGATGATATTGAGCGGCACGACCGAGGTGTGGACTCCCATGGCTCTGACTTGTTCATAAGTCAAATCATGGATGAGTACCTTCATGCTCTCGAGTGCTGCCATTTCAATCTCGATGGCCTCCCACCAAATGCTCTCATCGGGTCGTCCCGCTATATCTCGTACGGTACGTGGAGGCATGACTCGTCCTGTGCGAGGATTCACTATTGGTTCTCCCTTTCTCACAGAGTTGAGGTTGGCCTTAACCTTGTGTGCCACAATGCTTGGACCGCTCGGTGGTTTCCCTGAGCTGCCCTTTCCTACTCGAACATCGATCAGTCCGTCTTCATTGATATGGATGTGAGTGTTGCAGTCGTCCCTCCACGCGATATCATCACGAGTGAGAATCGTCTTAGTGGTGAATGGGTCCACGATTTGTGGTTCCCAGTTTTGGGTACTGCAGCTTGCCAGAATGCCTAGTGTCATAAGAGTGGGCGCTAGTCGCTTGGCGCCGTATCCGATGCCCTTCATAAGGGTCCTTAGTTTCGTTCCTTGGCGCGTCTGGTCTTGTTCGTGCACTCCGTTTTCCGTGGCATAGGTGTATGCTTCACGAAGCGCGTCTTTGTTGACCGTAGCACGGGTCACGCTGTCGTGGCACTTCTCGTTGGTGATAACCGATCCGAGAACTGCGCGTGCGACTCTAATGTTGG
>Ga0115005_10003410_pt1 | contig 12680 bp, 10 predicted proteins | sample ArcOceMetagenome_FD_87163 | JGI IMG/M metagenome (GOLD analysis project Ga0115005, IMG submission 87163) | Marine eukaryotic phytoplankton communities from Arctic Ocean - Arctic Ocean - Greenland ARC118M Metagenome | ecosystem: Environmental > Aquatic > Marine > Oceanic | place: Arctic Ocean... | reverse complement strand
GTCGATGGTCGCTTGCTGAAAATTAAGTAGGGCTTCTAGTCTGCCTTGAGCAATTTCTGGTTGGTAAGGCGTATAAGCGGTGTACCAACCTGGATTTTCTAGTACGTTTCTCTTTATCACATTAGGGGTGAGTGTATCGTAGTAGCCCATTCCTATAAAAGAACGCATGACTTTGTTTTTGCTCGCTACTGTTTTTAAGTAGGCCAGGGCGTCAGCTTCTGTTTGTGCTTCACCCACTTTCAACGGTTGCGGTAAACGTATGCTTTCAGGCACGGTTTGTTGCATTAAATCATCTAACGACTCTGCACCAATTGAAGCAAGCATCTCTGCCATTTCTGCTTCACTGGGACCAATATGACGACGAACAAAATCCTGCTTTTGTTCAAGCTCTGATAATGAAAAATGAGATAATGACATGGCTAGCTAGCATTCCTGATGTGTACAAAAAATGGGAGCAAAGAATGCGAGCAAAAGATTTACCCACGCACTTTGATTTTAATAACGTTTAAAACGGCTTGAGGACTGAATAGTCCTCCCTTGTGAGCAGCTTACTCGTCTTCGATGTTGCCTTCATATGCTTCGGCATCAAACAAAGCTTCTACTTCTTTGGGATCTTCGGCTCTAATTTTAAATAACCAGCCTTCACCATATGGGTCAGAATTGACCAACTCTGGCGCGTCTTCTAGGCCTGCATTCACTTCTAAAACTTCACCACTTATGGGTGCATATACATCAGATGCGGCCTTCACTGACTCTGCAACAGCAATATCATCGCCTGTACCGACTTGAGAACCTATATCCGGTAGCTCCACAAACACCATATCGCCTAGTAATTCTTGGGCATGGTCGCTTATACCTATAGTAAATACACCATCGCCATCAGGGCGCACCCATTCGTGAGTTGAAGCGTAACGTAAATCTGCTGGAATATTACTCATGTTTGTTCCTAATAATTATATATTTAATCTTGAATGTTTGTTCTGTGGGCTACAGAACACTTTTGCCATGTCTAACAAAACTAGGTTTGACCACGTTTACTGTAACCCACTTTTTGCGTATTTCAACTTCAGCACTATCGCCAACGGTTGAGGGCACGCGCGCCATAGCAATACTGTGACCTAAGGTGGGTGAAAAAGTGCCTGAGGTAATCACCCCTTCACCGCCGGTAACTTGCACTTTTTGGCCAGCACGTAACACGCCTTTGTCGGTCATCACTAAGCCCACTAGCTTGTCTGTGCCTGCCATCTTTTGTTGCTCTAGCGCCTCACGCCCCACAAACTTTCTATCCTTGGGTTCCCAGGTAATTGTCCCAGCCATATTCGCTGCTAATGGTGAAATAGTCTCATCCATATCTTGACTATACAAATTCATTCCAGCTTCTAAACGCAGTGTATCTCTGGCACCCAAACCACAAGGTACCACACCTACGTCTAACAATTTTTGCCAGAAATCTGCAGCATCAGCAGCAGGTACTATAATTTCGTAGCCTGCTTCACCTGTGTATCCAGTGGTAGCAATAAATAAATCTTCTGCCTGCACACCAAAGAAGGCTTTCATACCCTCTACTGCTTCTTTTTGTGCCGCAGAGAACAGCTGTGCGGCTTTGCTTTTAGCATTAGGGCCTTGCACCGCTATCATAGCGAATTCTGGGCGTTCGGTGATCATCACGTCAAATGATTTGGCTTGTTGTAATAACCAATCCATATCTTTTTCACGAGTGGCAGAATTCACAACTAAGCGGTAATTGGTTTGGTCAAAATAATAAACAATTAGATCATCCACCACCCCACCTGTTTCATTCATCATGCCGCTGTATAATGCTTTACCTTTATCTTGTAGTTTAACCACGTCGTTGGCCAACAAAAACCGCAGATACGCTTTTGCATCTTTGCCAGTTACATCCACTATCGTCATGTGAGATACATCAAACATTCCCGCATCTTTGCGCACTGCGTGATGTTCTTCTATTTGTGAACCATAATTAATAGGCATTTCCCAACCATGAAAATCGACCATTTTGGCCCCCGACTCCAAATGTTTGGTATGTAAAACAGTTTTATTTGGCATGAAATATTGTGACCATGACTAAAGTATTCATTAACTATAATGACAGTAACCAAGTACAACAAATTGAAATATTTAATGTTTACATTTACATTTCTTATGAATGATAAGAGAATCATTTAAAAGTCTTATTTAAAAGGCTTGTTTACAAACCACTTAGATTAGATTGCATGAAACAACTTTCTCTAGATAACCTGCGCACTTTTGTCACTGTCGTGGATGTTGGTGGCTATGCGAAAGCAGGCGAAAAAATTGGTCTTTCACAACCTGCGGTAAGTCTGCAAATAAAACGCCTAGAGCAACAATTATCAAAACGACTTTTTGCTAAACAAGGGCAAAGACAGATTGTTAATCGAGATGGCTTAAGTTTATATAAAACAGCACAAACTATGCTGGACTTAAACGATAGCATTTTTCGCCAATTTCAGCCGACATCTTTGAAGGGCCGATTACGTCTGGGTATCCCTAGTGAATTTGCCACCACCTTACTGCCCAGTATTATTGGCGAATTTGGTCAGTTATATCCTGATGTGTCTCTGGAAGTCACCTCTGCATTGAGCAAATCCTTACTTGAGGAAGAAGCGCTTAATGGTTTTGACCTGGTGATGGCACTCGTCCACCCTGACACTCAAATTGACGGACAAGTATTACTGATAGATGAATTAGTTTGGGTGGGCGATAGAAGCTTACCTAATTTACCATCCACTTTATCGTTAGTACTAGCACCTGATGGTTGTGTGTATAGAAGCCGTGTCATCAGTAAATTAAAGCAGCAAACTCAGCAGTGGCGGATCAGTTATACCAACGCTGACTTAAGCGGTATCACTGCTGCCATTAAGCAGGGTTTAGGGATTAGCGCATTGGCTAAAAGCAGTGTACCCAAACAGCTAGATATTATTCGGTATAATTATCTGCCAAAATTAGGTGCGATAAAGATATGCTTATTAACTGGAAAGTCTCAACATCCACAGGCTAGTGGCAAATTAGCAGAATTTATTCAATCGAGATTAACGAAATCGAACTGATTGAGTATTAAAAAATAAAAAACCTTAGCTATTATTTAACTTAATAATAGCTAAGGTTTTTTTGTGCTTACTATTTTTTTATGACTATGAGTTGAGTGCCTTGCCTGACTAAAATGAAGGCCACAACACTTATCAATAACAAAACAAATAACTATTTTTGCTGAACTTGCTGTGATGATTAGCTTTGCGTCGTTCCTTGAAAACTGGTCCGTCAGCAAACACCCCGAATAAAATAAATACAGAAAGGTCAATTCTGTATTTTTGCAATGTACAACCTTACAGTAAAATATTAAATTTAAGTTCTATCATTCAATTGAATCTTTAACAAAAAATTACTTGATCGAACATTATTTTTACCTTAAAGCGTTACAAGAACATTTATTTTAATCATCGGACTTCAAACGCACATACGTTTTGTACTTCTTTTGTAATAAGCGATCGATATAACGAGTGAGTTTAATTTTTTGACTAATAGCGTTATCTAAAGCATCAACTAATTCAGTAAGCATAGTTTTATAATACTCTACGTCTTTAACTTGCCCATCTTCGGTAGCCACATCTAGAATATCTCTAGGCTTTGCTTGAGTTTGGAGTTGCTTTTCCGGTAGAAACATCTCTTCTGACACTTCTTTGATCACGCTTTCAACTGCTGATTCGTCTAAGGTTTTTAGCTCTTCAAGAAAACCAAAAAGCAAGATCCTGTCCATCAACGTATTGATTTTTCTTGGAATGCCATGAGTAAACTGAAAAATTCGATCATATGCCCCAGCTGAAAACAATGTCTGCCCATCCCACCCTGCGTGTTGCATGCGATATTCGATATAAGCTTGGCACTCTACATCGGTTAAAGGCACTAAATGACATGATGCCACAATACGTTGTCTAAATTGCTCCATATTAGGCGCACGTAAAATAGGCTGTAACTCTTCTTGTCCCAGCAAGAAGCTTTGTAACAAAGGTTTACCCGAGGCTTGAAAGTTAGATAACATCCGTAATTCTTCGATGGTTTCTAAAGGCAAATTTTGTGCTTCATCAACCAATAACAATGCGCGTTTACCTTGTTTATGCAGGTCCATCAAAAATGCTTCAAGATCATTCAAAATGTCTGACTTAGAACTACCTTTGACTGGCACATTGAATTTGCTGGCAACCATTTTCACTAATTCATCTGGTGATAATTTTGGCGTGACAATTTGTGCGGCAACAATATCTTGTTGCATGTTATCTAATAAACTGTTCGCGATGGTAGTCTTACCCGTACCAATATCGCCAGTGATGATAATAAAACCTTCAGCTTGAGATAAACCATATTGTAAATAAGATAAGGCACGTTTATGCCATTTACTGCCAAAGAAGAAGTTAGGATCAGGTGTCAGTTGAAAGGGCTTAGAAGTCAGTCCGTAATAATTTTCATACATAATAAAAAACACCTAATCCGTTAAAATAAAAATCCTATTCTTAGCATAAGCTATCTGCCCAAGGCTTAGCAATCAAATACCGCAATTACATTTAAAAAGAGTATGAGTTTTAAAGGTTGACTGTATTATTTCTAGAGCCGATTAAATGACATGATAATAGATAGAAAAGAAATGACATATGCACCCAGCAACCACAAACACATGCCAAATTGCATGAGTAAACTGGACTTTTTTAGCCACATAAAACAGCACACCTACCGTGTAACAGAGTCCACCGGCAACCAATAACCATAATCCTTGGGTGGTTAATGCATTATACAAGGGATAGATAAAGAAGATGGCTATCCAACCCATTAATAAATACGTAATAACCGATAACTTCGGAAACCGTTGATTGGCAAAAATTTTACAGGTTATGCCTACCAAAGCAATCGACCAGACTATTATCATCCCAGCCAACCCTACCCAACCACCAATGGCTAAAAGCATAAATGGTGTGTAAGTACCCGCTATCAATAAGTATATTGCACTGTGGTCTACGACCTTAAGCAAGGCTTTTAGGTTAGGGCTTTTGGCCCAATGGTAAAGGGTTGATGATAGAAACATCAAGATCATCGACAGGCCATAAATTAAACAAGCAAATTGCCCATATATGCCCTCGACTTTTAACAACAAAAAAATCAAACCTACAGTGGCAGCGATTACCCCAACGCCATGACTTATGGCATTGAGTCTCTCTTCAAGTGGCGAATAGGTTGGTTGTATAACAATCATTCATTATTTACGATAAGATAAAAATAGAATTTTATCATATATTTTGAGCGTACAGTTGTACACTCAAATATGCTCTCCAATTAAAACCTACACCGAGTGGCACTTTAGATTGTGAGTTCAATCAACATATATGGGGCATAACACACATAAAAATGCAGCCCTCAATTAAGGTAAAATAACTGACATTTATGGCTAACAAAATATTGAGACTAATTACTACTAAGAATAGATCTAATGGTTATTTTTCGAGGACGACAATGATTTTTATATCTATGCCAAAGGCACGACTGGAAATACATTTTTATTTTTAACATTACCAAATGCAAAACTTGATTCGATAGAGGCAAGTCCAGGTAAACATGTTAGTTTTTCTCGAATAAATCTCTCGTAACTTTTCAAATCTGCGCTCACGACACGCATTTGGTAATCACGACTTCCTGTCATAAGGTAACACTCCATGACTTCATCTAGATCATTAATACAGGTCTCAAAATTTCGCACGCTGATGTGATCTTGCTTTTCTAGCCGGATACTAACAAATGCATTAATGGGTAATCCAAATTGTTCCTGATCGACTTGAGCAGTGTAACCTATTAAGACCCCAGACTTTTCCAGACGCCGCACTCGGCGCAAACAAGGAGAAGGAGAAAGATTGACTTTTTCGGCCAATTCTTGATTGCTTAACCGCGCATTATTCTGCAATTCACGAATGATTTTTCGATCGATTATATCCATGTAAACCTCAAAATTAGTAGAATCTGCCAATCTTAGCTTATCTTAGAGATTAATCGCAAGATAATTGCTGATGATAAATTGCATACTATTTATCCTTTAATAACTAACACCGCGAGACACGCCGTCATGTCAAAATCACCTACACAAATCGGAAACTATACTCTGTCTCCAGAAACATTGATGATGCATCACGGTTACGATCCAGCGTTGTCGGAAGGTGCGGTAAAATGTCCTAATTTTCAAACCTCCACGTTTGTTTTTGAGTCTGCGCAACAAGGAAAAGATTTTTTTAATTATGCATCGGGCCGAGTAACGCCCACTCATAAAGGCGCAGAGCAAAGTCTCATTTACAGTCGTTTTAATAATCCTGCACTTGAAATTCTAGAAGGTCGTATTGCCATATGGGACGGTGCTGAAGACTGCTTAGTCACGGGCAGTGGCATGTCTGCCATCGCCACTACGTTACTTGCATTATCAGGTCCTGGTGACGTAGTGGTATATTCTGAACCGGTCTACGGAGGAACGGATACCCTTGTCAATAGTATCTTGTCGCAAATGAATATAAAGGGTGTAGGTTTCTCAGGCCAAGACGGAATTGAAGGATTACAGCGCGCCGTCACCCAAGCTAAACAGCTAGGGACCGTATCGCTAGTGTTGCTAGAGACACCAGACAACCCATTAAACACCATGATTGACATTTCAGAGTGTCGAAAAATCTGTGATGTACTTAAAAATAAAGATGGTGAACGTACTAAATTAGTTGTGGACAACACGATGTCTGGTCCTATTTTCCAAAAACCCTTGCAACATGGGGCCGATATTTGTCTGTATTCACTGACAAAATACATTGGTGGACACTCAGATGTCGTGGGGGGAAGTTGCTCGGGTGATAAAACACTGCTCTCAAAAATCAGAGGCTTTCGAAATATCTTGGGTACAACCATGGATCCCAATACAGCATGGCTAATTATGCGATCACTGGAAACACTTAAAGTCCGCATGGAAGCATCTTCAATATCAGCCTTAGAGGTTATATCGTATCTAAAAGACCATCCGAAAGTAATTCGCGTAAATCACCCATCAATGCTGAACAAAGAAACTGAGCAATACAACATATACAAAAAACAGTGTAGCGGTGCAGCCTCCACATTTTCTTTTGAAATTATTGGTGATGAAGCAAGTGCATTTAAGATGTTGGACTCGATGCAAATAGCCATGCTGGCTGTTAGTCTCGGTGGGACAGAAACCCTTATACAGCACCCTGCATCGATGACACATTCCAGTGTACCCGAGCATCGACGAGCAGAAATTGGCATCAGTGATAGCTTGATCCGGATTTCAGTAGGTCTTGAGGATCCAAAAGATATTATTGTCGATCTAGAGCAGGCACTGGCTCAAATCTAGTTCTAGGACTGATTGACTGAAGATAAAAATTTGAGATAAAAATGACTATTCTTAACACCACTGAACTCAACCAATTAATGAACGAAGATCGAAAAGAATGGATTGAATCACTTGACTATATAAGACGCGACTTTGGAGATAAAGGTGTTCGAGAAATTTTACAATCATTACAAAATCATGCATTGCAAAGTGGCATTGAAATTAATGAAGCGACGCTCAACACTCCTTATGTCAATTCTATCACACCAGAATTACAACCTGTTTACCCAGGTGACTTGCAGATTGAAAAGAGTATCGAAAATATCCTACGCTGGAATGCGATGGCAATGGTCATGCAAGCATACGATTCTGGTTCCGGTGTGGGTGGTCATATAGCGACTTATGCAAGTGCCGCAACCATGTTAGAAACAGGGTTTAATCACTGCTTTAAAGCACGCACTGAAAACTATGGCGGAGATATGGTTTTGCCACAACCTCATGCCGCGCCTGGCATATACGCCCGCGCTTACCTTGAGGGAAGGCTGTCGTTGCAACAAATAAAAAACTTCCGAAGGGAATTAGGTACACAAGGAGGTTTATCATCTTACCCTCACCCTCGTTCCATGCCTGATTTTTGGGAAATGCCCAATGCTTCAATGGGCTTGTCAACCGTATGTGCAATCTATCAGGCAAGGTTTGCTAAGTACCTTGAAAATCGTGGTTTGAAAACCCGAAATGGTGGCAAAATTTGGTGTTTTATCGGTGATGGTGAATCGGATGAGCCAGAAGTTTTAGGCACCATTAATATTGCCGCACGTGAAAAATTAGATAATCTCGTACTGGTAGTCAATTGTAATTTACAGCGCCTTGATGGCCCTGTAAGGGGTAATGGAAAAATCATTCAAGAGTTGGAACGTAGCTTTCGCGGTGCCAGTTGGAATGTTTTAAAAGTAATTTGGGGCAGTGGTTGGGATGCGCTATTAGCTCGAGATAAAAAGGGAGTGTTGCGACAACGCATGGAAGACTGTGTGGATGGGGATTATCAACGTTACTCAGTACTCGAAGGTGATGCGCAACGTGAACACTGGATTGACGGTAATCCAGAACTTGAACAAATGATGAACGCATTAACTGATGACGAAATCAGGCAAATTAAGCGAGGAGGTCAAGATCCTAAAAAAATCTACGCCGCTTACGAACGCTGCATGAAAACCCAAGGAAAACCGACCGTTCTATTAATTAAATCGGTAAAAGGTGAAGGAATGGGCGCATCAGGTCAGGGGCGTAATACCGCTCATCAAAAGAAAAATCTAAGTCCAGAAGAGCGCGTTCAGGCTGCACGGGAACACGGCATTCCAATTGATGATGCCGCAGCCGTCAGTGCACAGTTATACAAACCTGCAGAAGACTCCCCAGAAATGCAGTATCTGCACAGACAACGCCAAGCTTTGGGTGGGTACACGCCACAAAGAAAAGTGAATTGCCCAACATTACAAGCACCTGATATCAGCCTGTTTAAAGAACAATTGTTAGGCTCAGGAAAGCGAGAAACCTCCAGCACTATGGTGATGGTGAGGATCATGTCAAAATTATTAAAAGATAAGTCAATTGGAAAATATATTGTTCCCATCGTTCCCGATGAAGCAAGAACCTTTGGAATGGATGGCTTATTTAAAGCGGCCGGGATCTATTCAGCAGATGGGCAGCAATACACACCCGTCGATGCGGAAACGCTCTTGCCTTACCGTGAAGCCACCGATGGAAAAATACTACAAGAGGGTATTTGCGAAGCTGGTGCTATGGCATCGTTTATGGCTGCGGGGACGGCATACGCGGTGCACGGCATACCAACAATACCGTTTTATATTTACTACTCGATGTTTGGATTTCAGCGTGTAGGGGATATGATTTGGGCTTGTGGCGATATGATGGCACGAGGTTTTCTTTTAGGCGGAACAGCCGGGCGTACCACCCTTAACGGTGAAGGTCTTCAACATCAAGATGGGCATTCGCATGTTTTGGCAAGCACCTTTCCCAGCCTTCTCAGTTATGACCCCGCTTTTGGGTATGAACTGGCAGTGATTGTCCGTGAAGGTATTCGCCGTATGTATACCAACCAAGAAAAGGTGTTCTACTACATCACATTGTATAACGAGAATCATGTTATGCCTGCAATATCAGAGTTACCTTTGAAAGAGATAGAAAAAGGGATTATCCAAGGTGGTTATAAATACCTGTCGAGCGCACTCGAAAGTGAACCACTTAACACTGTTCATCTCTTATCCAGTGGCTCAATTATGCAGCAAGCAATCAAAGCTGCAAAGTATCTAGAAAGTGCAGGGTTCGCCGTGCATATATGGAGCATAACCAGTTTTACTGAACTCGCTCGAGAGGCTCAGGAATGTGAGCGCATCAACAGATTAAACCCTGAACAGACAATTAAGATTTCATTAATTAGTCGTTTGTTTGCCGATGAAACAGGTGTCTGTGTTGCTGTTACTGACTATATGAAAGCACTACCACATAGTATTTCAAGTTGGATACCGCTGCCCTATAGTTGTCTTGGTACTGATGGTTTTGGTGTATGTGAGGACAGAGGTGATTTACGGGATTATTTCGAAGTAAGTGATAAATATGTGGCTGCCGCTGCTTTGTCGGCTTTAAATAAAGCTGGGAACATCGATAATGATATGTTGCATCAGCACTTTAAGGTGTTGCAAATCGATGCAAACAAACTCAATCCGACAGCTCACTAGGTCATCGTTATGCACTCAGAACACAAAATAATATTACCCAACATCGGTGACTTTGACGAAATTGAAGTCATTGAAATAGAGGTAACCCAGGGTAAACACATCAATATTGGAGACATACTTCTAACGTTAGAGTCAGATAAAGCGGCAATGGATATCCCCAGTGATGTCAGCGGAGTAATAACCCAAGTATTGGTAAACGTGGGTGAAAAAATATCACAAGGTACACCCATTGTTTTGTTACAGCTTGATCAAGCTTTGCCTGTGGCCGAGGCGGCACCTGAGCAATCAGCCTCGTTAACAGTTCCCACTAACAAAGAAACTCATGTCCCTACAGATAATGTGGCCCCCACCAACGATGTGATCATCCCACTTAAAAAGACGGTCATTAACGCTACATTCTCATTACCTTTGGATGTACAAGAACATCTGACACCTGCGGGTCCAGCATCGAGAAGACTAGCTCGAGAATTGGGTGTTGCCCTTGAAACCGTCAAAGGCAGTGGTAGACGGGGGCGTATTCTCAAACAGGATGTAAAAGACTTTGCAAAGCAGCTGATTCACAAAGCAACACTGCAACAAAGTGTCCCTAATATGTCACCAGATTTGCCTGACCTATCTTCTTATGGTGAAGTAATACGACGCGATATGAATAAAATAGAGTCGGTGACTTGCACTAATATGCAACGAGCATGGGATCAAATTCCGCACGCGTGGCTACAAAAAAACATTGATGTCACTGAACTTGAAGCGGGTAGAAAATACAACAAAAGCAAAGTTGCTAGCTTAACAATGACCGCCATTATTGTTAAGGCTATAGCTCATGGACTGAAGAAATTTCCAAGCTTTAATTCTGCAATAGACAATCAACAGCAACAATTTATTTTACGCAACTATATTCATATTGGAGTGGCGGTTGATACACCCAAAGGTTTAGTAATAGCCGTAATAAGGGATGTTGACCAACTCAACATTGCACGAATATCTGAAGAATTAAACCGTTTGGCAGAGAAAGCCAGGGCTGGAAAGCTAACGCCATTAGAAATGAAAGGTGCTGGGATCACATTAAGTAATTTAGGTGGAATGGGAGTTGATGGCTTACAGCCTATTGTTAATTGGCCAGAGGTTGCGATAGTGGGAGTGGCAGCATGTTCTCGTCAGCCAGTATATTTCGATGATGAGATACGACCACGGATGATTATGCCATTAACTCTGGGTTTCGATCACCGCGCGATTAACGGTGCAGACGCTGCGCGATTTCTGAGTTATATGGAAGAAATGCTCAATAACCCTGTGTATTTTTTAACACAAATTTAGCTTTCAAGTGAGGATGAGCGGACATGCTGTTATTAAAAGAGCTAGAACGCAAAAAACCATAATAAAACAAAAAAACGTAATAGGATCGTTGGCCGAGGTGCGAGGTATGTTTAGAAAATTAAACTTCAATTATACTTTTATCATTTATCTGGTCATGTAGACTCATACCACTTTATTACGCAACATGGTTTAGTGATTACGTGACCCAGTGGTACGCATATATTGTCGAAAATAAGTTAGGTCAATATTACACAGGCATATGCACAGACGTTGAGCGACGCTTTAATGAACATCAATCTAGCGGTCCTAAATGTGCTAAAGCGTTAAAAGGCAAAGGTCCTTTAGTATTGAAGTTATGGTGTATCGTAGGAAATCATTCTGAAGCTTTAAAATTGGAAATTTGGATTAAAAAATTGAGTAAAGCCAACAAGATAAAATTGGTAAATAACTGCCTTTATAATGCACCAATATACAACATGCTGCTGAATGAGGGTAAATAGTATGTATAAAAATCTGTCTACGTCACTTCCCAAAGAGCTCATCGAACTTGGTAACGAGCGATGGCAGGAACTGCAATCCCATCAACATTTCTCTGTTCATTTTGAAACGTATGAAGATCAGATCAAAATGGCTTTTTCATTGAGCGAGTTTATTTCTGAGCAATGTATCAAGAATCCATCGTGGTTAGCTAAACTCTTCATCGAAAAATTGCTTTTTGCTGAGCAGATTGATTATCAAGGCAAACTTGCCAAGCAATTGGTTGAAATTGATAGTGAAGCTGTTTTACACCAAAAACTCAGACAGTTTAGAAATTTTCATATGCTGCGAATTGCTTGGCGCGATTTGCTCAACATGCAATCGATTGAGGATTCGTTAGCACAAGTATCAGAACTTGCACGCCAATTAATCACCCAAACTAACAACTGGTTATATCAATCTTTACAGCCGCAATTAGGCTTGCCTGAAGGAGAGTTTGGGCCGCAACCCATGTTGATTTTGGGTATGGGGAAATTGGGCGGAGGAGAACTTAACTTTTCCTCAGATATCGATTTAATTTTTACCTACCCCGCAGTGGGTGTCACTTCCGGCGGCAAGAAGTCGGTCGAGAACCAACAGTTTTTTACTAAATTGGCCCAAAAAATCATTACTGCGCTAGATCAGATTACCGCTGATGGTCAAGTATATAGAGTGGATATGCGCTTAAGGCCATT
>Ga0115005_10003409_pt1 | contig 12680 bp, 9 predicted proteins | sample ArcOceMetagenome_FD_87163 | JGI IMG/M metagenome (GOLD analysis project Ga0115005, IMG submission 87163) | Marine eukaryotic phytoplankton communities from Arctic Ocean - Arctic Ocean - Greenland ARC118M Metagenome | ecosystem: Environmental > Aquatic > Marine > Oceanic | place: Arctic Ocean... | reverse complement strand
TTGGAGTAAAATATAATTTTGAATATGCTGATGACGTATTTTCGCCCTTCGTAGAGATCGGTGGAATTGCGAAAAAAAGCATTCAGAAAAATCATAAATACGATTATTTACCAAATTCTCTACCGAGCAGACCTTATTCAATTACTCCGAAACCGGAAAGAATTAGCGAAAATTTTGCAATGAATACTGCTACGGCCGCTATTGGTATAAAATGGAATCCTAATTTACCAAAATCTCCAATTTTAGACAATATGATTGTAGAAGCAGAAATATTTGGTAATGCCGATTTTGAAACAAAGGATACACAATTGATGGCCGGTATTGGTGTCAGTGCGAGTTACATGTTTTAGAAGAACGGTCTAATCCCTTTTTTATTAAAGAAATTAGTAATTGTACTGAAAATTTAAGGACAAACGCACCCAATTATTTTGTGTTTGCATTAGAACTCTATTGAAACAATACAATATTTGGCGATTTAAAACTCTGCTTCTTTTCCTTAAGGAAAAGAAGCAGAACACGAGGTTTCGGGACAAGCAAATCAAAGCTTAATTGATTTTTTAACGATTGAAAGTATTGACAAGCTAACCCAAAACACCAACCGAGAATTGTGAAACTATTTTGGTGCGTTTACCCTTTAAAAATTTAATGTCATCGTTTTCGTTAGAATAGTAGTCGGTCGGATTTTATTCCACCGACTATTTTTTTGTTTTAATCCTTTTTCCACAGGTATAATCTGTGGCTATTCTTATTGATTATTATCTGCAATAGCCAAGCTTACAGCGTTATTAGTGGTCGTCAAATATGAACCCTTAAAGGGTTAAAAATAAATAATCATTGATTATACCTTTGAAAAAATTGTTATGAACTTTATAAACTAATCCTAAGTTTGAACTTTACTATAAGTGATTTTATATCTTTGTGATTGTTGTTTATTTATATAATTGAAATTGTATGTGATTTTCACTTTCACTAATTTAATTTTAATTGATAATATTTTGAAAAGATGGGTTCAGTAAGACAAAAACAGACCGAAAGTATGCTTCAGCGAGAGATGAGTATAATCATTCGCCAAGAAGGAGCATATATTTATGGTTCTCAAGCATTAGTAACGATTACTAATGTGAAGCTTTCACCAGATTTTGGGGAAGCGAAATTCTATTTAAGTGTATTTAATATTGAAGATAAACAAAGTGTAATCATTCAATTAGATGACGACTTAGTTAGAATGCGTCAATTATTAGCAGGTCGCATTCGTAAAAAAATACGACGAATTCCAACTGTTAGTTTTTATTTAGATGATACGTTAGATGAAATGTATCGCTTAAATAACCTTTTCGATAAAATCGGAACGGATGAAGATAACTTAGCTTAGCACTGATTACTGGTTTCTGGTTTCGTACCAGCGACCAGAAACCAGTCGCCAGAAACCAGTAATCAGATATGAATTTACCTTTAAAGTTTGCTCGTCGATATTTATTTGCAAAAAAATCAACCAATGCCATTAATATTATTTCCGGTATTGCAGTTGGTGGTATTGCAGTTGGTACCGCAGCTATTATATTGATACTTTCTGTATTTAATGGTTTTGAGGATTTAATCAAAAGCCTTTATGGTTCGTTTAATCCGGACATTAAAGTTACCGTAATAGAAGGAAAAGTTTTTTCTCCTGATAGCGCGAAGCTGGAAAGCATCAAACAGTTAGGCGGAATTTTAGAAATATCTGAAACGCTTTCTGAAGTTTCATTTTTTGAATATGGAGAAAGTCAGGATTTTGGTATTCTAAAAGGTGTGGATGTAGCGTTCGATTCTGTATCAGAAGTTGATAATAATATCATTCGTGGAAAATATCACATTTCAGATGATGAAATGGATTATGCTGTTTTGGGAGCAGGAATGGAATATAAGTTATCCATAGTTATTGGTGATCAATCGCAATCGTTAGGTGTTTATATGCCGAATCGAAAGAAGAAAAGTATTGGTTTTTCGAGTCCAACGAATATTTTCAAGAGACGTTATTTACCTCCAACCGGCGTTTTTGCGATTCAGCAAGAATTCGATGATAATTATGTCCTCACTTCGCTCCGTTTTATTCAAAATATTTTGAGTTATACGGATGGTGAAATTGATGCTTTCGAAATTAAAGTTTCAGAAGATGCGGCCGTTTCTAAATTGGTCCGTAACATTCAAGATATCATGGGCGATGAGTTTGAAGTCAAAGATCGTTATCAACAAGAAGAAGCCTTTTTTAAGTTAATGAATATGGAAAAATGGATGGCTTATGCAGTCATTAGTTTTGCCTTATTATTATTGGCTTTCAATATCGTTGGTGCATTATGGATGTTGGTATTAGATAAGAAGAAAGATATTGCGATTTTGAAATCAATGGGTGCAACCGATGATTTGGTCCGAAATATTTTCTTAACGGAAGGTTTGGCGTTATCATTCTTTGGAGCGGTTATCGGTTTTGGATTAGGTATTATTATCTATATTTTACAAAAAACAATTGGCCTCGTAAAGCTTGGCGGAGGTGCAAACCTTTTGATTGATACGTATCCAATCAGTATTCAAATTTTTGATTTCGTTTTGGTATTTTTCACTGTTATGCTCATCGGGTTTTTAGCAGCTTGGCTACCGAGTATTCGAACTAAAAATATTCAACCGATTATTCGGGAGGACTAAAATTTATTGTTCCAATGTTTAATTGTTAAAATATTCAATTATTAAACGGTTAACAATTGAACAATGAAACAATCGAACAATTTAATAAATGGAAAATTGGGAATTAGAGTTTTATTGGAATAAAGCAAAACATCAAGTGAAATCGATGATGAACTTGAATGCTTTACCAGATATGAATGGTGTTTTGTTCTTGATTGGCGTTCAAGAATTGGGACGCTGGGATGGAGAGTTCACGAAGGAACAAAAACAAGATTTAATGCATATTGCTATTTGTTCTTTATTAGAAAGTGATGGACATTATGAATTTATAGGACGAGATGGAGACGGTTGGCCTCATTATGAATTGAGAAAAGCAGTTGTGAATTTTGGTGAAGAAAGTCAAGAAGATTTATTGAAACGAAAAGTCATTGCCTATTTTGAAAAATTGCTTATTGAATAAAATACACCGTTAATCGTTGAATGATTAAACAATATAGCCGTGCAATAATGCGCTAAAGGCAATAACAATGAAACCGTATTATTTATGAAAAAAACGACATTTTTACTACTCTTGACTTTAACCGTTATTTTCACGGCTTGTAAAGAAAAATCAACCTCAGATTTCAATTTTGAAATTCCGACTGGCGAAGCTCCTGCTGATATTACCTTCCAAAATACATCTGAAAATGCAGATACTTACTTTTGGGATTTCGGTGACGGAACATCTTCGATAGAAACCAGTCCGACACATAAATATAACTTTTCGGGAACTTACAATGTAACTTTAGTAAGTTATAAAGAAGGTCAGGAACTAAAAAATACTAAAAGCTTCACCTTGCGCGAAGCAGCAAAACGCATCGTTGAAATCGAAACAGAATTTGGAATTATCAAAGCAGAATTATATAATTTCACACCAAAACATCGTGATAATTTCCTCAAATTAGCGGAAGAAGGTTATTATGATGGCACATTATTTCATCGTGTCATGCAGGGGTTTATGATTCAAGGTGGCGATCCAGACTCTAAGACAGCAACGCCTAATCAAGCACTCGGAATGGGCGACCCCGGTTATACGATTCCTGCAGAAATCGTCCCCGGAGCCTATCATTATAAAGGTGCATTAGCAGCCGGTCATAATGGAAATCCTGAAAAATCTTCTTCTGGTTCACAGTTTTATATCGTGCAAGGAACGCCTTTGCAGCAGCATCAAATCGAACAATATGCCAGGCAAAAAGCGAATTTAGGACTTAGTTATTCTCCTGCTCAGACAGAATATTACAGAACAGTAGGTGGTGCGCCAATCTTGGATATGAATTATACCGTTTTTGGACAAGTCATAGATGGAATGCACTTGATTGACCAAATCGCTGCAGTTCCTGTCAATCAAGGTAATAATAGTCGTCCGCTCAAAGATGTTAAAATGAAAGTTCGAGTGGTGAAATAGAAGCATTGATTGTTTTTTAGTTGGTTGTTATCTGACAACCGACAAGCCGTTTTGTATAACATCAATACGACAATACATCGACACGAAACAATATTTAGAAAGTACAAAGATTGAATTCTCACGAGATTTGTCAAATAACCAATTATCTATAATGAAAATCAATATTCAAAAATTAATAATTCTAAGTCTTGCAATTGTATTCTTAGCCGCCTGTGCAAGACCTGTTGCTCAATTTGAGATTCCACAAAAGGATTATAATCCAAAGACGGAAGTTACTTTTGATAATAAATCAGAGAAAGCAGAAACCTACGTTTGGAATTTCGGTGATGGCGATACTTCTACGGATTCGCAACCAAAACACCTTTATAAATATCCCGGAACTTATAACGTAACACTAAAAGCAATCAAAGGGAAGAAGGAAACCGTGATGATTCAAAGCGTTACGATTGCGAAAATTCCATTGAAAGTTGCCTTTGAAATAGAAAAGTTAGCAGATATTGCACCAGTTGTCGTGACCTTCAAAAACCTTTCGGAAGGTGCCGATAAATATGTTTGGGATTTTGGTGATAATACAGGATCAACAGAAGAATCCCCAGTTCATAAATACCGTTTCAGTGGAAATTATACGGTAAAATTAACTGCTTTTAAAGGTCGAAAAAGAGAAGTTTTAGAGCAACAGATTGTAATTGATGCACCAGAAGGAGCTTGTTTAATTCTAATCGAAACAGAATTCGGAGATATGAAAATCCGTCTTTATGACGAAACACCAAAACACCGTGATAATTTCATCAAATTAGCAGAAGAAGGTTTTTATGATGGAACGATGTTTCATCGAGTAATTGAAGGGTTTATGATTCAAGGTGGCGATCCAGATTCTAAAAACGCAAAATCAGGTCAAGCACTCGGAATGGGCGGACCGGATTATACGATTCCTGCCGAATTCAATACTGACTTGTTACATCATAAAGGAGTATTAGCAGCGGCTCGTCAACCTGATAACGTTAATCCTAAAAAAGAATCTTCCGGTTCTCAATTTTATATTGTTCATGGAAGTGACGTTTCTTCGCTAATGCTTTCAACTTTGGAACGTAAAAAAGGAATTAAATATACCCCAGAGCAACGTTCTAAATATAAAAACTTGGGCGGATATCCGCCATTAGATAATGAATATACCGTTTTTGGAGAAATCGTGGAAGGTTTGGAAGTAATTGATAAAATTGTACAAGTAAAAAAAGATAGACGAGATCGTCCAATCCAAAATATCAAAATAACAGTGAAAGCTATTAAGTAAGAGACATTCGCTTGCCTTATTTGATAAAAAAAGGGATAATTGAAATTGTAAAAATTTCAATTATCCCTTTTTTATTTCCCATCAAGAAGTTACAGTAAAATGGTCAAACGTACAGTCTGGAGGTCGTAATTACTTAATTTCCAATATTTCATGCAATTTCATTCCCTTTTTGAACAATTGCTTAATTTCCCAAGGTTTCAATAATTTATTGTGATGATGAAACATCAAAAAGAAGTTAATTGCTTCCAATGTCCAACCTTTTTCCTTTGTAAAAAACTGTAAGACCTCTTCATTTATTATATGTCGAATATACTCTTCATCTTCTCCTTGCAATAAGTACTGCTTAGAAAATTTTGGAAATTCCTCAAAATCAATATCCTGCGATAAGTTCAAATAGTTCGCAATGCGATGAAGAAAATTCTCTGGACGCATATAAATTTCAGGTAATCCTAACGAGCGAGAACGTAAGAAGAAAACCGTTTGCTGTTTTCGATTCCGCTTTTTATTTTTTCCAATGACATATTCATAATCAAAAATCGAAATATTCAATTCCAAAAAATCATCTACAGAATGCAGCACATTGGAAATCTTTCGGCGACGACCTTTTTGAAATAGCTCAAAATCTTTCAATAATTCCATTAATCCCCAATCATCCGTTTCAGCATATGACATTTTGAGCTCTCGAGCTAATCGTTGAAGATGTGCGGAACGTGACGATTTCGTATATTTCATATCTTAATTTTTATCAATAAACGTATAAATAATATTATTATAAATTATTTTTCACACATTTTTAAGAATTATTTTTTCATAAAGATAAGGAACCATTTTATTAGAAAAAGGAAATTGAATAGTAAGTAATTTTTTTTAAAATTGTTTAAATCCATTATCTAAAAATAGCTAATCCTTTGAAATTACAAGTAGTATAAATAACAGTAAACTATATGCAAATTAAAAGTTTACAACAATTTGATTTATAATGCTTTATAGGATAAATCTAACAATTTTAACAATTCCTTTTTAATCTGTTAAATAAATTTATGAAAAATTAGGCAATACCTTTTCCAAAAGGTATATTTGCTCGCTTTTAAAATGAAAGGCAAAATTTATTACCTATTGTATAAACTTTAAACCAAACTAAAAATGGTAAAATTTTCAACACTTATCGTATTCGCATTACTGCTTTGTAGTCATGTAATGTATGCTCAGAATCAAGTAACTGGATTAGTTTCTGATGATTCAAATGAACCTTTAATTGGTGTGAATATCCAAGAAAAAGGAACTTCAAACGGTGCAGTAACAGATATTGATGGTAAATACAGCATCAATGTTGCTAAATTTCCTGCAACCTTAGTATTTAGTTACATCGGTTATGCTAATCAAGAAATCGAAGTAGCTGATGCTACTGTAGCTAATGTTACAATGTCTGAAGGTATTGGACTTGGTGAAGTATTAGTAACAGGTTCTCGTACAGCACCTCGCTCTTCTACAGATACACCTTTACCAATTGATGTCGTTACTGCGAAAGACTTAATTGCAACTGGTCAAAACTCTTTTGATAAGGCTTTGACTTACAAAATTCCATCTTTTAACTCGGTAAATACACCGGTAAATGATGCGACTTCTTTATTAGATCCTTACGAAATCAGAAATATGGGACCTTCTCGTACATTGATTTTGATTAACGGGAAACGTAAAAACACGAGTGCATTACTTTATACACAAACGTCTCCAGGACGTGGTGAAACAGGTGCTGATATTTCTGCAATTCCTCAAGGCGCTATCGAGCGTGTGGAGATTTTGAGAGATGGTGCGTCTGCTCAATATGGTTCTGATGCAATTGCAGGAGTAATGAATATCATCTTAAAAGATGATTATAATGGTGGTAATGTTACATTCAATACTGGAATCACAAGTGCTGGTGATGGTGAGACTTATGGCTTGGCATTGAATAATGGTTCAAAAATCGGTGAAACTGGTTTTGTTAATTACACGATTGATTTATCAAAAAGAGAATTAGCAAATCGTCCAGGTACCGTTGATGCAGAAGGTGAAGCTGGTGATTTTGGTGCAGATATCGCTGATGTTGAAGCATTTTTGGCAGACAATCCTGATGCTGGTAACGTGAACGGTTCTCCGGAAACAACTGCGGCTAAATTCTCCATAAATACTGGTATTGATATCTCTGAAAATTCAGAACTTTATGGAAATGCTGCTTACGTTTACAAAAAAGTAAACAGTTTTGCGAATTACAGAACACCTTACTGGAGAACAGAAGCTGCTTTTCCTTACTTAGCAGATTTTTTCCCTAATGGAGAGAATGGCGAGTATGTTGGTTATGTGCCAACCTTTGAAGGTGATTTGAATGATTATAATGGTACAATCGGTGTTAGAAACACAACTAATGGTTGGATTTCTGATGCAAGTTTCACAGTTGGTGGAAACAAACAAACATACATTGTAAGTAATTCTCACAATAGAAGTGATGTATTAAATGCAGATGGTACAAACAAATACCGTGAAAACAGTCCTTTAGTATTTGATGTAGGTGGAACAGAGTTCACACACGTTGTTGGTAATATTGATATTACAAAACGTATGAGCGATATGTTCGGTTTAGCTTTCGGTTCTGAGTTCAGAAGTGAAAATTTCAGTGTCTTAGAAGGTAGTGTATCTGCTTATGAAGGTGGTGGACCAGATTCATTCTCTGGTACTGATCCAAGAAATGCAGGTAAATTCAACCGTTATAACCTCGGTGCATATGCAGATTTTGCATTTGATTTCACAGATGACTTCTTAGTAAATGCAACCATACGTGGTGAAAATTATTCTGATTTCGGTAGTGCTTTCGTTTGGAAAGTAAGTTCTCGTTACAAAATGGCTGACGATAAAGTAACATTGAGAGCTTCGGCTTCAACAGGTTTCCGTGCACCTTTATTACACCAAATCTACACACAAAAAGCTCAATATAGCTTCGTACCTGGTCAAGGTATTCAAGTAGGTGGTTTGATTAATAATGTGTCAAGAGAAGCTCGTTTGTTAGGTTTAGCTTCATTAACACCTGAAAAATCAACGAATATTACAGTTGGTATTGGTGTAAAACCAAATAATCAATTTAGCTTTACTTTAGATTATTACAATATTGCAGTAGAAGATAGAGTTATTTTAAGTAGTGAAATTGGAGCCACAGAAACAGATGCTGATGGTAATAATATTGGTACTACAATACTTGATGATATTCTTAGAGATAATAATATTTCTGATTTGAGTTTCTTCGCAAATGCAATGGATACGAGAACTTCAGGTATTGATTTCGTTGCTAATTATAGAAATGTATCAGCTGGTTCAGGTAATTTAAACTTCAACCTATCTGGAAACTATATGATTCAAAACGAAAGAATAGGTGATGTGAAGAATCCACAAGTTGTAACGGATGCAAATGTAGGACTTCCTGCTGATCAACAACAAAGTATATCGAATTCAACACAAGAAGCATTATTCTTTACTTCTCGTCCGAAATTCAAAGGTATCTTAGGTATTAACTACAAAGTAGGTGCTTTAGGTTTGTCTTTAAATAATACTGTATTTGGTCCAACAACATTCAGACAACAAGGTTTAGCTCCTGGTATTTATACTGAGTTTATGACTAAATTAGTTACTGATTTATCTGTTAGCTATGCAGCGACTGATAAAGTAACTTTAGCATTGAATGTTAATAACTTATTGAACGTTTTACCGGAATGGGAATTCAAAGCGGATTCAGATAATGCAGTAGCAACTGCAAATTTGAACGATGAAGCTTACATGAAAAATCAATCTAACTTGATTACTTTTAACCAACGTTATTCTCAAATGACGTATGATGGTTATCACTTTAGCCAGTTAGGTACAATGTTGAATTTTTCTGTAAATATTCAGTTTTAGTAAAAAAGTAATAACGGCTTTATTTGCCATTATTTCTAATATTTTCGGCAGCTAAAGTAGCCGCTACAATAAGAAAAGGTATCGAACCGCTCCGCGATGTTCGATACCTTTTTTATTTTGTTTGAAACCTATTTTCAGTATCGGATAAATAGGACAAACGAGCCTAATTCCGTTTTGCTAAAATTATCAGCGAAGGTATCACTTCATAACAAATTGGATATTTCGCTTTTGTTATTGCTTTCATTTTCTCAAAAGTAGCTTCATCTGTTTGAGCTTTTTTGAATTGTGCTGAAATCAATTCCAAATTATCAAGAAACATTTCGTCTTGAAAAAATTCTGTCATCAACCAATTATCATCGCTGCCCATTATATTCGGAATCGTTTCCGCATAAACTGTTACTGATAAATTTTCCTTTTTGCTTTCCATTTTTCCGTAATCTTCAATCGTCGTTGCTTTACTATTTTGACATTCGCAAATCGCCATGAACAGATTTTTTTCATTTATCATCACACCTACAGGAGTAGCAGAAAATACTGCTTCCTTTTTTATAATTTCCGCTTCGTCTTCCACGACAACTTCCACCGTTTGTGTGGCAGCAATCTCTTTATTAGGTTTACATCCAATAATCACAAAAGGTGAAATTAAGATTAAACCGATTCCATATAAATTTTTTATCATTTTCAATATTGATATTTCTTATTAAAAAAATAAGGTCATGAACCAAAATCCATAACCTCACAAGTACTTATTCTTATTTCCAATAAATTGCCGTTCGGTCTTACAACGCCCTAAAATTCCTGAGTCCGATACGCTCGATACTTATTCCCTAAAGCTTCTTTCATATCTTCCTCGTTGTCATATTTGTCAAAAAAGTCCAAAAGCATTTCGTTTTTAATTACCGTTGGAGCGACGAAATTTTGAATATCATTCAGCGTAATATCCTTTCCACTCAAAATAATCAAGCGTTCAACGACATTACGTAATTCCCGAATATTCCCTGTCCAACTCAGTTCTTGCAACGCTTTCATTGCATCGTCAGAAACTTTTTTAATCGGTTTTCCATAATCGTTACAAACCATTTCTACGAAATGATCTACTAGAAGTGGAATATCATCTTTACGTTCATCCAAAGAAGGCACTTGAATAATAATCACCGCCAAACGATGATATAAATCCTCACGGAAACGTTTTTTACGAATTTCCTCTTTCAAATTCTTATTTGTAGCCGCAACAACGCGCACATCAACTTTAATTTCCTTATCGCCACCCACACGAGTAATTTTACTCTCTTGCAACGCTCGCAATACTTTCGCTTGAGCAGAAAGACTCATATCACCGATTTCATCCAAGAAAATAGTGCCACCATTTGCTTGTTCGAATTTACCAATACGTTGTTTAATCGCAGAAGTAAACGCACCTTTTTCATGTCCAAAAAGTTCACTTTCGATTAATTCTGAAGGAATTGCTGCACAATTCACTTCAATCATTGGCCCTTTACCACGATTCGATTTCTCATGAATCCAATTCGCTACTAATTCTTTTCCTGTTCCATTCGGTCCGGTAACAAGAATCCGTGCTTCCGTCGGAGCGACACGTTCAATCGTTTCCTGAATCTTTTTAATACCTTCTGATTGACCAACGATTTGAGGCGTTTTGAATTTTTCGACCTTTCTTTTCAGCACTTTCGTTTCTGTAATTAAAGTCGATTTATCCATCGCATTTCGAATCGTAATCAATAAGCGATTCAAATCTGGCGGTTTAGAAATATAATCGAACGCACCTTTTTTTACAGCATCGACCGCAGTTTCAATATCGCCATGTCCCGAAATCATGATGACAGGCACATCAGGAGCCAAAATTTCTAATCGCTCTAATGCTTCCATGCCATCCATTTTCGGCATTTTAATATCAGAAATGATTACGTCATATTTATTTCTTTTGACTTTCGTCAGACAGTCTAAACCATCAGTTGCTTCATCTACTTCATATTTTTCAAACTCTAAAATGTCTCGGAGCGTACGGCGAATCGGTGATTCATCGTCGACTATTAAAATTTTTGCCATATTTATTTTAGGTATTTTCTTATCAGATTAACTAATATAAAATATTATTAATTAAAGTATTACGTATTATTAATAAATAAACTATTATATAATATGAGTAATATACTGAAGATTAATAATTTTCTAATATAATTATTGGTAAAAAATAGTACAAAAATAGTGCAAACGTTTCGGGTGAAACGAGTTACGAGTTACAGGTTACAAATTTTATTGTTTTTTCGTGGGTTTTATCACAGAGTTAAAAGAGTTCTGCTGAGTTCTTTTTAACGTTTATTAGACTTAAAAATTTAGTACCTGTGATTTCAAAATCAGTGAAACACCTTTATTTTTATATTGAACTTTTTACTCGTGAAATTTCAAATCTTTCACATTCAATTGCAATGTACTTTTTCCTCTCCAGTTATTTTCTTCAACCGTATAACATAATTCAAACGGTTGTCCATCTTGAATAAATGAATAATAATCGCCCATATTAAACGCAATCGCATCTTGAATCTGACTTTGTGTGGGTTCCGATTCCTTCTGTTGCAATTTTAATTTTAAATGTTTTTCCTTTAACAATCTCGAACCATCCGTTGCTACCACATTTGATGTCCGAAAAACAGGTCGCATATTTCGAGGACCAAAAGGAGCAAATTGTTTCAATATTTTCCAAAAACGGTCGCTTTTCAAATACTTAAAATCCAAATTTGAACTCACTTTCATCTTTGGAATCAAGTGTTCTTCGGTAATTCGTTCCGACACAATTTTTTCAAATTCCTGTTTGAACGCTGCCACATTTTCTAATTTCATCGTCATTCCGGCAGCGTACTGATGTCCACCAAAATTCATCACTAAATCCTTACATGCTTTAATCACATCGTGAATATCAAAACCATGAACTGACCGAGCGGAACCAACGACTTTATCACCTGATTTTGATAAAATAATCGTTGGACGATGAAACGTTTCCACCATCCGAGAAGCCACAATTCCTAAAACACCATTGTGCCAATCTTCACCGTACAAAACCACGGCTTTCAATTCTTTCCAGTTCGGAACGTTTTTAAATTGCTCAATCGCTTGTTCCGTAATTGCTTGCTCAAATATTTTTCGTTTTACATTATCATATTTTAACTTCTCCGCATTATCTCTCGCTTCCGTTTTATCTTCCGACAATAATAATTTCACCGCATTTTTAGCATCCGAAAGTCGTCCTGCCGCGTTAATCATCGGTCCAATTCCAAACACCACATCACTAATACTTAACGGATAACTTCGGTTCGCTATACTAATCAAAGCTCGCAAACCTTCTCGTGC
>Ga0115005_10003408_pt1 | contig 12687 bp, 11 predicted proteins | sample ArcOceMetagenome_FD_87163 | JGI IMG/M metagenome (GOLD analysis project Ga0115005, IMG submission 87163) | Marine eukaryotic phytoplankton communities from Arctic Ocean - Arctic Ocean - Greenland ARC118M Metagenome | ecosystem: Environmental > Aquatic > Marine > Oceanic | place: Arctic Ocean... | reverse complement strand
TGTTCATGGCATAGATTTATGCGAGTAAATTAATCCTTTTGGTTCACTCCGATAGGATGTGAAGGCGTTCATGGCATAGATTTATGCGAGTAAATTAATCAGGCAAAGAACCGTTATATTTAGCATATTTTATGCTTGGCATTTTTTCAAACTGAAAATTTGAAGAGTTTTAAAAATATTTGAAAAACTGGAAAGTCTGACTAGCCTTTCCTTACCTTTCCTTACAAGACTAAAATTTGAACCTTAGCTTAATTCTAGCGCGAGGGGGGATTTTCATGCACCACAACACCACTGGTATCTTTCACAAGAAGCTCTCACAAGCCAAGAAGCATACCGGTACCGTGAATTGTTCATCATACTGTATTAACATCACCTAGAGCAATGAAGTTCCGCTTCACTGCAATTATCGCCTTTGCGGCGGCAACTATATTGAGTTGCGAGGCCAAACCTTCGAAACCAGTTTCATCCGTTCCCGTTGTCAAGGGATCGAAAACAAAAAAGATTGTTAAGAAGAAAGTAAAACGCACAGTGAAAAGGAGTCCTTCTCCCGTGGACGACTTGTTCTCCGAAGGAGGAAGCGACGATGAATTTGATTTGGGAAATGATTCTTTCGAAAAGAGAAAGAGAAATACCTCTTTCGATATGGACTTTGACAGCGAAGACGAGGAATCTTCCTTCTCACGAGGCAACGAAGGCAGCGATGACGAATCCCAGGAATACGGACAAGGCTCGGAGAAGGGAGCTTTGTACGATGCATATAATCTGCTCCACACTCTAGCACAGGTGAGTTTCATATCGTGGGACTTATTTCAATCAGATTGAAATTATAGATACAATTCTTCGTCAAACATTTTACTCACAATACAAACAATTTCGCACCTTAGGATTTTGAGAAACCATTTGATGCTCCAGCTGTCGTGGTTGTAGGACATCAGTCATCCGGTAAATCTGCCCTTATTGAAGCATTGATGGGTTTCCAATTCAATCAAGTTGGAGGTGGAACTAAAACACGTAGACCCATCGCATTGCGCATGCAGTACAATCCGCAATGTGAACACCCCAAGTGCTTCTTACAGTGTGAAGATGGAGTTGAGAGGCCTAAGAGTCTCAGTGAGATCCAAGAATATATCGAGGCGGAAAATGTTCGGCTCGAGCGTGACCCGGTGAGATGTTTTGATGCTCGTGAGATTAACATCCGAATGGAATACAAGTACTGTCCCAATATGATTTTGATCGATACTCCAGGTCTCATTTCAGCTCCCAAGATCCCACGCGGGAGGAATGGTGCAACCGGGGCTGTTAGTATGCAACAAAGAGCACTTTTGAAGTCTGCAAGGGAGGCTGAACGCTTAGTTGTGAACAAAATGAAATGCCCGGATTATATTATTCTTTGTGTGGAAGATACCATGGATTGGAAGCACGGTGCAACTAGAGAGATTGTGCAGAAGGCCGATCCCGATCTTTCTCGAACTGTTATCATCAACACGAAGCTTGATACCAAGGTTCCTCAGTTTGGAACTCCTGCTGATTTATGCGACTTTTTACGAGCAGAGGTGATTGACGGGCTTTCACCTCACAAATTGGGTGGACCATTCTTTTCTACTGTTCCTAGTGGAAGAGTAGGCCGTCCTGCGGATATCAAGGATGGATCGTTTGATGATTTCTTATTCGAAGACGATGAAGATTTCGTATCGGCATGCGTTGACAGTGAAGAATCTGATCGTGCAGTTGTAACTCAGCGTATTAAGAATCTCAAGTTCCGCACTGGAGATAAGCAGCCACCTATTTCCGCAACAAAAACAATGCTTCCTCGTGTTGGGCTCAGCCGTCTCCGCGGATTCCTGGAAAGGAGAGTTGATGAATGCTACAGGAGAAACGTTGCAAAAATTGTCCCTATGCTTCAAGCCGAACATGAGGCATGCAAGAGAAGGCTTGAACAATGCGAGCAGGAGCTCGATGCAATTTCTATTGATCGTTTGAAGCAGGGAGCCGATGCATTTTGCGATGAGTTCTGTGCTGCACTGAAGGAAACAATCCAAGGAAGTGTCATTGCTCCCCCATCTGTATACGGAGAAACTCTTGATCAGGAAACAACTGCAGCTGGGTCTTTCCAAGGTATGTATTCCTTCTGTAGATACTGTTCAGCGATCAGAATATTCATTTTACTCACACTTGCATGCATTTATTTTTGCAAAGATATCAATGGTTGTCCCATGTCCGTCACTGATCGTACCTGGTCAAGATTGGTCGCAACTGAAGTTGGAAATCAATCTCATCGTCTTTATGGAGGAGCACAATACCACCGTATTATGAGAGAGTTCAACCTTGCTACTCGTTGCCTCAGATTGCCAACCATTTCTGAAGATGAGATTGCAAATGCGGCAGGAATGGGTGATACTCACGACGGAGTGAATTTCCTAAGAGCTGCTTGTATTATTTCTCTTGAGAAGGCAAGGTGCTCCTTTGATCCATTGCTAGATTCACTTCGTATTCGAATGGCTCACACCATGAGCAGGCTTTGTCCTATTGCAGAATATATGCTCAACCAGAGGAAGGACAGAGCTGCGAATTCCTATGCTTCCATAAGTACTTTTGGCGGTTACTCGAATGGAAGTAACAGCAAGGTTTCTGACATTACGCAAAATGCTCAGTTCCTCCAGCTAGTAAGAACAATTTTCGACAAGTTCGTTAACGAATGCTCTGAGCAAGTGAGTAGACAATCTTGTTTCCTTTCAGTTTACTTATCCTACCTTTTCACATTAACTCAATCTGTTTGTACTCCTGAAGACCATGATAAGATGTCATGATGATCTTACTGCACTCACCAGGTTTGTTACCTGGGACATGCACGAACGAAGTAGTGGCGCTCTCAAGAGAGCGCTTCCCGATCAGAGTGATATTGTAGAAATCTATCAGGTTGCAGTCAAGCATGCCGAAGCCGATAAGGAGGAAACCAGCATGGAAGAGGGTAGGGAGAAGGTGAGACCACTTACAAAGCCCAAGCCAGAGGGTCTCCAACCTGTTTCTGAGATCAGTGGCAATGTTGATAGAGATTATAAAAACCTCCTACAACTCATGGAAGAAGCAGCCTGTTCTAGAAATGCTGGCCGCACCAACATGCTCGTAGGTGGTCTTGTTCAGCACATCGTTTCACAATGGAGAGAAACATTTGCACGTAGTGTCACCACGAAATTCAATTGCTACTTTTTACTGCCCTTTGTAGAGGAATTCCACAAATACCTCCGAAGAGAGCTGCAAAAGGTATATGCGGGCGAAGGAGAGGCTCTCGGCGATGTCTTTGATCTTACAGCTGCGAGACGGTCTCTGCAGCAGAGACGCCAAGACCTCACGAATGAGTGTGCTGCAAATATTAAGCTGCAAGAGAAGTTCGATATGGTCTCGAAAATGATGAGAGACGAGCAAGAGAAAGGACCAGATGATTCATCACCGCGGCAAAGAAATTAGATTGTAGAAGGGCCATTCTGCCGACTGGGGGTATACGTATTAGCATGTTAGAAACCAAAGAAATAAAGCAAACTCACAAAAGGACAAACGCTTTGGAGTGCAAAGAATAGTTTGGGAGAGGACGATCAGAGTTTGAAGAGGTGATGGGATTGACGACCCTTGGAGGATCATTGATTCAGCATTGCATTCACATGACCATTGTTCTCGATAGTGCATTCCTACCCAACTCATTTCCAGGAGAAATACAAGATCAAACGCTGAAAACATCTAATCACGAGATAAAATAGTTTAAAAAGTATAAAAAGTACATGAATAACTTCAGCATTTGATTACGGTGGATTCTAGGAAGCAATCTCAGCTTGCCTTCCCTTGAACCTGTATTATGTAATTATACAACATTGATCTGACTCTTTTGGTTCTCCTTGTCTTTTAAAAAGGCCTTCCTCTTTTCCTTGTCGCGCTTTGCAGTTTCTCTTGCTTGCTCTAGCTCTTCCTCGCTCATGTATGCAATAACATCATCATATCTCGAGTTAGTTAATCCTAATATCCCTGCAAAGAATCCTCCGACGTTTTCAACCCCACGAAGAGTCATGCCCATGGCTTGTATGGTTCTATGCCATGCTTTCGTTTGGAAGGAGACATCATAATTACCAGTCTCAAAATAATATTTTTTCGGGATGGGTACTGTTTTTCTTACTGACCATTCGAGCGGGTCCATGTTTTTATCATTCATATCAACTTCGTCATACTGCTCTTCTTCTGGCATGGTGTTGGTATCAGCACTGAATAAATTAATAGACATGGGGAGATTAGAACAGCAAGACGTCGCAAGACTGAAATCAATCATCAAGCTAGCTAGGAATTCTTACTCTTGCGCTGGTTTGGAGTCGACTTCTAATACCGATACTTGCTCTGTAGGATCTACCGCCTCGGAGCTGTTCTGTCGCACAATTTCGTTTGTGGTGGTCATTGTTAGTTAATAATGGCGTTCTTTCCCCCTTGATTATTGTAGTGAGCGAGGTGAACTACTTACTTGTATCATACATCATACCCTTGTTGAGAGTTGAGAGCCTTTTGAAATTCGAAATTGAAATGAAAGGAATCTTGAATGTGCTCCTAACCTACAACGTTCCTCCATGGTGTCAAACTTCGCCTGAAAATTCCAAAATTTAAACACGTATGTGACGTACATCGTCATCTACTGCTTGAAAAAATCCTCCACCAACAAATGTTGATTGCTTCTTTCCGGTTACAATTTCCAAAAGTCTCACCATCATGAAGCTATCTTTCGCCTCATCTCTTGCACTGGCAACATCAGCGTCTGCCTTTGTCGCAAGCCCCGCTTTTAATAGAATTTCTTCAACTGAACTTTTCGAAAGAAAAGCTTTCATTACTGGAAATTGGAAATTGAATCCTGCCACCAAGGGGGAGGCAATTAGTCTTGCAGAAGATATTGCTAGGTCTGTTACTGATACATCACCAGGAGAGGTTGGACTCTTTGTCCCCTTTCCCTTTATTGAAACTGTGCAGAATATCTGTGGAGACAAGATCACCATTGGAGCTGAGGTATGTTTATTTACTTATTTAAAGTCTAAAGAACAAATGTCTTCCATCCTCCGTCCACCTGTCATGACTCATGACCGTAATCTGACAAATGTGTTCCTCTCTCTGTGTAGATGATCACCCCAGAGATGAATGGAGCTTTCACTGGAGCAATTTCTGCCCCAATGCTAAAGAGTTGCGGGGTTCAGTGGGCACTTGCTGGGCATTCCGAGCGTAGAACCATCAACAAGGAATCTGACGAATACATTAACGCTCAGTGCCTCAAGCTTATCGAGAACGACATGTCTGTCATTCTCTGTATTGGAGAGACCATCATCGAATATGAGAGCAATCTTGCAGGTGCTATTTGTGAGATTCAACTAAAGAAGGGTTTGTCAGGAATCAGCGCGGATCAAATGGACCGTGTTGTAATCGCCTACGAACCTGTGTGGGCCATTGGAACTGGAAAGGTTGCTACTCCAGAGATTGCTCAGACTGTTCATGCTCAGATCCGTTCAACTCTTGCTGAAATGTACGGTCAGGACATTGCTGACAGCACTCGTATCTTGTATGGAGGATCTGTCAGTCCTGGTAGTGTAGATGGCCTTATGGCCAAGCCAGACATTGATGGAGCATTGGTTGGAGGCGCCTCATTATCTGCAGAGAGCTTTGGCCGTATCATCAACTTCCAGGTGAGTAGTACCGATCAGGTCGACGACTCCGAGGAGGAAGATGCGCAAGAGGACGACGAGACTCCTGAGGTTAAGGACGGAAAGCGTCGGAGATTGAAGAATAAAATCAAGTCCATCTTCCAAAAGAGCTGAACAAACCGTTTGCCGTATTTCATTTTATGTTCCTGATTTTCATCTATCCTCTATGCCCTCCACCACCACAGGCTTAAACCTGTAGAAAATAAATAGGCAAGAACCTTGCCATAATCCTGTATAACCAACCGTTGCTTATAAGTTTTCTAGAGCCTATACTTTGTAGAACCAAGCAGTAGGATTGTAGATTTTGTCATGTGCGCATAGCGCTAAGCCCGACAATTCAGGTGTGAGGGTAGATTGGAACTGACTCGACTCCCGGTAGTAACAATATTCAAAGAAGTGAGAAAGGACACTCAGGTCAAAGACGACAATCGCTTATTAATTATGTCCATTACAATAGACCTTAAACCCCGTTTGCACCTACCGGTAGCTCTCCAGTGAACTTCACGCGCAACTCATTCAACAAAATCATTCAACAAAAATGAAGATAAACGTATCACATCCTAGAATTCAGCTGGGTGCTCTTTACGCCCCAACATCTCAGTTGTAATCCTCTTATCTGGTTGCTGATCAGCTGCACTTTCCTCTACATCAGCCTCATCAATTTCCAGATTAAGACCCCTAGGATTCAACTGACTTTCCACCTGACCGGTCTGAATCTGGCATCCAGGCACAGGCTCTACACCCTTGAGAATCTCCATTATCTGAATCTTTGTGTGCTCCAAGTACTCAGGACTGTTGAGGTTTTCCATATTGCTCACTGGCAAATGCAGTCTATGATCAGGCCCAAAGTACTCAAAGTAGTCATTGTAAGGCAATTCATCCTTGACATCCTCGCCCAACATGACAGCAGTCTCATACGTCCAACATCTGGGAACATTCCTGAGAGTGTATCCTCCACCTCCAAGTAACAACGTCGGAACACCGAAACCCTTGACAAACTCCACACAGTCTGCATGTCCCTTGAGACTAAGATTGAAACATCCCAATCTATCCCCACTCAAAGAATCAGCTCCGCATTGCAATACGATGGCACCAGGAGCAAACACCTCCATAACCTTTCCAATCACTGGACGGAAGATTTTCTTGTAACTCTCATCATCCATACCATCATTGAGAGGGAAATTGATGGCGTAATTCTTTCCCTGCGAGTATCCAGTATCAAGGACATCACCAGTTCCAGGGAAGTACTCTCCGAACTTGTGGAAGCTGACAGTCATGACACGGTTAGTACAGTAGAAAGCCTCCTCGACTCCATCTCCATGATGAATGTCAATATCAATGTATAAAACACGCTGGTGCTTCTTGAGTAATTCAAGAATGGCAAGAACGCAATCATTGACGTAGCAGAATCCAGAAGCTTCCGCTTTCTTGGCATGATGCAATCCCCCGGCCCAGTTGATAACCGCGTCAGCTTGGTTATCATTCAAGCGAACGGCACCCCCGATGCTTCCACTGGTGTAAAGCTGGCAGAACTCAAAGAGTCCATCGAAAACAGGACAATCTTCTCCCACGTTGAATCTCTGTAGTTGGCGAATGTAATCTTGCATGTTATCAGGGGTGATTACGCGGAGGAAATTGATGTAATCGTCCGAGTGGAAGCGTGTCATGGCGGTAGGCGATACATGGCGCGGGCGGAATACTTCCATGCGTCGGTATAATCCATAGTTGACGACAAGGTTGTGGGTCATGCGTACACGGTGGGGCTTCATTGGGTGGCCTTGTCCGTAGTGGTAGTTTCCTACTTCTGCATCGTAAAAGTAGGAAACACGACGGGAGTCCTTAGTTGTCATTTTGGTTGCTGCGCTGAGGGGCTGATTGAATTGTTCCTACTCTAGATCAATGGCGCGACAGATGAGTTATCCAGGAATGGTATCTGATGACGAATGGCCTGTGGGTAGGTTCAGGTACTCGAGTCAAGTCACAGTGTCAAAGGCACAGGTGTTGTGTTGTGTGTGAGTAAAGATTGTATTAATATAGGTGGTGGTAGCGTGGAAAAATATATTAAGGATGAGTGCAAAAAGCTGTGAAAAGCCAGTTGGCGCGCGACGGAACTGAAATCTCAAGCCCCAACACGACACAGTTTGAAGTTTAGTAAAAATATGAGACAGTACAAACTCAAAACCCGATTTGTAGTCTACGCAGTACCTCCTGATGCACAGTAGTTGCTATTAAAATATATGAGTATCATCTGGTGATGATAGATGAAATAGTGAACAACTACAGATTTGTTCTTACTTTCATTCAAATTGTTCAAAAATGTCCCTTCTAAACTACAAGTATCTTACCAGGTATTACCTATGACTTTCAACCTATCTCCAAGCGAGCAAGTACACGTAGAAGCATGAAAGATTCTTCTCTATTCTAATTCGATCAATAATGCTTCAATCGGGTACTTGCATATTAAAATTATCCAAAAATATAGCTCTATTGAAAACATTATAACAAACTTCTTGGTGCGGTGGATCAATCACGATGGAACGGAACAATCATCGTCAAAGTCATCAGTGGGCGTTCAAGCAAAAACCTTGACCTATTCAGTAAAATCTCAATTCAGCAGATCCCTTCTTCTCATCTCTTCTATCGATGAAATTGCTTTTATGATACTGCACGACTGCATTTAGATATTCCATATCTCATTCGTGCCCAGGAAACTTGACTCGCCCGTTGAATTGTTCTCTCGTATATTCAACTAGAACAATTAAGACTTGTGATGTTTAAGACAATCGTTTAAAAAATTAATAGAGGGTTTTACTATATATTTAGCATTGCAATTTATTCAACATCAATAAAAATCCAACATCATTATGATTTTGTGGAACCTCTTGAGATGTTTGCACGTAAATCACGAATGAAACTGTAACCGCCTGTGTTCCCACGAAATAACAAAACCGGATCAAGCAAGAAGCAAGAGTGCAAAAATAACTTGGGCACCCCGACTTCTAAAGCGATAGACTAGTAGGTCGTACACCTCTGATTCACTTCTACTCTACAGATAGTACGTACAGTTCAGTACAGTACAGCACAGTACAGTATCTCCAAGCGCGCAAGTCTTCAAACCCTCTTCAAATCACACGACATACGACACTGTCCAATATTAATCTCGCCAAATAAGTAACTAACCACTGCAACCATGGAAGCGGAGCAAGAAATCAATTCGGCTAGTTCTTTATCGCCCATTCCATCGCGCACGCAAACAAAAACCAAACCCCTCACGCCCAGCCAGAAAAGTCAACCGCACAGCGCCAACCCTTCTCCATCCCAATCACCCGCTGCATCGCCCTCCTATAATCTCAACAGCAGATTCAACATACCCAAATTACCCGAATATCCCGGAGGTCAAAACCCTCCCGATGACGGGTCTACCGCATCAGCCGTCCTATTGGGCATCCAGGAACTGGAACGGCAACAAGAACAATTGGAACTCAAACGTCAGCGTCAAGTCCAAAATATCCAAAGGGAGAACCCATTCGAAATTACCGCGCATGCAAATGCGAATGTTGCCAATCATCGCAGTAATACGGTTTCGTGGAGTGGTCCAGGCAAGTATAATAGACCGCAGGATCATAGTGGAGTTCCCATGACGGTTCATGTCACCGGGGATGCGGACGATGAGTTGACGACCGAGAGTGAGATGAGGAATGTGCAGCCGGTTTCATCGGGGAAAAGGCATAATCGTATCAATTCTCTTGGAAAATTGTTGAAGACGCCATTGGTAAGTTTGCGTTTCTCATGTTTTCTAGGTCTCTAGTGGATACATCTTCTTTACAAGGATTTGACCTCTGAATTCTCTTTTCTTTTTTACTTACTCCACTCGCCAATTTCCAATGCCAATGCCAATGCCAATTCTATAGAAACCCATTCGACGATCGATATCGGATAAATTCAACATTGACCCAACACCGACTAGAATTCCATCACAGCAACGAATGAATCCAATCATATTCGGCAACCTACACAAACTTGGTCGTAACAATAAGTGGCAAAAAAGATGGTTTGAAAGCTACGGCAAAGAATTGAAATATTTCAAGTCGAAGAAGAAGGAAAAGTGCCTGGCAACACTTGATTTACTTCGGGTCGGGTCGATATTGATGGATTTTTCGGATACTTCGGGATGTACATTCACGATAGAAGTTGCGGGAAGGCAGTATTACCTATGTGCCGATACGAAGGAGAGGGCGCAGGATTGGGTGATTACGCTGAATAGAGCGAAAGAGGCGAGGGCGCAAGTTGGAGGGTTGAAATTGATTGATCCTAATTTTGGTCATGAGGGGAAAAGACAGTTGCAGCATAGGAGTCGAAGTGGGAGTGATAGCGATGATGAAAATGTCGTGACGAGAGTTGTAATGAATGCAGCAAGGCCAAGGACAAAGGGTCTTGGGAAGGAAGAATTCAGTGATATGGAGAAGAGCATGGAGGAGGAAGAAAGGAATATTGATGGTCACTTTATAACTACAAATACCACCACGTCTCCCAGTGCAGGAACTCGATCAGTAGCTTCTTCTTCTCCGCGTCATACGTTCCAGAACGCTCGTCTCAATCAACTCAGTCTTCTGCATATGAATGCGCAGAATGACGTTGCCGTGCGTTGGACCAAACAAAGATCTGCGGTGCAGAATTGGGCGAGGCGGTTGAGTCGTTGGTCTAAGCGAATGACAATGGTCAGGTGTGTTGTTAAGGATGACATTGTGCATTTGAATTCAATGCTCAATCAGCAGCAACGAGCACTTGCAGCGGAAGGTATGCAAGAAGGTAGTGAAGAAGATAATGAGGAGCCTTTCATTGATTTGGATATTGCTCGATACTCGCACTGCCAAGAATCCTACATTGAGGTAAGTCAAGGAATCCATCACGGCGGAATCATTTTTGTGCAATATTGAAGATATCGAAATCACTCACACCTGTTCTTCGTTACAGCACGCTGATGCACAAAGGTCTTACGACTTTGTTGATAATTCAGCTAATAGTAGTCTTCAACCCAGCACATCCTGGCGAGTTCAAACGAATGATCCAGTTGCGAGCACTGGCAGTAGTATCCAAAGTTCTTCGGGAAGAATTTCACCAATCCTCGCCGATGACGACAGCCGCATTATTGCATAAGCTCTGGGGATCTGCGCTGTATAATTTTTAGACAGTCCAATACCTGGTATCTAGATATCGCTTATCGCACTGTTTGAGGACTGGTACTGACATGAAAAGTTAGATATTCATTTTGTATCGTAAATATTATAAATTTGTTGAATGTGAAAAATCTGCACCATACCTTGAACTTTCTCTTGTAAAGGTCATCATCATTATTTGAAGCATTCATGATACCGTTCGTACAAGAAGTAAGAATTTATTGTCTAAGGTCATGCATGCGACATGAAATACTATTTTATAGAATAGATACAAACAATGCGTCGTTACCGGTTTAAGGTTTAAGGACACTCCAGCCTCCAGATTTTCCGAATTGTCCATAGCGGCCGACACTTATAAAAGACGTCCATAGTGAGGGATTGTTTGTACTCTCTTTTGAAAAATAAAAGCCTTTTACATTATGCAACTGAAAATGCTGCCTCACTATCTATATTCAATGTATATGATTTGTACAATTCGTTTAGAATGTGGGAGCATCATCCTCAGCATCATCCATAGCAAGAGATAGCAAGTTAGACTTGGACAACTTGCGAACCATCTTCTGCACTCCTTCATCCATGTGAGTGATTTTCCTCTCCTTTTCTCCGGTAATCAACTCTTTCCATGCATGATTGCACTCCTTGATGATTTCTAGAGTATAGGATTTGTCCATGAATTTCTCATCCAATCCAAACGTATTTGGTGGCTTTCCATCGGGAATTTTGTATGTGCGGAACCACTCACGGATTGCATCCAAAGTTCCTGGAAGCTGCTCCTCGACATCGTTGATATCATTCAAGAATGGTGCCCATTTATCTTCAGCATCAATGGCGACTACCTTCCAGTCGGTCTCACCCTCGTCAATCATACAGAGAACACCAAGAACCTTTACAGGCCTTACATCTCCTGGCTTTACAACTTTGAGTCCAATGTCACATACATCAACAGGATCATTGTCACCACATGTTCCATCAGCGTCAGGGTGGATGTGAGTTGGGTCTTCCCAAGTGCGCTATGGTAATCAGAGCAAGTGAGATTAGATTCAGTTGGTTCGCTTTGCACAAATGAAACATGATGTACCAGGTACATGACGGACTTACTGGCAAGCATCCATAGTTGAAGAAGATATCTCCCTTCTTAAATTCACGAAGAACTCCTTTCTTCTCATCTTGCTTGATTGGGTTACCAATCTCATCTGTGGCGATTTCATACTTCTTTCTGCGAGGGTTTTCATAAGACAAGAAAGTGAGAAAGCTATTGCGCCCCCTTGAAACCATACATTATATGCAGAAATGCTTACCTAGAAAACTTTGGAATCTCACAAACAAAGTTAAGGTAAGGAGTTGGCTTCTTAGTGGCAGGATCGACGTGTACCAAAGTAACATCATGCCAAAGAGAAATGGGTTTCTTTCCTCCGTCCTTGTCAACAGTTTTCATACGGTAGTTCAATCCTTCTCCCTCATGAAGCAAATGCAAACTAGTATTGGATCCATGGGATGATTTCTTCTCCATTCCCCCCTTTACAGGCATTTCATATGTTCCTTGCATGGTAATTGATCTTTTTATTAAATGCGGTGAAAGAAGATTCTCAGTACAGTAGTACGTCGTAGAGCATGTTACGTAGGAAAGTGAATATCCCGCACGAGAAGATCTCATTGGTCGATGCAATGTCTACCTACGTCGGGAGGAAACCGGCAGGGACGTCACAGCACAACATTGAGAAATATATATTATGGCGCCAAAAGGGATTGCTTCTTCAAGATCAAAGAGTAAAAAACAAAAAACATAATATTAC
>Ga0115005_10003407_pt1 | contig 12687 bp, 10 predicted proteins | sample ArcOceMetagenome_FD_87163 | JGI IMG/M metagenome (GOLD analysis project Ga0115005, IMG submission 87163) | Marine eukaryotic phytoplankton communities from Arctic Ocean - Arctic Ocean - Greenland ARC118M Metagenome | ecosystem: Environmental > Aquatic > Marine > Oceanic | place: Arctic Ocean... | reverse complement strand
CCCGTTCTATATTTCATATAATCCCGGCTTAGTAAGTTCCACATTCATTATTTTTCATGACGGTGTCATTTTTGTGTCGAACAATCTCAAGTTTCTTACAATGGTCACTCCTGCCCACCTTCAGGAACTTGCAAAACAACTTCAGGAACAATAGAATGCAGAGTAAATGCACTATCTGTTTTCAGAGGGATGCGACGACATCGATAATCGACATTTATCCCGAATGCAATCCATACACGCCTTCACGCATCAGAACTTAATCATCTTGTGCAACGTCGTATACTTCAACATCCAGTGGATAATGCAGGTATTCGAAAGTCTGGTCCGCAATATGCTCATCATAACCAATATCTTCGCAGATACCATACTCAACTGCATACTCCGTCCCTGAATAATCGGCATACTTCTTGAGACCGTAGTAGAAGGGCCTTTCCACGAGATGAGGTACGCAAAACTGTGCACATCCTAGATTATCGTAATCAAAGTTGTCACCGAGTCTGCGCCTAGCAAATTTTTGCGCCAGGGAGCCGAGATCGGTGGAATACATCATTTTGCATCCAGTGAGGTATGGATATTGGTACAGTTCATTTGGATTCGGAACGCCAGCGAGGACGAGGACGAAGATTAGGAGGTATAGTCCACCAATGGCATAAATACCATTTGACAACGCAGTAGATGCTGGCATCCATTCATTGATACTTCGTTCTGCTTTGTTTTGCTTCGCGATTGCAAGAGGGAGGAGGGCGCCAATCGCCATGGCGGAGAGGATCAAGATCCAGCTATTAAACGGGAACAAAGTGACCGCTAGGAGTGTGAAGAATATTGTGATGCAGGTTGGTCTACGCAACTCAGTTCCCGATTCAAACTTCTTGCCGAAGCCCATGGAAAACATATTCATGCCGAGGACAAAACCGAGACTGCCGCAGCTCGCTCCATTCCCAACGCAGGTGTAGATAAGATTGGAGCCTAGCATGATGCACGCGCTTAGGAGGCCAAATGCAGCAGTGTTGGACAATACACGTTCCGTGTGCCTCATGCATCGAAAGACACAAATGCTAAAGATGAAATAAGTGAGGACTCCACTGCACACGAACCCCGATGACAAGAGCCTCATTATTTGCTTCTTGTCCACAATAAGAGTAGGGTTATTGATACCAAATTTGCTCAACGTAGTTGCATCAGGGCCCAGCGATGGATTGTTCAGCGGATGGGTGAAACTTCCGTCAATCAACATCAATACGAAATAAAGACTGGTCGCGACAAAGTAGAACGTCGTGACCGGGCACTGTTCAAATCGTTTCCCCATGGGAAGGAAAGGAGCGAGGCATCCACTCATTCGCTGCAGCATTCTATTCCTGTTTTCCGGCTCTGTTTCCGTCTCTCCAGATAAAAGGGCTCCGCTCTTGTCATTCGTAACACTATCGGAAGAAAGCGTCGATTTCGATTTCGACAAGAGAGCGGACATCATCAAAATCCCCCCAATTGATAAACTTGCAATGAATGTCAATGTAGACCCACTCGATCTCTTGAGGATCGTTTGTTCTTGGATGATGCCCCCCGCCCACTCGTCAAAGTCGGATTCTTGCATACCGTAATATAATCCCAATGAGCAGTGACCTTCACCGTCGATAAAATAAGTATCTGCATTCTCAAATGCCGCTTGTACGGATCCTAATGATTGAGCCGTATCGCTATACCACGAATCACAGTCATTGTTGTTGTTACCATCGTTGGCATCGTCATCATAATATCCCGCCCCCATTGCTTGCCAATACGCAATACTAACCGGATCAGTTGTATGACTCAGAAATCCCCACTGATCTTTATTTGACCCCCTTCCGAGCACATGTTCCCACAACTTCGTCGAGTACTGCACGCTCTCCTCTTGAGATTGATCAAACTTCGTCTTGCTCAAAATAGTATCCACGTTCCAATTGGGCATCCCGTTCCTCATGAAATAAGTGGGGGTCAAATAAACCGCCGAATCCATGATGACATTTATATTAACCGTTCTGCCTCCCTTGAGAAAACTGTTGTAGTGGTGATGCATCAGATCGTAGACCACGGGCAGAGGCGATCCGCCCGCGCTGCACCCTGTTAAAAAGATATGCGAGGGATTGGAAAAATGCTGATAGACCCATTCTAGAACCGCCACCATATTATGAGCCCCGTGATGATAGACTGTATCCCCTTCTTCTTCGTACATTGTGGCATTATCCCCGAGATGAACATCTTGTGTACAGTACGGCACCAGAATGTAATGATATGTCGAAAGATCCGTCTCACCCAGGGTTGTATCGCAGAGGAAGTTGATAGGGTACCCGTCGAAATTGTTTGAGGCGTAGGATGCTGCAGAACAGCTGGAACCCATGAATGCGTTGAGGCTGGTGGGGAAGGAGAGGCGGGAACTTGCTTGGGCGCAGGATTGTTGGTCCCAGCATGCACCGCCACCCTGATGTTTGAACAATTGGACGATTGATTAGAATGAATTAGATACATGTTAGATCATGCATCATGCAGCATTGCTCACATCATCACCGGCTATATGATATGATAGTATAGTATGATGCATTTCTTTACATTTATTAACTCACCTGAAACTCAATCACAATTTTATCGACATTGGCTTTGCGCTGAATTGGACTCGTATAAGCAAAAGAGAAGGCCGTCCCATCTCCACAGATTGGCTGGCCCAGTTTTTCATCCGTCGTGTCGGGGCATATTTTGTGGAAGGTATTCGGAGTCAGTTTGTTGGGAGATGTGTGAGTGTTTACACATGTTGTGTCGTCGTCATAATATGTGTTGGTGTTGTCTTCCTCCTTGCCATTGGCTGTTGCCCACCACAGGGAAAACAACCACACGAAGACATGAATGTTGATTGCAAGATGAGCCATGTTGGCTGCTGAGGTTTATGGTACTGGTACGTTTAATATGCTTGCCATTCTCAAGCAGGTTCTTGTTGATGGTGGCGCTGGTCTAGTGGTCTATTGTTGAATAATTGGTGGTAGTAGAAAAAGGTCTTCAGAAAGATTGACACTTGGTTTTTTATCAGGGCGTTTTCAAATCTCGACAATTTGGTCATCGATCTTCGCTAGAGTAGCTGGCTATGATAGCTATAATTGTCGAGATTTTTCGCCGATCGATTGAGACCGTTTGTTATTAATGGCCATACCTATCGGCCCATTTAACGGTAAGTACCGGTACGATCCCCACTATCTGCTCCCCCATCATTTTTTTTAAAGATGACATAAGCAAAAGCAAACCTGTTTCGGACAGACGATCGCATAGACCTTTTCCCTCGAGGCTCTAGCTAGGCTAAAGGCTTTGCATTTTGATATGCAGATTGAAGAAGAACCTGAAGTCGGTAAGGTAGTTTTATGAGCAGATGGAGACTGGCTGGGAGGGTCGCTGCAGGTAAAAGTTTGGTACCACTAAAACATGACTATCTCCCTCGCGCTTAGGCTCTAATAACTAATAACGGTAGGCCAAAATGCAGCAAAAGTTAGTTTGGTACGACTAAAAAATGACAAGCCTTAATTTTTTGGTCAAAGAATGAGTTCTGCACATTTTATAAATCATGACGAATAAGAATGAGTTCCATCTTGTCTCACGAGTTCGTCCCTATTAGGAGCCCGGCTACCTCCGACTATACAGAATTGATCATCAGGCCAGCTCTTAACGTAGGCCCTCTTCGCTAATCCTCAAATCCTACACAGAAGATTTAAATCTGAACAGTTCTACATTGATTATTGAAATACCACTATAAATATCTCATCAACCTCAATATATTCTACCGGTATATATCAACACAGATTCGATTCTCAAAGATTTTTTGTGGTTGTTCTTATCGTTGCATCTTCTGTCCTCTTATTCATTCTGTTATTTGCACAATAACCTCCTGTCGCTGCATGTCCGTGACCTCGCACCTCGCACCTGACCCTACTACATTCATAACCATGACAATATTCTCTGGCGTTAGCTTACATTATTTCCGCCTTCAAGGCATCATTCGCACCATTCCTCACCTTTTTCACCAGCAAGAATGCAAGCCTCTCCTCAACCACCAAAAAATTGTTGGTCATTATCAATCCTGAATAATTTCACCTCCTCGTTGGTCTTGGATCACCCCATTTATTCCATTTGTTCTCATTTGAGTAGAAGACTTGTTTTCTCCGCAACCATACAAAGAAGGGCTCCATTTTGATCTTATATGCAACAATTTTCTCCTGCAGCAAGCCCACAGCATCACAGAATCCATATTATTCTGCAATTGTCCCTGATGCACCAGCAGTCTCGTCCATCTCTTGATTTAAATTAATCTCCTACTACAGGCATCATTTTTAACAAGAAAGGTTACTAACTGCAACTCTTTTCATCATTTGTAAACTGCTACTATATATATATGACTGATTGGTTAATTTAACTACTATCAACGATATGAGTAGCTCGCTCGTTGTTACAAATGCATGCTGTATTAATTGCAATATACTAGACTCTGTACTCTGTATTAGCTGTTCCCTGTTCCATCCATCCATCCTCGATCAGTTCTACCCCCGCGCGCCGAAAAATTGACAAAATCAAATTTAAGTCTTGTTAGAGCTAACTTTCGTCAAACACGAATGAAATAACCAAAAAACCATGGATGGATCGAGAACTGCACCAAAAAAGCTCATCATAACTCATAACCATCATCTTCGAATCTCCTACCGGTACCGGCATCCGGCATCGATAGAGTAGATCTGTTTAAATCCATTCTATTCCCTCAATGGACGCTTCTACAGGTCCCTCTCTGGATACCGCGTTTGCGCAGCCACCAATGCCACCCATGAGGATCACGACATTGAAACCAGGTACAATTACACCCAAGCATGCAAACGCAAACACCAGTGTGCTGTTGCGAAACAACAACAAGGTCTCTGCTACACCATCGACCATGAACACTAGTGGCAACAGCCATTTGGATCTGGATGATAACACAGTGACATCAGTTGACCTTGATCATCCAGATGACAGTCAAAGCGTTTCTTCTGTATCTTGCAACAGCTCTGTCAATTCCGTAGATGGACAACATGCACAAGAGCAAGAGCAAGACGAACAAAAAAAGGAGGAAACCCTGTTGAAAACTCCCAAGGTGAACACCACAAAGTCCATGGAATTCGAAATGAATTCTCCAACGGATGCCGCTATTGGGATCAGAGGGCGTAGTCGTACTCGCACATACAGCGAAAACGATTCCCTCCAATATGACGAAATTATGCACACGAGTAGAAATCAACTTATTGAGGAGAACAATGAATACAACCTCAACATTCAGTTCTCAAGCGACGAGTTCGAGGTTGCCGAGGACGAATCCATACACTCACATTCACACTCACACTCGCACTCACAGTCCGAGACTCAAACGCAAGTAAAAGATTCAATCATTCAAAGCCAAAGAAACGAACTCCAGCGATACAATAATCTCATTAGGAAGTACCGAGCCAGAATTCGAGAGAAAAATAAGGTCATTCAATCCATGGAACAGTCTCTGGAACAATCCAATTTGGCAGCCACGCAGAGTTTTGAAGGAACCATTTTTTCCAACGCCGAAAGTTCATGCGAGCAAGCTACCCTGGAAGCAGTACAGTCAGAACTGAGAACATACAGGCAAATAATTGCTGCCCTGACGGATGAAAATAATGCGTACCGGAAAAAGGATATGGCTCGTCTGGAAACAATCAACAACCTCGGGAGGGAGCTTATGGAAGCAAAGTCCCGCATCCACCAGCCATCAGAACAGGAGATGCAGAAGCTCAAGGATAACGTTGAAATGAAGACGAAAATTGCAGAATCTATCATGAAGGAAATGACAGTATTGAAAGAAAATGATAATGAGAATCAAATTCAAATTGCAGAATTGGGACAGAAGGTGATTCGGATAGAAAAGGAAAATGTATCGTTGGAGGAGGAAAACAAGACGTTGCAAAAGCTCTTGAGTACCAGTAGAGAAGCAGTGATTAATCGGTCCATGGAGAGTTTGAATGAATCACACACTGACGTCGGCAGTGTCAATGTTTCCTTCCAATCTATCAATGGCTCTGTTGATCTTGTGGAGGGGTCATTGAGGAATGAGTTGGAGGCAACAAAGAAGCGTGAAGCCCATCTCCTTGAGCAAATGACAAATAAGTGTCATCAAGGAGATGACAGGGATGCAATCATGGAGAGCCTGGCTGAATCCCAACAAGAAGCAATTGTCTACTTGAGCGCGGAATTGGAAACCTTGCGCACGCAGGTAGCGGAAGAACAAGAGAAGTGTATATTGCAGTTCGGTGCTATGAAAAGTACAGAACAAAAGATGACAATCTTGGAACATGAGAATAAGTTAGCTGTCTCAGAAAGTATTCGGAATGAAATGCTGCTGGAGAAGGTTAAGCAGGATTTGTCAATGAAGTCTGGTGAAAATGCTTGCCTTCGCGACGAAGTTTCTGAATTAGAAGAGAAATCTGCACATCTCCAAACTTTGGAGACAAGTCTCAAGGATAGAGACGAGGAGCGGATACAATCGAAGGGCGTTCATAGGGACGCCCAAACACAATCACGCGTTGTCGAGGCAGAAATATTCAAATCGCATCTTCCGCCAAGGTCACCCTCTCGGGGGTCATATGTGATAGAACAGGAAACCATGTCGGAAGCTGGCGACACTCTTATAACGGTAGAGATTGACAATGACGATCCAGAAGCAGAGATAATGGTTCAAACCAAATCCTCCGAACAAGAAACTGCGTTGCGCAAATTCCATGTTTTGAAGAAGGCGCTCAAACAAAAGTATGAAAAGAAACAAAAAGACTTGGAACAAGCGTTGCAGATCAAAGATTCAAAATTAGAGAAGCTGGTACTGGATCTTGAGAGTCAGAAATATCATTACCTGAAACAGCAAAGCGAGTTGGAAAAGCTTGAGATTCATAGAATATCAAATGAAGCGGAGATGTACGAACAAATTGTAGCGCTTCAGGCTTCTATGAAAGATCGTGACTCGGCCTTGAATGCCATGAAGGTGAAAATGCATAGACTGCAAGATAAATGTGACGGAGAAGGAGGGTCGTGGAACGCTGTCACTGGGATATCCGACGCTTTTATTGACGGAGTTGGAAAGAGCATTGCTTTGTTTGAGTCCATGTCCTTTACTTCCAACGAGAACGAGAACGAAGATGAAAAATCTAGAACTAAGTCACCTCCATCGATTGCGTCAAAGTCATTTGGTTATTAATAAAACAAGAAAATAAAATCGCGATTGCTTGCGGAAATACAAATATTTTGCAATTAATTATTTATTGTTTCTTCATTCTCAAACCGCAATGAAGAGGTGAGAAACAATGATAAAACATATAAAATTGATATCCCCTTCTTCTAGCTACCAGTGTCTAAGTCCTAGCATAAGACACTTTTACAGCCCCATTCGCCTTACCCCAACTACTATGCCCCTTGTATTTAATAAGCAGCGTAGCGCAGTTTGCTAAATCCTGGGCTTTGGCACTACTACTGTTGATATTTGCATTATCATGTCCACTACCATCAGGTAAATTAAAACTTCCAGCGCTGTACTTGTTCAAATTTATGGTACACTTCTTCCGTTCAAGTCCTTCAGGTTCAAAGTCAGAATAAAGGATCATCATACCTGGCGGAGCTTGCCAAATACATGTGTCTTCAACCTTTCCTTGAAAAGAGAAAGAGATATTTTGATTATAAACCTTGTACTTTGATAGATCTTCCCGCTTGAAGAAAATCAAACAAAATGAAAAAATGAAGCCGACGCCAAAGATATATAGCTTGCTGTTGATGGGATGTATCGCCGCTATTTGAGCTTCAAGAAGAATCATACCTTTCTTGTTGTCGATCCCAATCACGACTATGAGTAAAGCAGAAAGTAAAGCTATGATATGCTCCTTGTTTGGTGCTTCAGGGATTTTTGTTACTGGAACAGTTTCTGTTCTTTTCTCAATATCCGAATGATTTGCGTGTTCACCACCAATAGGACGATATTCTCTTCTTACTAAACTTGGAGGGTTTCTTCTTACTAAATCTGGAGGGTTTACCAAGTTTGGATCTGCATCGTCGTTTTGTGCAACATGGAGGGGTGAACTTCTGTGATTATTTATCCTTATTGGTGGTCTCGAAGAGGAACGGGGAGGACTGACAGGATGCAAAGTAGAAGGCGTGTCAGCGAGGGAAGAAATAACAGTGCCAGGTGTTGTAGGAGCCACGACGACTGTTCCTCTCTTTGTATTTGATTGAACAGCAGACTTTTGATAAAAGATTGATACTGTCACTGTCGCTCTGCTTTTCCTCTCAGTACCGTTGAAATTGGCAATAATAGCAGTGCATTTGGTCGAATGGAATGGTTTTCCAGGAGAAATATTCCTTTGAGAGGCTGCTTCCCCGTCCCCGCGAGGAATGGAAGCAATTAAAGTAATTGCCGCTCCAGATGACTCCTCGATATTGTTAATAACGCATGTTTGAATAACATTACCTGCAGGAGGCCTCCATGTCTGAGACTTGTTCCTACACTTTCCGAAAGCTGTGAATTCCTTCTTGATCAACATTGCGCTTAATAAAATGGATTATAAGTGAATCTTGTCTTTGTCTTTGTCTTAATGTTCAGTTTGATAGATTTTAAGACAAAAGGACAAGTTACAAGATGCCGTGTATCTTGTATCGATAGGTTCAAGGTTCAAGGTAAGGTGTACCGAGCCGCTCCTATCGTGGTTTTACGATCTGAAATCTTGGGAAATGCATAAAATCGCCAAATTCCGCTACAATAGCTGATTAAATCATTAGTCATTAGTCATTAGTCATTAGTCATTATTTGAAATTTTAATCTCGTAGTCTGCAGGAGAGTAGTGTTGGTGCTACTTAAAAAAAGCAAAGTCAAAACACGCACTTGTTTTAGTAATCGTGTAAGAATGCACACAGCCATCCAAATATTACTCGAATTTTATCAAAGGCAGTGTCATCCATCGCCAAGTCTTCTGTGATGTGACTGGCAAAGGAATTTCGTATTGACAAGCAAGGTCGGATGTCTTCATAAGTGGATCTGGTCCTCGGTCCATGCCGCTGCAATCGCATTTCTTCAACTTCCCACTACAACAGTAATCTAGCGAAATGGCTTACTCCAAACGTAGTTTTATATGTTAAACAAAATAAGAATTCTATATAACGTTAAATTACAGTTTATGTATGTCAGGACCGAACTTCTTCATTTTCATTTGGAAGAAGATTTCATTTCCCATTTTCTTTTGGCAGATTTGAATTTTTGAATTCGCCATCACCAACTTCCTCATTTTCTGTTCGAAGATTTCATTTCTCATTTTCTTTTGGAAGATTTGCCTCCCTCATTGTTCTGTCCACCTGCGAGTATTACTACACTAACACTAACATCCTTACCACACGTTTATTCAACGTAATAAAAACAAGAAAACATGGCACGCCACGGAGACATTTCAAGTTCACCTGACACTGTAGGCGTCTGTGTATTCCAGTATCCCATGCCAAGACTTCACACCACAGAACAAGTAATCGAAAACGCAAAAAATATTTGTGACATTGTCAAAGGAGTAAAAACTGGCTTGCCCGGAATGGACCTCATTGTCTTTCCCGAGTATTCAACCATGGGAATTATGTACGATCGAGATGAAATGTTTGACACGGCTTGTACTATTCCCGGTCCTTTGACGGATATGTTTGGTGACGCGTGTAAGGAAGCTGGCGTTTGGGGTGTTTTTTCGTTGACAGGAGAGCAGCACGAGGATCATCCTAAGAAGAATCCTTATAATACTCTTGTTTTGATTAATGATCAGGGCGAGATTGTTCAAAAGTATAGGAAGCTTTTGCCCTGGACTCCCATTGAGGTAAGACACGAGAAATGTACTAACAAACACCAGTATGGTAATTTATTCCAAGATGGTGATAATGTGTTTCATAGGCACATGCCTCACACAAATATGCTCTCTTACCTCTATAATGAAGGGTTGGACACCTGGGAATCTCAGTACATCTGTTACTGAAGGTCCCAAGGGATTGAAGATATCCATGATCATTTGTGATGATGGGAACTATCCTGAGATTTGGAGAGATTGCGCCATGAGAGGAGCAGGTGAGTACGTGTAGTGTCATAACTAGACAAGTGGTTCGTTTTTGTGATCGGCGTGTGACTTATTCTTCTCTTGGCTATTAGAGCTGGTGATTCGGCCCCAGGTGAGTAGTATCAAAACCTAGACAAATGGTTCATTTTCTGATCGGCTTTGACTGATTCTTCTCTTGGCTATTATTAGGGATACATGTATCCAGCAAAAGAACAACAAGTCATGGTATCAAAGTGCATGGCATGGTGTAATCAAGTATATGTCGCTGTCGCAAATGCATCAGGCTTTGATGGCGTGGTACGTGGCAATACTAGATGTTCTTTTTCAAATACGTCAAAGCGATTATTTCATTTCTCTAATTTTCCATCGTTGGCTTTATATATCCGATCCTCCAGTACACCTACTTTGGTCACTCGGCCGTTGTCGGATTCGACGGGCACACCTTGGGAGAGTGTGGCACTGAAGATAACGGAATGCAGTATGCACAACTCAGTATCTCGGCAATTCGCGATGCAAGGGCGAATGACCAGTCTCAGAACCAGATTTTCAAGCTAATGCACCGGTAAGTGTTGATTTTTCTGCATGGTTTTGGCTTTGAGGAACTCGTGTACTCATGCCGCGATTCTTCCTCTTCTTTTTCCAATCTATACACAGTGGATATACAGGTGTGTACGCAAACGGAGACGGTGACAAAGGATTGGCAGAATGTCCCTTTGAGTTCTACAATACTTGGGTTAAAAACCCTCTCGAAGCACAAAAGATGTCAGAGAAGGTGACTAGGTCAACAATTGGAGTCAAATGCTGCCCTGTTGCTGGAATTCCTGCCCCCGATGAGGTTGAGGAGATTGAAGAGTTGACCCATGAGTTGAATCTCATGTAAAGCGCATACAAGGTTGGTAATACCAATCATGGAATTGACTAATTCGGACTACACGGTAGTCCAAACATAATTGCAAATTGGATTGATTCATTATGTTATAAAGGTATTGTAGATATCTATTTATATTTGTTCCTGGGTTTATGTTGTAAAGAACAATTTGATGAGGCCCTTCAGATACAAAAATATTTCATTTGCTCCAAGCTTCGATTCACCGTAGATTCGATCGACAAAAGTGATCGGAACTTCCCCCAGAGTCATCTCTGCCTTCTTTGCCAGAATCAAAATTTCCATCTGAAAAGCATACCCTTTACTCTGAACTTGGGGAAGAATCTTTTCCAGTGCCTCTCTCTTGTAAAGGCGAAAACTTCCTGTCAAATCAGATGCATTGCCAGGATCCAAAAGGAATGTAGCAAGAAAATTAGCTCCCTTGCTTGTTATCTTTCGCTTCAGATCCCATCCGGCTACCCCACCGCCTTTCCGATATCTGGTACCTGACACAATATCATAATCTTGTGCATTCATTTTCAATATCATTTGTGGTATGAATTTTGGGTGATGCGACAGATCTGCATCCATTAGAATCACCCTTTCGCCAGTACACTCCTTTAATCCTGCAGCATATGCCGTTCCCAGTCCAAGCTTTCCTTTGCGAGAAACAATCTTTACTTGCTCTTTAGTGTAAACTTGTTGGAGCTTCTTTGCCACTTCGAGGGTATTATCAGGACTTGAATCATCGACAATCACAACCTCGAATGAGAGGGCTTTGGTTGTAAACATTCTGTGCAGCATATAGAATATGAGCGGGAGGTTTTCCCGTTCATTGTAGGTTGGTAAAATCACGCTGTATTTCATCCGCAGTATTTTCACGAAGTCTTCGTAGTGCAGCTGATAGATGCACTTGTTGGGCCTTTTATGGTCGAATTGAAGGCTGTGGAAACAGAAGGTCTGCCAGAAGGAGTTAATAGAAGTTACCGGTGTCACCAGTCACCGACCGACGACTTCACCGCTTATTAGCGAGCTTGGTTGCTTCTTCTTGACGCGTGCGACGTACCAGTTTACTTTTTTGTGGCACATAAGTAGGTAAGGTGCGAGACGAACTAAAATGGCCTTCGTCTTGAACCTGACGTCACACTCGTCATAGCTGATGCTCTTTTACTATCTTGTTCTTCATTGTTCCAGAATTTGGTCATCCGAGAATTCAACGATGCTTGTGTGGAAATTGAAAATGCACATTTGTGATCTGTGCATATCCTACTCTGAAGCTATTACTCAAATGGGGTGATGTGATGGTGACGAGCACCGTTTGAGTCCCATGAGCTCTTGAAGATGAGATCCGAGATGCCTTCTTGCACAAAAACCTACAAAACCCACAACACCATCTTCATTCTTCATAGCAACCCTACCTGCAATTTCAGTCCTAGAACAAGTGTTCCATGCGTGATTGTAGAAAGTACTGGTGAGTATATGCTGGATACTTCAAAGGCGGACAGGGTCCAAAGACTTTATCATCACATGTGACAGTGCCTATTGATGATGTTCGAAAAGCCCATACGCCGAGAGAGACGGATTGAGCGCAGCCCGTTATACGCTAAAAATCCAGCTTAAAAAAACCAAAAATGATTTAAAAGCATGCCTGGCAGAAGCCGAAGAAGCCAAAGATTTTGTTGTTCAAGAATTGGAAGCTGAATT
>Ga0115005_10003405_pt1 | contig 12692 bp, 10 predicted proteins | sample ArcOceMetagenome_FD_87163 | JGI IMG/M metagenome (GOLD analysis project Ga0115005, IMG submission 87163) | Marine eukaryotic phytoplankton communities from Arctic Ocean - Arctic Ocean - Greenland ARC118M Metagenome | ecosystem: Environmental > Aquatic > Marine > Oceanic | place: Arctic Ocean... | reverse complement strand
ATTATCAATTTACATGTAAGTTGAAAGTGAGAGTGGAATATATTTAAAATCTGTGCTGGAAAGAATTTTCAATTACACGTGTCATAGACTAGCGAATGATATTATTTTCGCGTGTATCATTTTATTTAGCAACAAAGGCTATAGTACTTGTAAAAGTCTTAGAATCGTGCGATTGCCGCCCCCTAGATTCTTGAGATTCTTCTTCTCCATTTTCTAATTTCGTGGCCAGGTTTTGGTTTTCAGTTTGCAGTTGACGACACGCAAACAAGTTCACTCATTTGCACTAATAGTACACTTTCCAAGTAACAGATAAGACGCTCAGCTGTTTCCCAAAGTCTCACCCAATGACATTCCAGAACGAACAAACACCTCTCGTCTCATCTGATTCTTCCAGTGCTTCGATTCCAATTCATCACGAGCAAAGATCAAACGGATCGGAGGATGCTGCATCTGCACCAATGCGGCGGAAGGACCCTCTCGTCCTTTTCATTTTCACCATGCTCTTTCTAGGACTAGCAAGTTATATCAACAGTATCGGTATGGACGTAAGCGCAGCTCTGAATCTACTAAAGTTGAAAAAAACAATGCACAATAATGAAGATGAGCCACAACTAGTTGCCCAACATGCATTCCAAGATAACCTCGTGAGACCATCCTATGAAGCTGAATTATTCTACCATCCCACACAAAAAGAAAATAAACATCCAGTGATGGGATCGTCTCTTGGTTCAAAATCAAAAGTACCACCGCCGGAGGGATGCCACGGAACTGTAATTATAATTCGTCATTGTGAAAAAGGTTCCATCCGTGAACACTGCAATACCATTGGCTTCGAGCGTGCAGAATATATCTCATCACTATTCGGCAGCGAGCCAGAAGCCCGCTGGCCGGCACCTAGTTACTTGTTCGCTCTAGCACCAGGCGAAAGACACAACACATATGTGAACAATTGGCGTGAGGTTGAAACCATACAACCACTTAGCGATAAAATTGGAGTTCCAATTGATACCTCATTTGGAATGGATCACAAGAAAGATTTTGCGAAGCATCTTTTCCAAATGTTGCGATCTGGTGAGATGTGCGGAAAGGTGGCGCTGGTCAGCTGGAAACACGAGGATATTCCTCACCTTGCCCGTTCTTTAGGCTGTGGGCCAGATGATGGTTGTCCGAAAAGTTGGGCCAGCGACAATGACTTTGATAGCACTTGGCAGGTATTATATTCTTATCATAAGCAGATGTATCCCAATTTTGCGATCGAGGTAAAGAAAAACAAGCACAAGGTTTGGGGTCAGCATCCACAGTGGTGGATTTCTGGACATATACAAAAAGAAGGCTTTGATCCATTACAATTCAGGAAAAATAATGGTTCATACTAGATACTACTGACTGGTCGAGACAGAAATCAGAAGCTACACAAGGGCTAACATGAATAGTGAGAATCATTGTAAAAGAAAAATGAAGGGTGATGCTCTTCCTTCGACAATTTTATAGTATCATTAACTTGCACCCGAAAGAAGGCACACACGAAGGAACACATATTCTTGTTCAAGAGCCTCTATACAACTCATTGACGACAAAATCTCAGAGGCATTTTGTTTTGCAACCTTCCAGACAGATGGAGAATACCTCATAAAATCCATAGATAAGAGATTTCATAGAAAATGAGTGTATGCTGTTTGGTTTGGACCTACTAAATTCCAGACTTGATAATGATGACATGGAAGATGTTTTATAAAATGGAGATTGCAAATATCGCATGCTTATTGTAAATCTATTTGAATTCTACTCCCTCAAAAAACTGAATTCTGCTGCACAATACCGACGACCCCTGCGGGCTACCCGTCAGCAATACACAAGGTTGACAATAAGATAGTTTAAATCAGTAATCTTTGTGTATTATTATATTAACATCACTCAAAAGGGCGTCAAATTCAAAATGAGGGTGGGGTTGAGCCCCCACTTTGAAAGCCTTTTTATTATTTTTTGTCCTTCGCGATGGCGGCGCGCTGGCATGCACACTAAAACTTCAGTAAACTTTTACTTATAAAAAAATCGCGGCAACGAAACGGGGGGCTCGGCTCACTCACCTCCGATTTTCATTCCTCCCCCCCCCCCTCTCTCTTGCTCTCTACCACACATCATTGAACAATTGAACATTATTGCACAAGGCAACAGAATCAACAAGAAGAATACCATAGACACTGTATCGAGTACGGTACCAGGTATTGATCTAATCCAATTGAAATTATCTGAAGCTAAACAGGAACAAACATATGTTCGCTTTACGCAGTTCCAAGAAGTTAACATCAACCCCATTCCTCACAAATGCCATAAATAGCTTATCCATCAGCACCACTCGACAGCTTTCAAGCGTCAGTACTGCAGAACGTGAGGTCGTTACATTCATTGGCTTGAACAACTTGAGCGACAACGCTGGAGCCGTCAAAACCCGTAGGCGCGTAGGACGTGGAATTGGGTCATCGAAGGGTAAAACATGTGGGAGAGGGCATAAAGGACAAAAGGCTCGTTCTGGGGGAGGAGTTTCGCCATTGTTTGAGGGAGGACAAACAAAATTTTACAAGCGTATTCCGAAGCGCGGATTTACAAACACACATGCCGAACCAATGGTTCCCGTCAATGTAGGGACGTTGCAGGACTATATCGATATGGGACGGCTGGTTCCATCCGATAAGCCATGGACTATGAAGGATTTGATTGATGCGGGAATTACAACTTGTAGTTCAGTGAAGCATGGAATTAAACTTTTGGCAAAGGGAAAAGAGAGGTTGAGAAGTCCTATAAAGATTGAGATATCGCGTGCTAGCGAGGGGGCGATTGAATCTATTGAGAAGGTTGGCGGTGAAATCACTACCGTCCATTACAATCGTTTGGCATTGAGAGCATTGTTGAAGCCTGAGAAGTTTGATGTTATTCCGAAGAGAGCCAGACCACCCCCAAAACTGATGCAATACTATACTGATTATGACAATAGAGGATACTTGAGCCCTGAGATGCAGTTGAAAAATTTGAAAAAGAATTTAGGAAAAGAAGAGGAAACAGATATTGCTGACAAGCAAGAATAAATATTTGAAAATTATACATCACTACGAGTACGTTGACGTACTGTACTGGTACTCCATTTTCTGCGATTTGATGGTGCATGTAACGTTTCACAATGGTCCTTATGAGTACGTGTATAGCGTTTCAAAACCCAATCGAAGGGCCTGTAACTAATGGCCTATCTAATCCATATTATAAAGATAGTGGTATGCATACGGTACATACGTGGTGTATGTACTGTAGTTACATGTCTCACTTTCATGAATATTCTCACCCCCCCCATGGAAAATACTGGGGTTTCAAGTTTAGTCTGTGGATCTCAACTGTAAAAACGTTAGGCAAGTGTACCAGGTATGGTGGTTATTTTCAAAGAAGAATTTCGCGAGAGATGAGATATCGAGCATTAGACATCTGAGTTTCGTACAACAGGTAAGATTTTTTCGATGTGATACAGTAAATGATCGGAGTTCGATGCTCTCAAATCGCTCACCTTAGTCTCTTCATAATCCTACATAGCTCGATAGTTGACCACTCCAGAGCTATCCCGTGGCTGGGGTAAACATATCTGTATCCCCAGGAGAGAAGGTACGCATGTAGATACAAACAACACAAGTCAATCAATAATACTCAACCAACCTACCCTTCTTTCTCACCGACCTCATTCTCAGCCCGAGCCTCGCTCGCCTCGCCTCAGTTGAAAAGAAAACAAGCATGTAAAAGGAAACAAAAATGATATTGACAAGTTAGTTGAAAGTCAAAGTACAATGCAAAATGGGACACAGACGAACACAAACAGCGCAGACGAACAGCAATACGAATAATACAAGAAGTCAATCAAAGATACAGTACTTAACCGACCTACTCTTCTTCCTCACCGACCTTAGCCTGAACTTCGCTCGCCTCGCCATTATTTGAAAAGTTGAAAATAAACCAAACATATAAAAGGAAACAGCAAACATAACACTGACGAGTCAAATCACATTGCAAACAGGAACGTAGACGAAGACAAAGAGCCGAACACAGGAACGAGCACCTAGACATAGAGCGCGCACGAACATTCAGACAAACAATATAAGGCCACCAAAGATTCAAGATACTCATCAACCTCGCAACACGAAAAAGCAACAAATACACACAGCAACGCAACATGCAGCTGCCTTTTTCTTTTTTACTTGGTATGATCTTCTACACCTTCCTTTACTTTCTTGTCGATCTCCTCCTTTTCCTTCCCTCGCTGGCTACAAGATTCTCTAATCCTAGGAGCAAAGTATCTGTGGGCTCGTCCTGTTGAACACAATCCTGCTCATAGCTAACCTCCAATCCCTGCTCCAAATTATCTGCACGCGTTAGTCCCCCTGTTGCATATCATCCAGCTCATGGCTTAGCCCAGTTGATGCAAGTTTCCTCAGCTGTTTTGTTCTCCTAAATATCCTCCTCTTCCTTCCCTCATCATCCACAAATTCCTCTAATCCCTGGACCAAGTTGCGTGCAGGCTCGTCCTTTTGTACATCATCCTCCTGGTCATGATGTCGCTCACGTGCTTGAACCTCCCTTGGCAGAGCATTATCTCTGCTGGCTCTTCAAGCAGCTCCGGACCTTCTTGCTCGTTCTTGGAACATATGGGTCATCGGCAGGGACAATTGGATGAACTTCACTGATATAGATCAGCAATGACACACGGGCATAACTGGCACGATTGTCTCGCATCTCTTGTTTGTTCTGTTGGATTGTGCAGATTGTAATCGTAGGAGCAAACCAAACCCTTTTTCTTGTGTCAGCATTGTCATTGCGCATACAGTACTCGAAATTGTACTCCAAGCAACAGTCGACCATGCTAGAACCACCAGGACTCAAATACCGAATGAGCAGACCTTTCCAAATGAAGCAAATGGAAACAAACAGAATGTGATTTACGATGCTCCTAACCCACAATAGAAGCCCATATGGTACGATATATAACAACATTTATGCGTCGTTGATTTTAAAAACCAATACAATGTTTACTACTGCGTCCTCTTACTTAGAAGCTTCAAGATTGGATCTGAGTTTGTGCGTTGAAGAAGGACATATTGGAAAGTGTCAAAAACAGCTTGTTAAGGGTTTTAATACAGCACGCCACGGAAGGCAAGGTTAGGTGGAACACTTTCGAAATTGGCATTCAGTATAAAATTCTTTTTTTAAATATATTCAACTTCCAAAATAAATTGGTACTGTAATGATTATAATACTTGAACTGTTCTAACCCTCACTCAGAAAGATTGTCCCCTAACGTACGATTTTTGGCACAATTCCGCAACATTCGGTCTCAAAGCTTGTTCATAAGCCAAACACTGACAAATGAAAGCCTTTGCTTCATCAGAAACAATACGTGTAGAAGTATCTGGGAATGAAACTTCCCTCGCATTGAGCATAACATTGTTCGCCAAGACTCCTTCTTGTGATTGTCCATCCCCAAACGGTCTCTTCCCATAGAGCATTTGATAAAATATCACACCAATTGACCAAACATCGACCTTGTTTGTGATTCTTACACTTTCAGTGGTTACGAAGCATTCTGGAGGCAAATACCAATATGTTCCAGCACCCTGGCTCGTCAGTTCCATACTATCGGAAGGGTCTGGTGAATCCATGATCTTGCTTAGGCCAAAGTCAGTAATTTTGGCATCTCCAAATTCATCAAACAAAATATTTCCTGGCTTCAGATCGTAATGGATGATTCCTTGTCTTTGATCATCTTTAGACGGCGTGCTTAGATATTTCATTCCAGACAGAATTTGAAGAAGAATAGCTCTCGCGTGATGTTCTGGAAGTGTCTTTCTCTCTTTTAATAAGGTATCTAAATCGGTTCCATTGCAACATTCAAGGACTGTAGCAAAGGAATTATCATCAATTTCAAGCACATCATAAAGTGAAACGATGCGAGGATGCCTTACATCTCGATGAATTTCATATTCTCGGGCAACATGTTTGGTGTAATTTTCGATTTTGGCCTCTGACCATCGAGAGTCCAACTGGTGGATTTTGACTGCCACCTCTCGCACTTCAACCAAATCAAATCCACGCCAAACCTCTGAGAAACCCCCCTTTCCCAGTTGCGACATGAGCACGTAACGGTCGTTGAGCTATTTGATAGGAGGGAAATACAAAGTTTGAAATGAAGATCATTGCAGCGAATAGTTTGGGCATCATTCCCATCCAATATTGGACTTACCTTTGGCATGGATTTAAATTTACTATAGTCTTCATTCGTCACCTGCTTCAAGGCCAATTTATGAGCATTCTTCTCGGCATACAAAGCATCGTCTTCTTTTTTTAGCTCCTTCTCTGCCCTCTCCAATTCATCCAAATGGACCCTGATGGACTGCTGAAATTCCTCCCTCTCCATAGCATCAAGGTCTCCAAGAGTTTTCGATCCTTCTTTAAGCCTGTTTTCTAAAACATCTCTTTTCCTCTTCAACTCGTTCCGCCTCTTGTCACAAGCTTTCATTGCTGTTCCATCCTCCCAAACAGTCTCCCTTCGCATCCCAACCCAATTGTAAATCCATCTTCCTAGCCTAGCTCCATCACTCGCCAACTTCTGCCTCATTTCTGCATGTTCCCTTGCGGATTCTTTTCGTATCAGTTTTTCCAAGGCATGGCGCATTTTGGAATTCCTTTCTTCTGTTTCTTCCTTGAGAGCCTTGATTTCTTGGTCACGGTCCTGCAGCGACTTTTTAAGCTGCGAGTGGATAATAGTTTGGTTATTGGATACGGCTTTTAGTTGTGCCGATTTCTCATTGAGTGACTCAGTGAGTGATGAAATGGACGATTTGAGCATTGCAATTTCCTGGATGAGATGATCATTTTTAGGATATTTCCCTGCTGGTTGCGTTGTATCAATAACTTTGTCGCTTGCATTTCCATTGTCGCCACTATTATTTTTATGGGCAGTGTGCTGTAGTTTGGACGGTATCGAAAGAGGCCTTGAAGCTTTCTTTTTCGAGCTTTGGCTCGTACCGAAGAACTTGGTGATGAGCATATTTGCAGAAGGCTTTTGGTTCCCAATCGCACTTGTAGTAGACACATTTGGGCTTGCCCCCATCCCCGCCCCCGCCCCATGATGGTGATGATTCTTTAGAGTCCCATTGTTGGCAGGGCTCAACGACCCTTTCGAGAAAGACGCCACATTTTCAATGGGATCATTGGGCGCTGGTAAAGATGATACGATCGGAGTAATAGGCATGGTGGTACCAGCATTCGTCTCAGCATTCGCACTCGCACTCGCACTAGTCAAAGGTTCGCTTGGAGTTGCAGTCTCAGTCTCGCTTTTTGAATGATCTCGATCATGAAATTTCAAATTCCTCTGCCTCTTCTTTTCAACCAATCTCGTGGGTACACTGGTCTTGCGCTTATTACCCGCTCTCGAATGCGTAGGAGTAATAGTCTTACCCCTATTACTGGGCGTCGCTGGTGAGTCTGAATCTGTTTCACCAAGAATCGTCCGTGCAACGCGTGGAGTAGCACCATTACGTGCAAAACTTCCAGGTTTGTTGAGACTTAGATTGAGATTCCGTTCCTGATTGGTATACGTAATGGGCGGGGATTCCGCTACAATGACTTCAGTAGCTGGAGCCGACGTTGACCCCGACGAATGCCCGTGTCCACTTCTTTTCGTCACATGGGCAGTAATAAGGGTCTGATTCGATGACATACTGTGTGATCGGTTGTTACTATTGGCTGATGCAGATGCTGGAGACAAGAGGGGGTTGTATGGTGCACTAGCGCTAGCTGAATGTATATTGTGCATGCCCGAACTCGAATTGGCATCTTGTGGCGGTGGCCGCGGTTGTGAATGTGGCGCTTCACCAAGTGTCCGACTGACTTTCTTCATGTGTTGATCTGCGACGTTCTCTAGTATTTGTGTGGAGGGACTAGAAGTGCATGACCGACCTCGTCTTGCTCTGGATTTACCATTGCGAGTGCTGGGAGTTTGGGATCCGGATAATCTTGATCGTGATCCAGTTCTAAAGGCTGCACTTCCGGATCGATCAAATGTAAAGGAGTGATGAGAGCCGCCGCTATCGCATGAATTGCGAGTAATATGATGCGGTGGTTCTAGGAATCGTCGTTCGAGTAGTTCTAGACGCTTTGTCATTTCTGTTTCTGTGTCTCTGGCGAAATCATTGTGAGCAGGGTCTGATCCAGAGGCTAGTGTTGATTGTGCCTGTTGCCGTGGTTGATCTTGTGGCCTTGATCGAGATAAGGATGTTTTAATGGTGTTAGAACCACCAGTACCAGTAACAGTATCTCTCTTGCTACTGCTTTTTTCGTCATGGCTAAAGTGTCTGTGGAAAGCAGTCTCGGGTGTCATTTTTATTACAGGTGCTGCCGTTGAGAAAATATGAGTGCAATGCCTATAGATAGGATAGTTATAGATACAGTTTGCTCGGAATGCAGTTATATAGTGTCCTTTGGACTTCAAATGGTTACAGAATAAATACAGTAGTTGATCAATGCACCAGTCAATCGTCAATCCTCGGGTGATGTTATTTTTCCAACAGTGAGTGATGAGTGAGTGAGTATGAAATACCTCTAATTTCTAAGATGGGGCAAAGTGAAAATTTCCGCGTACAGAGAAAAGGAATAGAAATCACTCTCACAATTTCAATGATTCAAAAGAAACAATAGTTCTTAGTGACAAGGAGGATCTAAATCAGCAGGCAGCTTCCAGATTTCCACAACAGGTCAATGGACAAACCCTTCCACATTCAATCTGGCTATGTGTTGAGTTTGGTTTGGTTTGATGCAATCATCAGAGTGGTTGACGGGTACCGGTATCCCATTCACCTCATTATGAATTCCAGCTAAATAAATCAATGGGGTTTACTTCATTTTGTCGAGCACGTAGAATTCTACCTATCAAATTTTTCCCGAATTGTCGCAGGCGCGCCAACTTTCAACTTTCTCCCGCGAAAAAATAAGAAAGAAATAAAGCAGATACACCCTTTTAGGACTTTGTCAGGCGTCCGTCCGGCCTAGCTTTGCCGCACTGGGGAAAACGCTCGTGGAGGGTACCAGTAGGCAACTGGGCTTACAAGAACTCTACTCGTACTTCATACTCTTCATACTAACTATTTAAACAAATTCATGGCCAGTGCGTAAAGTTAATTTATTCAGCAAGGATGGTAGTACATAGAAGTAGAAGATGGTGAGAATGTGCGCTCCACTTATAGGCTGATCAAAGATCTTAATCTCATATCAGATCTAAAAAATAAAGTAAATGTTTGAATTTAAAAATATCAATAAATCAACATGTACCGCGGTAGATTGGAAACTATAAGGCAGACCGCTTTTAAAAAGAACTTCACCGTTTGTAGGACTGAGACGCTGTGAAATGAAAATTAGACGATAGTGATAAGGCCGACCGCTGACCGCGTGCAAGGATTCACTAGGAGCGTGGTTGCCTTATTACAAGTCTAATTTTCACAAACACAGAAAATCAAATCAAACGAACTCACACGAAGAACCACTAATTGAAGGACTGAAACGCTGTGAAATGAAAATTATTAGACGATAGTGAAAAGGCCGACCGCTGACCAAAATCCATCAAGCCGCTTTGGTGACTAGCGTGGTTGCCTTATTACTAGTCTAATTTTGTGGGGAGGGTGATAGATGATTTTTTGCTAGGTTCGGATGTGCTGGGGATGTGTTGTTTGGCCAAGCCAAAGGTGATTGAAAATAAATTGGAGTTGGTATGCATGGAAATTGCGCAGTGTCCAGGGGGTAATCACAACTCGCAGTTTGCCATGCGTCCGTCAAATCAGACCCTTTGATGGTAGATACTGCAGAGGACATTGTGTCGGCGCGTCCGTCAAGAGGATGGGAGCCTTGAAGTTACCATACCAAGACTGACTCCCCTAGTGCTTTCCAATCATTCAACCAATAATACAGTGAAAATAATGGCAACTCATCAAAGAGACTTGAGAGCCCTCCCAAAAGCAGAACTACACCTGCATCTAGAAGGCGCAATGCGTCGCTCAACCCTCATAGAACTATGTACCAGACACAAAGTCCCAAAACCGACGGACACATCACACCGACGCTTCAAAGATTTCTCCGCTTTTGCAAACGTATACATTGCCGCATGTGAATGTCTACAGGAAGAAAGTGATGTGAAAAGATTGGTTAGGGAAGTGGCAGAGGATGCGAGAGATTCGGGCGCTGTTTGGATTGAGGTCGCGCCTTCTCTTACTTTTTATGCTGCGAGGTTTGGGGGCATGGATGAGACATTAAAGTTGCTGGTGGATGCGGCCGGAGAGGCAGAGCTTTTGACTGGTGTTGGTATTGGGTTTGTGTTGTCGGTGGAGAGGCAGCTGGGTGTAGGGGAGGCGGAGGAACTTGCGCATGTGGCAAAGAGAGGCGCAGAATGTCTGAGGATTTGTGGCAGGCCTGCTGTTGTTGGCTTGGGGCTGCACGGTCCTGAGGAAGGCAATCCTCCGATGCAATTTGCTAGAGCTTTCGAAATTGCATGTGTTAGTGATGCAGACGGAGGCGTTGGAATTGCGTCATTGCCTCATGCCGGTGAGATTGCACCTTTACCTGGCCAGGGAGCGCAGAGTGTAACAGAAGCCATTAAAATGCTCAAGGCCAAGCGAATTGCCCATGGAGTACTGGCAGCTGATGATGAAGATGCATTGCGGGCTCTTACAGACTCGAATGTTTGTCTGGATGTTTGTGTATCATCAAACTATTTGCTCAATGTGGTTCCAACAAGAGAAAGCCACCCCCTTGTCAAATTATTACAACGGGGCATTCCTTGCACAATCAACTCTGATGACCCTCTACTGTTTGGCTGTAGTCTCCTGTCTGAATACGAGGTTTGTCGAAAGGACTTGGTAATGAATGATCTAATGCTGGCGACGTGCGCGAAATATTCATTTGAATATAGTTGTGCTCCTGAAGAAATTAAAATGAAACAAATTGCTGGCATCGACCTGTGGCTGTCACTAAAGCGCCTGGAAAATTGAATGAAACAGCAATATTCAAATGACGACTACGTTCAACGTGTACCAGTATAAATGGGGCGTGTACATTTTATTTTTAAGAAAGAGCCATGGGCTAAACTTGCTAATTTGCTGAACTTCGTCATTTGAATTTTCACCTAATCCAAACTCAACTATAATACGTATTTGGCAATGCCACTTGTTGTTTTCTGTTTCACTTTCGTCACCGAAATGAATGGTGTTCCCGAGGTTGCTCACCAAACATCTATCAAATACCAGGTAGGAGCAAAAACATCGGGCACAACTTCATCTTCAATCTAGTAATACTCTCTAGAAATGAGGTTGTAACTGTGGGTTTGTAAAGAAAGAACGTCTCACGCACGGGAGCGAAAATCAAGCATGACAGTAAATGAAGCAGATTGAGGAGAAAGTGAGCAGAAGTTTCATTTTTTTGTCAGTGGGAATCGAATCCATGGATAATGACAAAATGGTAATGTTCAAACTTACATTCAATGCGAGAACTTCAAGGTGTAAATGAAGCAGGGCAAGTTTCCTGAGCTTTCGCGTAACTTCTCACACTGTCAACGGCCCTTGATGCGGCTCACGTCTGTGCATTCGCTACTGCTCCATTCTTACCAAACAAATGAAACTGTTCAAGCAACCTGAAGATGGTATTCTCATTTCCTGCAGCAGCTTCATTGGAAGGAGGCAACAGATGATACTAAATGATTGGCAGCGGATCTGAGATTGACAATTATTTTGTTGATGTTCTTCAAATTATGGCAGTTTCACCAAGGTTTCACAACTATTCAACTCATTCAAATCGAGTGGAAATAGACACAACTATGATGATTTGACTTGATTTGATAATATTTTCAATTTACACAAACCCTCGGTATTTACAAGGATAAATGATTGACTTAGAAATAAATCAGATTGAAAAGTCGGAAGGATCTGGCGGCCTCAACGAGACTTCCCCAAATCATTACATCAATCATTTTCAAGCAACTTGGAGAAATATCAAAAGCATGCACGAGCAATACATTCATGTAAGCAACAAATGAAATCTGGACAGATAGAAATGGAAAAGACCAAACGATTTGAAGAAAGTCAAGTACGAAATCTGCAAGGGATACTTCTGAGATCCACGACGACAGGAGTATGGCTTGATCCTTCTTCGAGTTATATTAAAAGAAAGTCCACAGGAGGATCGATATCGTTAGCACACTGAAAGGAATGGGATAAGACGTCACTTCCACTGCCAATTTGAAAGTCCCTTTGACCTTGGATCATCTCTTGCTCGGGTTCACCGGCTGAGGCTATGAGCGAAGATGGGAAATCTGCACTACATAAATAATGCTCATTCATGGATACTAGAATAATGATTCTTGTTGTTGGTATCCGCAAAATTCCAGTATCTTCAATCTACAACAGTACATACGGGGCGGCGGAGAATTTGCTTTCACCAGCAAATTCTTCACAGCCACACAACAACAACAATTATAAAACCGAGTACATGGTGATGACCGGTGGTATATCCAATGTGTATATGTCAAACAAGGCTCGTGTTCGCAAGAACACAGGGGTTGGTGAAACTTATAATGTGCGAGCTTTGCAAAAAGTCACTTGTGATTTATGTGGCAAAGAAGT
>Ga0115005_10003404_pt1 | contig 12694 bp, 12 predicted proteins | sample ArcOceMetagenome_FD_87163 | JGI IMG/M metagenome (GOLD analysis project Ga0115005, IMG submission 87163) | Marine eukaryotic phytoplankton communities from Arctic Ocean - Arctic Ocean - Greenland ARC118M Metagenome | ecosystem: Environmental > Aquatic > Marine > Oceanic | place: Arctic Ocean... | reverse complement strand
TACCAGATGTGGTTAATTGTTTCTAAGTAAGCGCGCACACTCACAAAACTAACAAGGAGCTCAAGTCACACACAAGACAGAAAACTACTAAACTCCAGTACATACTGTAGACTGATTGCGAATGATTCATCAGCTGCAGCAATCACTACAAAATGAAAAGATTTAAAAAGAAACTCGAAGCACGCAAAACATCTGATCGCCTCCTCCATGACTCGACGGACCCTAAGAAGCGACAAGGAGGTGCAAGGTAAGATACGATGAATGATTGATGATTGCTGTAAACAGCATGATGTGAAATGGGAATGAAAATACCTTTTCATACGACTTGTTCCAAGAATGTTGACACACCCTCGGATACAAAAAGAATCAATTCAGTAACCAGGAATCAAAAGATGAAATTTAAAACGATAGAGTTTGTTCTTTTGTTTCGTTCCATTTTTTTATGAACGCAGAACACAGAACGCAATTGTTCTTTGTGCTTACAAGAAGTACGATACACACGTATGATAATGTGTTCTGAAAATATCATCTCACACCTCGCTCGCTCATCAACCTGCAGTGGAAATAAAAATAAACCAGGGAGCAAATCTCGTCCCCACGCATCATCACCAGCTACCAAATCGACAAAGTCTACATACTCTAATAAACCAGCAGTAAACGCCAGTATGGGCATGTATAGCAATAATATCCAAAACACGAGTAGTCCATCATCACCCCATGATCGGTCATCAGGATCCTACAATTCCATCACGCATCCCATGACTCCACAACGCAATCTAGCTCTCTCGCCCAACTCAATTTCAAGACCTCCACCTCTATCCCTCCCTCGCTTATCCGAAGGTCTTCCACCATTCGATTACGGCCAAGCCCCCATCGATAGTATGAATATCAGCACCAACACAAGCACCTCCAGCACCTCTCATCTCAACAATAGTAACGCAAATACAAATGCACAATCACCAATGTTCATGTCTCAACCCACTCGATCGAATTGGGATGTACAGGATACGAAATTAACCCCAATCCCACCCCTTTATCCACCCATACCCCCCAATTGCACAACGTATATAGGGGACACATCTGCTACTCCATCCATAATCGCAAGTCGAATATCGGAATGTTTGAGAAAGAGGAGTATGGTTGTAGAGTTTGATAGTGAATGCTCTACTCCCACCGCTACGTGTTTGAATCAGGATGGGGTTTTGTTTGTTGTTTGTTTGTATCGTGGTGGGAAGGGGGTGTCGATAGGGGGTTGTGGGCAGGGTCAGAGCGTGGATGATTACTTATCTGGATCTGCATCTGTATCTACATCTGGATTAAAATCTGGTTCTTCCTTGCAATCAAACTTTATGAGCAGCACCAGCCAAGACCAAGAACAACCTGATTTTTCACATGGTGTGATTGTGGAATGTATGAGGGTTCGAGGAGATTTGAACTCGTTTTATAGAGATTGTCAAGCGGTGTTGACTTGTGCAAGTGGGGATTCGGATGGATTGGATGATTTACGGTCGCACAATGTGGCATTGCTGCATTCGACTTCTGGTTTTGGTTGTAGGGCATCGAGAGCCAAGAAGCCTTTTGGGAAACTGACGACAGAGGAAATTTGTCAGTTTGAAGAAGATCAATTTCCGAGATTGGTGGACATTCAGACTTTGAAAAGGAATAGGAGTCCGCGTAGGAATGCAAAGAATGATGCAGATGTTACGTTGAAGGCACTTGGTTCAGTGCTTGAAATGGTTGAAAAGGATCGAATGGATGCACGGCTATTGGGAATGGAGAGTTTGGTTCTGTTGACTGATGTACGGTCGTCAGGTCTGGAGAGAGCATATTTGGCAAGTCTTTCGATATTAGGTTCATCGAAAGAGAGGTGGAAAGGAGTTGGTGTTGGAGATGAAGGGAATCGCAACATGCAGTCGTTGTCCCAGTTGCAAGAAAGATTGATATTGTATGCTATTGGAAAGTTTACACAAATATCCACGCAAGCACATTTGATGGCTGAAAGTGACGAAGAATCCTACTATGAAGAAGACCCCTGCGATATTGTTACTGAATACAACATCAAAATTCGTCGTTGCGCAATGCAGGCTTTGACAAACGCCATGTACAACGTTGTCCATTTTAGCGACAACTTTCCTCTGTTGCCAAAGCCGTCGTGTGAGGAGTTCATGACTTCTGAATTATTAGACAAGATAGGCGACGATCTTAGAGGTGCGACAAGGCCTCCAATGGCCTCACTAGGATCCGCGCATGAAGCTGCATACGCAGCAAAATTTATTCACCTGATTGCTTCCTATTCCGAGGAAGGATTTCGTTTCGTGAACGGGGCTGTTGTAGGCACACCTGCGCGGTCAGTATACGGGCTTTTGGACATGGCTCGAGAAGCTGGCTCATCGGGCCATCGAGCGTTGGAGATAGAATCACAATTAGCGCAGGCCACAATTGCGAATATAATTTAATTGTAGAGTTCAATGCTGTCAATAACGTAAAAAATAGATTTTTTGACGCACACACACTACACGCACACACCCCAAAAATTGTGAGCAAGATTTCGATTAATTTAGTGATTTTGAAAGAAAAAAAAACTGAGTTTGAGTCCCGCCGTTGTCTTTGCACTTCGCTCAAATCAAAACACAACGGTCTACGCACACACACCCACATCGCACGATAATCATTTCGATGAAAAGATTCAACTACTCCTAATAGATCGCATCGCAATGAGTTCCTTCCCTTTCGATTCAATACGGCCTCCTCCTTTGTCGTCATCGCAAGGCGAAAGCAAACCAAGAGCAGGTCGAGTCACCCCAACTCTCATTAATACTGCCGACGCAGCAACGTAAGTGATCCAGGGAAGCTATATTAGCTCACCTAGCAATTTACATCATGCGAATATGTCTGTTTTAATCTTGGTAAACGCACTTGACTGGGGCCTTTCTCACCACACTATTCATATCTATAAAACAGCTCCAATACATCTGCAATGAAGCGTCCTTCGCCAATTGCAAAGAGACCCAGCGCTGAATTGAAACCGGTACCGACTGAAACGAACTGGACCGTAAAAGAAGTACGTGAAGTCCCATCCTTTTACCCCCTCGAAAAATCATCTCGTTTCATCGCTGATAATCCGTTCAATGTCGCTAGTCGGTTATCGGATGCCTGCCGTTTGATGAGTGTGCAAGCTACCTATGATGATGTGCTTGCTACCGCTGATTTAGTAACGGAGGATCATGTAGAGATTCATCTGACGCTTTGGAAAGGATCGGACAAGGAGAAGACTACCACTATTGTAGAGGCGCAGAGGAGGAAAGGGTGCGCTGTTATTTTCCATCGGTATTGTAGGAACTTGCTCGATGCGGCACAGGGGTGTTTTGAGTTGAAGGGTGATGATCCCAAACTTCTTCACCGGGTTGAGGTTGAGAGGAAGGAAGATGAAGAGGAGAAGAGTGCGCTTTATGCGCTAGAGATTGCCGCTAGTTTATTGAAAAAGGATAGGATGGATGCAAGAAGATTGGGAATGGAGAGTTTGTGCCTTTTGACAGATCCGTCACAGACCGGCATGGAGAATGCGCTTATTGCAAGTCAAGTGGTACTATTTGGTTCTGTACAGGAACCGGATGCCAAGCAAGGAGAGACAGACTTTATTCCTGACGAACTCGGTATTCGGGAGGCCATACTTTCGCTGGTTCAATTCGGCAAAATTAGAGAATACTGTGATTACGATAGTGAGTCTGAAGACGAAGATAATGATACTGGTGTAGAGGCTGAATTCAATGAAGTCTTGCATAATCTCGCCCTTGCCGTCCTTGCAAATGCTTTAGAAGTTCTTGAACTGCATGGGAACAAAATTGCCGCCGCTGCCGAAGATTCCAAGCCATCGGCCAATACGTTTTTGGAAGAGTCCAAGGAAATATCAAAACGTGAATTGCTAGCGACGCTATTGAGTACATTAGGGAAAGCAGCCTCTAAGCCACATGATGCCCGTCTCTCTGCCCAATGCTTAAAGGCATTATTTCAAGGTTCCAAAGAAGCCAAGCGCCGAGCAAAAGATTTAAATGCAAAGCAGATTGTTATGACTGCATTGGATGTAGGAAGACGCACGCACGTCAAGCTTGAAACTGAGACAGAGAATGTTATCAAGGAGTTAGAAAGACCGGACGATGATGAGGGTGTTGCAAGGGGTAGCAATCAACAACATCATGACGAGGACGACAGCGACAGTGAGGAGGAATGAACACGATTGAACATTAATGGGGACTTCAATTTCTAAGTTCTGTCCCAATCTCAATCTCGCTTATACATAAGTAGCAGAGAAGACGACGAGCACTGTTGGATATGTTTCTTACCACTATCCACCTTTTAAATCATCTGTACCAATATTATAACTAATCACTTTCGAAAAAAATTAGTGGTCATTTATCTACGTGGTTCATTTTTGGATCACCATGATCTAAAGCATTGTAGTAATTACTTCAAACGTTCCCATCATTACTATGATACACGTAGTCTACTCGTTATTATTAATAAGATTTCTGATTTAAAAAACTGCAAGCGCGCGCCTTCAAAACATTTGGTGTTGAATTGATTATTTTAAACTTTGATTTCTTCTTGATGAAGATGAAGTAACTAACTAACCTTTGTATTCTAATCAACCGGAATTTAGGACAGGGGTGGTACTAATGTTGACCAGACTGGTTCACCAGCGTTGGCATTCAATATAATTGCTCTCTCCTGTATCAAAATCAGGCATCATGTTGACGATGATGATGGGATGACGGTGGACGTGGATAGGTATTTGTTGCGAGATGGGCCTGCCAAGATGCTATGTGGCGAGGCTTTGAAGATGGTGGTCACAGATAATGGTACCGTTTTTGATGCGTGGTTGTACACGTAGTAGCAATTTCAATTGTGTTGGTTGGGATACTGGTGGGCATCTCGTATGTATTTAAATATCGTTTAGTGAGTCAAGTCGAGTGTACTATCCAGAGGTAAAAAACAATAATGAACAAACGAACCATACTACCGTAGCTAACCAATCGACGATGAAACGAATATTTATTTGACTTATCATGTATTATCCATCGAACTCATCAAATTGTCGCTTTATCAGTATGCAAATATGTATCAGCATTGTATCCGTAACACATCAGCATCGGCACACAAATTAAAGAAAGAAGGAAGTCAGAATGAAAATATGTATCAGCATTGCTTGTGTCGTCCACAAAAAATACTTTCAATTTCAGCACACGTACGTGTAGTACAGGTCGAATATAAGCTTTTCTGTGCGAGGAAGGAGGCAGAACATCATCGCCCCCTTCAAATCAACATGAAATTTAAGAGAGAAGGAAACCGCTTGATTAACAATAGAAAGGATCTTCAGCGAGCTCAAGATCACCAGTTGCCATGACATCTGAGACACATAAATCCTTCTTACGTCCAACGAAGTTTTCACAGGACATGGTCGCGAGCTCGATGGTCATTGCGGCGTTCATTGAGTCGTCCATCAAACGGCGACGCAGGTACGTATTTGTTTGCTGGGACTTGTAGAGACATCCAGCAGGGTGCTGGGGTGAGCGGTTTTCTGCAAAGAGCTTTGCTTCATTACTGTGCACCTGCCACTCCTTGTCATATGTTTCCACTCGCCTGCCAAAGCCATCTCGAGCAAGTAAGAAGCCTATGGTTGTACCGGCCCTTCCCATCAAACCGACGCTGTCCTTGAAAGAACCTGACATGTCCACACATAGCATACCAGTCTTCAAGTGTGCACGCATCTGGATAGATTTATCATCCTTGCCGAGAATCATGTCGTAAACAAAGATTATCTTCTTCGAACCTTTGATTGTTTTTTATGATGGGGAAACCAGGAACGTCACTGTCGTCTTCAGCAAGAAAGGAACCCCATTAATATGTATGGAGCCGTCACCTCTTGCCTCTAGTACATCAGTGCCAATTCTCACTGCAGAAGCGGAGATGTACGAATAGCTGATACGTGCATTATGAATCCTTGTTGTACGAATGTGGACATCGAGACAGTCCCAATCCTTCTACGAAACTTGGACTCTTCATCATGACTTAATCGCATTCGCCGTGATAACTGAATGCCTGACCATTGAATGTTTCAAAATGAGGATCTGATAAGATGAATACAAAAGAAAAGATACACAAAACGTAACTTCAGTTTGTGGCAAGAAGAGGATTTTGAAAATCATCATTACCACCTGTAGGAATGCATTTGGTGGTGGTGCTTACCTCCTCTACCTTGTCCGGTTGTTTCGTCAATTGGATGGGGTATGAAATCATTCGGACCTGGTACTTCAATAATAGGATAAACCTTGCTAGGCTTGCATGCCCACGAAGAGTCACCTGTGAGAGCAACATTCTGTTCACAAGCTTCTTTGACCAATTGCGGTTCCATGTCATCGTAAGTCATGCCTTCGTCACATGTAGGATCGATGATAAGTCACCTTTTACCAACATCGGAGGAATCATTTATTTCAAACGTCCTCCTTCTGACATCGTTACAATAAAAAACCTCCTCTGGACCGCAAGTAGTCGCACGTATCATCAGAATAATTCAGTAGACTTGCTGCGAGAGGTACCTTCCAGTCCTGAGCGAACTCAATAGATCTAGCAGCAGTGGAAGCATAGCCAGTTGTGTCAAAATGATGCCGTTGCTGAATCTAGCTCCTCCATGATTCCAAGAGCAAACCATGCCCTCACTTCCATAAAGAATGTTCCCTTTACCTTTGACCTGAATCGATAGTCCACCATCCATTTATTGATTGTGATAAAGGAGTTCGCATCAATTTGAATTTTATGAACGTTAGACACGAAAGTAACGCTTGAAACACTTGCAGCAGTTCAACTGTGTCCGTGAATGAAGGTACCGGTGCCGCGCCCTCCCTGATGTGGAATGTTTCACCTGAGCTTTTGAAAAGGAGACCAAGTTCAGTTACTGTACAATACTAATTACGCGGTCTACAAGTAGTACGGACCTGGAGCTGAACGATAGGATTGTCAATCGCAATCTGGTCACATCAACCTTGGAAATCGTACGTGTAGTAAGAAAGATCCGAAGTATAATAATGAGGATCTTTAGTATACGACGCAAAAAAGGAGAGCGAAATAATGATGAAATATTACTGGTAATGGATAACACGAAGGCCCAAAAGTATGAACAAGCAACAACAATATCTCTGATACAGCACAAGAAAGCTTGATTCATTAATTCTTAAAATATCAGATGCCGTCGAACTGGTTTCACCCCAGCAGAACACTTTCAAACGGATTTGTGCCTGCTCTTTTGTTGGAACTGCAATACGTGTACTCGTATTCGCTAATTACGACACAACCTTAAAACAGTCTGGAACAGGATTACAACCCTTGCAAGTTCCCGCTTGCACATTTTCGCATTGAAATTTACCAGAAAAAGGGAATCTCTTGTTATGAAAGGGAAGCCTCCCATGCGTTAAATAGTAATTGAAAGGAACAGTCATGGTAACATTATCAAACAATATGTTCTTCATAGGATTGCTGGAATTACCCATAATCACGCCTGGGGAAAGGAGAGGATTCTCAATTAAGATATTCCGAAGAGTAATATTTTCGAATGTACTACAGCCTTGCGTTGGACAAGAGGAACTCTGAAGCGGATACTCCAGTGCACATGCTCCTCCTAATATTTCGTGCGGTTCATGCTGTTGTTGTGGTCCTATCCAAATAGGCCACCATATCGGGTCCTTGATGTGGACATTTTCATATCTGTGCGTGTTTCAAGTGAACGAAACAAATAAGAGATGAACGAAATTGTATTCAGAATAAAATGCAATGTCTGAACCAATTTCAAATTGCCATGGACTTACAATATATTTGTGATTCGAGACGATACGTTTCCTTTACAATCTGACTTGTTGGATTTTATATAGATGCCTTTCGGGCTTCCAGGCATTTTGATATTTTTGAAACGAACATTATCCACACAGGGATGACTTTCCAAAGGCCCAACGCTACCAATGGATGCTCCAAATCCCACCAAAACCATATCCTCTATCGTTATATTTCCAGTGCATTCATATGGTATTGTTCCGTTCATTACAGAGCCTTTCTTGCCATGTAGGGGAGGCTTGACAGCAACACTATCATCATCATTCAAAACGATACAATCGTGAATGTAGATGTCCCGACCAATGGGGTCAATACCATCGGTATTTAGATCCTGTGGCTGCAAAATCCAATTAGGAATAATATCTGGAAAGTGAAAATTCAGCTTGTTGCGTTGCATCTGCCTCGAGTCTCTAAGATTTCCAATTGGATGTGATGCATCACGAAACCCTTCCATCGCAGCAGTATCATTAATCAATTGCCTTTGATAATTCCTGTCCACTAGAATGTTAACATGATGGACTTCTGCACCAATCGCCTCCAACGTCAAAGTCCAATATGGAGAATTGACCAGAGTAACATGCTCTATAGTGACGTTCATGCATCCTCTTACATACATCAACCTTGGTCTCGAATCAACATTAATATCTCCTAAAATAGCAGCATCCCACCATTTCTTCCCATGCCCATCTATGATTCCACCGCTACCACTCTCTGTATCCATGTATATCTCATTCTTTTCATAATCTACTGTCACAATTGCTTTATTCTTGGCAGAACAAGTGATGACGACATCCGTGCAATCGAGCAAATCAATAGCAGGAACGTACTCTTTGATTAACTCATTCAAATCACCCGAGAATTGTCTCATGGGCCAGTAATCAGTGTCATAAATAAACCGCGTATAGCCTGCAAAATCTAGGGTGACACCATGGAGATTCACACCTTCTATACCACCCAAGAACGAGTATGATTGATTCTCGAGGAGTAAAACTGTATCTCCGGGATTTGCAGCTTGTATGGCGAGGTTGTATGATTTTGTGTTGGCGATGGCTCGCTGGATGGTTTCCTCGTCATTTTTCTGGGTTCGGTGATGAAATTGGTTCCTGTTCGCGTACATTTGCTTCTGGGTGGATGAGTGGAGGAATTCCGGATGATGGTGATGGATTGCTGATGTTGGCTTTTCTGGATTGATTTGAGAATCAGGTTTTCCTATAGAGCAACCAGATGGGTTATTGAAGTTAGAGATGAGAAATAAGTTGCTACAATGTATTAGAAGTCCGATGAAACACCGGTAGGCAAGTGTACGAGTAGGTGTCGAGTGTCAAAAGAAAAAGAACAATTCTTTCTTACGGGCACATACCTCCAAATTCTTCAATTGTGAGAATCCTACCATGAACACTTCGTGTAATGAGGACCATGACTAATGATTTCAAAACTCTCATGATGCGCTATATTGCCTTCTGATTTTTAGGAAAGATGGAGGTGGTGCTAATTCGTAGAAGTGCAAGAAAGGTGTGTCTTCTCACTCTAAAGAGGCTTGCTTTGCCCGCTGTTTTCACCTTCAGGTGTCAGTTTGAGAAAGGCTGCGCACGATCAATGCGATGCGCGAAGCGAAGCCTCTGTGAAAGCGAAACTCAGTCCCGCCGCCGGGCGGGATGATGATTATGCCGCTACAAACTGAACGTTGTAAACGTAACGGTAACGATTTCGTTCACATCAAAGCCTTACCTACCTACCTAGCTTGGTTTCTCTTCGTGTTTACAGTTTTTATTGAATTAAAAATGACAATGGTATCGGCGCCTGCATTGTATAACTTTACTACCATGATGATGTTGTTGATCACTCGCCCCCTTGTGATGGCTTGTGGCGACACAAATAAATGAGAGCATGCTAGCTAGCGACGCATCGCATGATGCTGGGGTGAACATGCGAGCAATATAATAGTAAAACTGGGACGATTGTTGATTACTATGAAGCTACTAGGCTAAAATAAACAACAGTCACAAATGAATCATGTAGTTATAAATGTATTATTCATCAAATATTTTGGTTTGATTCAGCAAGAAGCAGTTCCCTAGTGTGGGGACTTTTACATACTGTCATCAAATCGATGTGGCTGAGCCAACTTTTCTCTCACCCTCACAATAGGTGATGTCGGCACCCGTCGAAAAAATATAGCACCAGCTCACTTCGTCAGGTGCTCATGCAGAACGTTCCGAATCGGATCCATCCTCGAAGTTTCCAATCTGGAGTCCTGATCTTAGTCTCATTTCTCCTTCTCTTGAAGTTATATTTCTGCTAGAATCACTGTTTCTAAACGAGACGGATCCTTCTTGGGGCATCTCAAGCTGAAGGGTGGTATTACCAACAAGTTCAGAATCTTGGATCTTGAGAATAGCATTGTCCAAAGAGACTGCAGATAGCCCTGTTAGAGCATTGCGAGATATACTGCAATCTGATATAATAGCTGTACCCTGCTCAAGGTAAACACCAGAATGACCGCGAGCTATGCCTTGGCGAGATCGATTGTTACCAATTCCATTATTTACAACATCGGAACGATATATGTTGGCTTCACTTCCTGCACCACCAATATAAATACCGGTAGCCGCACAGCGGTGGACGTGACAATTTTTTATATATGCCTTGGATCCATCAATGGCAACAATGCCTCTGCCGCTAATTGACATGATTTTTGAATTTTCAACTAGAGCAGCAGGAAGCATATTTGGAGACATTGGTGCTATAGGGTGATGCCTATCATCGAGGCGAGGTTGGATTTGCAAAGCGCTATTTCCATTCCAGATATCAGTTCCCCTGCAGTAGTGAATCAAAGAGATGTTGGACAGCTTCAAACGCCCTTGACGAATGTGAAAGATGGGGCAGTTTCTCTTATTCGTCTTGAGCAGAATCGTTGCTTGATCTCTAGCATAGTAATTACTTTTCAAAGGAATTTCATAATCATATTCCATACTGTCAATGCCAGAAGAGGATCGGCAACTGAGAAAATTTCTAATGGCGCGTCCACTATTCAATCTACGTCTGGTTCGGGCAGGTGGGTCGTTATCTTCAGAGCTCTGCGATGGAGACGAAAGGGGCGACGATGATGAAGTCGTGTCCGTACAATCATCAGCAACCAGGTTTGCACATTTTGTATGAGTCTCAACAGTAAAGGTAGCATTGTCCATTGTCTCCACAACAATTTCTCTCGCGAGGATGTGAACTCCGGGTTGCATCAGGATGCGAACATCTCGATCGCACTCAAAATAATTACCACCTTCGCAATGGCGACGTTTGCAGGTAGCACTAGTAGCTCTATAAATGCTACTATATTCAAGCGGGACAATTGGATTATCGCAGAAAGCTTTCTTCCAAAAGTGAGGATCATTGCTAGGTGCAGCGTCCTCTCCTTCCACCCACTTCCCGTAATCCTCGCACATTGTTCGAAAGACAGCTTCAGAAGAAGAAATCCGATTCCATGCCTTGTTTACTCTGCATAGCGAGTGGATCTTTTGCGGGCCAGCAAAGCTCAAAATCTTGGGCAAAATATCACAAGGCACATCTTGTTCTAGCCAATTCATTACATGGCTTAAATAAAAGGTTCGCTCCGACTCCACTTCCATCGGGTACGTGTCACTTCTATCTCTGCTTGTCTCAGGCATATCCACGTCCATTAGGTTTGAAGACATGAAACCTGGGATAGCAATGGCGCTCCCTCTGGAAGTTATCTTCTCAGCGTTAGTAGTGCGCTTCTTTCGATTTGCGAGAGCTCTTCTCGGCGAGTCTATGATATCCATCACCATTCTTGATGCCGATTTTCTTGAAGTTCTGGTAACTTGCGTGGGAGTACGTGCACTCGTAGTATTTGAGATGGTTTGCAAGGGCTCTTGCTCGTCACCTGTTGCAGGTCGTGGACTATGGGCAGGTCTAGATGGTCTCAATCTGATTTTAACCATTTCGTAAATTGAGTTTTAAGGAGTGGAAAGTTTTAACAAGTGGGAGTTGTGATGGGCGGAGACTAAAATTTGGGAGAGTTCGGAAACTGCTCTGTAAGGAGAAAAGTGAAGGAATGTTTGTGAGTTCACGTTCCAATTCCGGAGAAATGATGCTTCCTGTGACTTGTAACGGATTCGGCACAGAGCACCAAGAATTATGAATCGTTAACTCACACGATTCTTTGATGTGATTGACGATTGAATGATTTTTGAATCGATCGCTGTAACTCCGGCCTTGGAATCAACACCTTTCTTTTGCTCTGACAGGTTTTTTGAATGTGGATCGGATTGACAAGCAAAAGAGAACGACTTGATGCTGGCTGCCGAACACGCCGGCCGATCTGTTCGCTTGCTAGTTCAAAGAATTTGAATTCCGAACCAATAACAAGGAATGGCCTCTAATGTCAAGCGAGCGACGCGAAAATCGTTCCGTCATGAATGCACATACAAATACGAAGCAGTCACGGATAGTATTTTGGAATCAATCAATCAATTATTTCGTCCTGAGGCAATGCCTCGAGGCAGAAAACCGGCCTTGCGAGCATACTGTACGTGTAGCCACATAAATTAAAATATACACATCACTTGCTGTCAGAACGAACTAATATGTTTGTTTTGGTCAAGAAATGGCAAGGGGCTGATTAAAATATGACTCCTCCTCCGCAATATTCAAGCCCCCTAACAAACTAAACCTACTGTAAAGCGATAATGATGGAAGAAGAAACGACGACTCCATCCATCACATTTCCTTACCACACGCCATTCGCGGCCATTGTCCCGCGATTCACTGGGTCACTCTCAGCAATCGCATCGAGTCTCAT
>Ga0115005_10003402_pt1 | contig 12697 bp, 12 predicted proteins | sample ArcOceMetagenome_FD_87163 | JGI IMG/M metagenome (GOLD analysis project Ga0115005, IMG submission 87163) | Marine eukaryotic phytoplankton communities from Arctic Ocean - Arctic Ocean - Greenland ARC118M Metagenome | ecosystem: Environmental > Aquatic > Marine > Oceanic | place: Arctic Ocean... | reverse complement strand
TCAAGGTTGAAGATGTAGCCATGTTAGTAGACAAACTTAAAAACGAAGCGAAGGTGATCTCATGAGTATTTTAGTTATCGCTGAACACGACAACAGCAGCCTCAAGCCTGCTACTTTGAACTCAGTTACCGCAGCCCAAGCTATTGGGGGCGATATTGATATTCTGGTTATTGGCAGTGACTGTCAGGCCGTTGCTGAGCAAGCCGCTCAGGTTGCTGGTATCAGTAAAGTATTAGTTGCAGACAATGCGGCATACGGCCATCAGCTGGCAGAGAATGTTGCGCCGCTGATTGCTGAAGTCGGTGCCGCCTACAGCCATGTGTTGGGAACTGCTACTACAACCGTTAAAAACATATTACCTCGAGCTGCCGCGTTGATGGACGTTCAGGCTATCTCTGAAATTAGCGAAGTGGTTAGTGCCGACACTTTTAAGCGTCCAATTTATGCGGGCAACGTGATCGCCACAGTACAGAGCAGTGATGCGATTAAAGTCCTCACCGTTCGTGGTACAGCCTTTGACGCGGCTCCTGCTGAGGGTGGCTCTGCCACTATAGAAGCAGTTGCCTCTGCTCACGATGCCGGCAAGTCTGAGTTTAAAGGCGAAGAAGTCGCCAAGTCAGATCGTCCAGAATTGACCGCAGCAAAAATTGTTGTATCCGGCGGCCGCGGTATGGGCAACGGTGACAACTTCAGCATGATCTACAGCATTGCCGACAAGCTCGGCGCTGGCGTTGGCGCATCTCGCGCCGCTGTTGACGCAGGCTTTGTACCCAATGATATGCAGGTGGGTCAAACCGGAAAGATCGTTGCTCCAGACCTCTATGTTGCCGTGGGTATCTCCGGTGCTATTCAGCATCTGGCGGGCATGAAAGACAGCAAGGTGATTGTTGCAATCAACAAAGATGAAGAAGCGCCGATCTTTTCGGTTGCTGATTACGGCTTGGTTGCAGATCTATTTACTGCACTGCCTGAGCTTGACGCTGCGCTCTAATCAATTTGATTATGCGTTTATTTGAGCAGTAATAAAAAAGACCCCGTTGGGGTCTTTTTTTTGTCTTGGATTTTTCGCTTGGTTATTCTGCGTTGTTAGGTTTTTTATCCCTATCCTTAGGCTTTTTATTTTTAAGCTCTTTATTTGCAAGCATCTCTAGTTTAGCTCGGCGCTCTTCCTGCGGAAGGTTGCGCAGTTCTTCAAGAAGACGATGGCGTTGCTTGGGCGGATAATGGCTCAGCGCTCGGCGTGCATTAGTCGCCTCTCTGCGCTCGCCTTCAGACAGGCTCTCCCATCGCTGGCGTAAAGCTTTGCGCTTTTCTGGGGGCAACTCCTTAAAGCGTCCTCGAGATTGCTTAATCCGTTCGCGCTCCTCTGGCGAGAGCTGCTTCCAGCGATCAGCACCCTGTTTAAATTTTTTGTTTCCGACCTTGCGCAATAGACGATGCTGCTGCTTGGGCTTTAGTTGGTTCCAGCGATCTGCCATAGGCGCCAGCGCGCTGCGCGCGTCAGCTGGCAGGTCCTGCCAGGGGATCGGCTTATCACTGTGCTGATCAGCCACGACGGGCAGGGCGAAGCAGGCCAGTGCAGCCAGCAGTGCTAATATTGTTAGTCGCTTATGTTTCATCATCTATCTCTTTTTTACGCGGCCTTTTTTACGGGCTCTCTGTTTCGAGCAGTTCAGTAAGGGGCTTACATTAAGTGCTTACATTAAGAGATTCATTAGCTCTCTATATCGGCTAACCAATCATAAAACTCTAAGTCATCGTAGAGCTCGAAGTTTTCTTCCGCGAGTTCGGAGTAATAATCATCCCCAATGATTTCTCTTTCGGGGGACATTAGCAAACCTGCGGGAGTATAGAGCACGGCGATCAGTAGGGCCGAACCCATAGAGGTTGCCAGTGCTGGCCAGAGTATCGAGCCAGTCTTTCTGCGCTTTTGCTGCAGGGCATTGTTGCGCCCCTGAGCCAGGCGAAACAGATCTTGGTTAGTGGTGTCTTGCTCCAGCGCTACAAGCTGCTCCTGCACGCTGCGCTCTGTATTGCTATTCATGTCGGTAATCCTCCAGTGAGGCTCTCAGGGAGTGCATGGCTCGGGAGTAGTGGGTTTTGACACTACCCTGGCTACAACCCATGGTTTCAGCGGTTATGGCGGTGCTCATTCCCTCCCAACAGCGCAACATAAAAGCTTGGCGCTGACGTCCGGGTAGCTGGGCAACCGCCTTAGAGAGTATTTTCATCTGTAGCTCCCGAACAACAGTCTGATCGGGGGCGTCGCTTTTACGACCCTCAGCACGGTCGATTAGGTCGGCACCTTCATCGCTAGCTTTCATACCAAAACTGGCGAGACTAAAAATCCTGTTTTTCACTGCGTTGCGACGATAGTGGTCGGTAATTTTGCGGTTTAAGATTTGGTGAAACAGTGGGCGCCATTCACTGGCGCTCTTGGCTGAGTATTTCTGCACCAGCTTGAACATAGCGTCTTGAACTATATCCAGCGCGTCATCGCGACTGCCTGTGGCCATTCTCGCCATATGAAAGGCGCGGCGCTCGATACTCTGAAGAAATTCATCCATGGACACTTTCTCCATGAGTACTTCATCTATGGACACTTCATCTATGAACACTTCATCTATGAGCACTTTATCGATAGCCACTTCATCCACGGGCAAATCATCCCCAGACTTAGCCATTAACTCAGGCATCGTTTTATTCGTATTCGCTTGCTCAAGCTTATTTTCCTCGACCATGGCGCAACGGTTTGTACCCCGGGGATTATCGGTGACATTGATCTCAATATAACTGCCCTCAGGGTTTACCCGAGCTGTCTGCGGTTCTGGTTCTAAAAGGTCCAGCTCCAGTTCCGCAGCAGTAAACTCAGGATTAGCGATAGTCATCATCTAAAAGCTCATTCAGCAGAAGCATGGTGGTTACCCATTCCAGGTAACTGTCGTCATGCTGGTGATGACTGCGTTTATGACCTTGATGATAGCGCAGATAATGGGTCCTGTAGCGATCATGATTGTGGCCGTAGTAATGCTTGCGCAGTTCTCTATAGCCGTGCCGCTCTCTGAAGTTTTGGCGTTCACTATAGCTGAGGTGCCTTTTATAGTCGCGACGATCGCGCCAGTAACTATATTTACTGCCGTTAAAATGCCTGTAGGCGGCGACCCTATCTTGATGTTTTCTTGCTAGCTTGTGCTGTCTAATTGTCTCGGCATGATACTTTTTGTGCGCATATTTTTTGTGCTGATATTTCTTATGCAGGTATTTTTTGTCAGCATGTTTTTTAACTCTGTAGCTGTCTTTCCGCTGATGGTTTCGATCAGCCTTTAGGCTGTGCTTTTCATAGCTCTGGTTAGAGGCGCTATTATCAGCCCCAGCTCTATCCCGATCCGCCAGAGCAGTTCCAGGAAACGCCAGTAATCCAGCGCTAAGGGTCAAAATGGTTAGAATTTTTTTCATGTCTATCTCCTTATTTGCCTGTCGCTGTGTTGAACGGTGGCGGGGGAGATTGGTTGACTGGCGAAGTATCTAAACTAGTAGTTTTACGCTCGAAAGTTTTAAGCTAGAAAGCTTTAAGCTAGAAAGCTTTTGATTAAAAAGCCCTCTGTTACAAGGCCCTTGATAAAAACCCCTGGATAAAAAGCTCAGAGACTCAAATCAGCCCAAATAGGGCAGTGGTCCGAGGGTTTTTCGAAGCCTCTGGCTTCAGTGTCTATACCCGTTTCTGCAACTAGTTTCATCAGTGACGGCGAAGCCAGAATAAGGTCGATACGCAGGCCACGCTTTGGCTCCAGGTCAAAACCCTTGCTGCGATAGTCAAACCAGCTGTAGCTATTGTCGGTGGCATTCTGCTCTCTGAAGCTATCCTGTAAGCCCCAGTCGAGCAAGTTCTGCAACCATTGCCGCTCTTCGGGCAGGAACGCGCACTTGCCTGTCTTGATCCAGCGCTTGGCATTTTCTGGCTTAATACCCACATCTATATCATGGGCTGCGACATTCATATCACCCATCACCGCAACCAGATCATCGGAGCTAAAGTTGCTATCCAAATAGGCTAGCAGGTCAGCGTAAAACTTTTCTTTGGCGGGGAATTTTGTTGGGTGAACACGACTCTCCCCCTGGGGAAAGTAGCCATTGATCACATGCACGGTTTGACCATTAATAGAGTACTCGCCATGAATCATACGTCGCTGGGCATCTTCTTCATCAGAGGGATAACCGCGAGTAACGGCGATGGCGGGGACCTTGCTCAGTAGAGCAACCCCATAATGGCCTTTTTGACCATGAAAATTCACCTGATAGCCGAGATCCGCAATCGCCTGGTGGGGGAACTCCTCATCGCTGACCTTGGTTTCCTGAAGGCCGATAATATCCGGCGAGTGCTGCACAATCATCGCTTCAAGCTGATCTAGACGTGAGCGCAAACCATTGACGTTAAATGAAACAATTCGTGCTGCCATAACTATTTCTCGACCTTCTGTGAGCGCACCATCATTTGTTTGCTGGCGGGTTTTGCCAATAGGCGAATTTGGTCCGCGAGAATATGGCCAGCCTCCTGGAGCATGGGATCAGTCTCTGCTATATCGTCCTCTTCTTTCTCGTCCTCAGTCTTGGCTTTCTCCGTACCTGCTACTGAGCTGTCTTCAGAGCTGGCCGGAGAGCTGGTTGCAGAGTTAGTTAAAGAGTTAGTTAAAGAGTCATCTACTTCAGCTTTATCAATTGTATTCTCACGCTTATTAGCAACGCCTTCAGCGGAGTCATCGCCTTCAGCTTCAGTCTCGGCTACGCTGTCATCATCGTCTGTTTCTTTGTTGTCGCTTTTCCAGGCTTCTTGATCTGCATAGAGCTCGAGGCCTTTTAGCTTACGACGTTTATTCTCAAGCAAAAAACGCTGCTTATCCCAGTCGCCACTGCGAGCTCGACGCTGTTCAATATTCAACGACACAGCCTTGTCAGCATCCCAGCTGTTGCTCAGTTCCAGTGAATCCACTAGGTGCACAAAGTCAGGGTCGTTGGCGATACGCAGCTTATGCTCCGCAGTCAATAGCGGTACAAATTGCTTAACGCCGGGCATGGATTTAAACGGCACGCTGTGAATATTGTCCCAGGGCAGGGCGTTGTCCTGCTGGCTTTCACCCACTTCGTCTTTGTCATAGAGGGAGGGGAATTCAATATCTGGTACCACGCCCCGGTGTTGGGTACTGTCACCGGAGACACGATAAAACTTCGATACTGTGAGCTTTAACTGGCCACTACTGAGGCCAGTGACATCTTGCACTGTGCCCTTGCCAAAGCTCTGACTGCCAACCACGACAGCACGTCCATAATCCTGCAACGCGCCGGCAAAAATCTCTGAGGCCGAGGCACTCAAACGATTGATCAAAACCAGCAGGGGTCCATTGTACGCGGCGCGCATCATGGCGCGCTGGTCGCGCGATACCTGTTGGTAGGCATTGCGGATTTGTACCACAGGGCCTGTATTAATGAATAAGTCAGTGAGCATAGTGGCCTCATGGAGTGAGCCGCCACCGTTATTGCGCAGATCTAAAACAATGCCATCAACCTTCTCTTCGCGGAGCTCGCCAAGCAATTTATACACGTCTCTAGTCGTACTTTTATACTCGGGATCGCGTTTGCGATAGGCATCAAAGTCCATATAAAAGGCAGGGATGTCGATCACACCAAGCCTTAAATCAACACCATTCTGATTGATATCGATGATCTTGCTCTGAGCGGACTTTTCTTCCAGCTTGACCTTGTCCCGGACAATGGCAATTACTTTGGTGCTATCACCAGAGTCACTGCCACCTTCAATAAGTTCTAATCTCACTGTGGAGTCTTTAGCGCCACGAATAAGATGCACCACATCATCAATACGCCAGCCAATCACGTCCACAAGTTCCTTGTCGCCCTGACCCACAGCAATGATTTTGTCTGACGCTTTTAAAATGCCCTGCATATCGGCTGGTCCACCGGGAATAACCCGTGCAACCTTGGTGTACTCATCTTCAGTGCGCAGCTCGGCGCCAATGCCTTCGAGGGACAGTGACATATTGATCTGAAAGTTTTCCGTGGTGCGGGGGGAGAAATAAGACGTATGCGGATCATAGAGCGAGGCGAGGGCGTTGGCATAGAGCTGGAAGACATCCTGGCTATCCCGCTGTTCCATCTGGGTTATCTGGTTATTAAAGCGCTTTACCAACAGTTCGCGGGCTTTAACCGGCTCTTTATCGTTGAGTAACAGACGGATCATCGAGTCTTTTATGCGCTTGCGCCAGTAATCCCGCTGCTCTGAGCCGCTCTGCAACCATTGGCGCTCTTCACCGTCGAGAACAATGGTCTCGTCAATGCTGTAATCGAATTCATAGTCGCTCTCTAACAGCTCGATATTGGCTGTTAACTGCTCAAGCAGACGGTCACGGAGGCGATTGAACATCTCAAAGCCTGGGGCTAGATCGCCGCGACGGGCTAAATCATCCAGTTTGGTGGACCACTGATTAAACTCTTCGATATCGGACTGGAGGAAATAACTCTTCATGGGATCTAGCATCTCTATATAAGTAGAGAGGTAGCGCTGAGAGAGTTCGTCGTTAATGTCTTGGCCACGGTAATGGCGGGTGGCGAGACGATCGAGAATTTCACGATAGAGTGCGGTCTGATCTGACTGCTTTTCGATTGGAGCAATGGCTATAGCGGTCAGCGAAAATGAAACAGTGAGTACGAAGGCGAGAATAGCGCGCGACATAATTGTTGTCCTTGTCAGTGTGGAGCTAGTTTAGCAGAAGTCGATTTAACTACTATAGACATCTTGTTTGTTAATTCGCTCAGTGTGCTGGGTATTATTGTAGCTTAAGGCAGGGCTACCCTTATCATCCGCTATGTCCTCTAATCTCAATTAGTGGACTTTAGTAGACAGGGCCGGAAGAGGCTGCTAGAGTCTCACTTACACTAAATCTGAGAAACTACTTTAATGTCCAAAGCCTTTAACGCCTGCCCAATGTTTGATGCGCACAAGTCTTTTGTACGGTTGCCAATGGCCATTAAGATGCTCGATGGCTACCCAGACTCGAAATTATTTCTCGATAAGATCTGCAAGCCAATCCCCGAGGCGCGTGAAGACTTCCTCTACACCCAATCCTTTTTGAAAAGTTACAGCCGCAAAAGCGAAGCCACGTTTAGAGGTTACCGCAATGAGGTTGAGCGTTTATTGCTCTGGGCCTGGACCATCGCCGGCAAAAGCGTTATCCAGCTCAAGCGCCCAGATCTAGAGAGTTATTTCGACTTTGTTCACAATCCGCCGGCAGCCTGGGTTGGCGATTCTGTGCAGGATCGCTTTAAAACAATCGGCGGAGAGTGCCGTCAAAACAAAAACTGGCGGCCATTTGCCGGGAAACTTGCCAAGGAAGACCGCAAGCAGGCAATGGTGGAGGGCACTGATATCAAAGTGTCAAAAGACGGCCACACCCTGAGTCACGAAGCGATGAAGATCTGCTACTCGGCTGTATCCGCTTATTACGACTATCTGACCGATGAGAGCTATGCCTTTGGCAATCCTATTCCGGCAATTCGTAAACAGTCGCCCTACCTTATTAAAGGCGCCACCCAAAAGACCATTAAGCGGTTGTCAGATCTACAGTGGGACTTTGTTCTTGAATGCGCCGAGACCGCGGCTGACAAAGACCCTATGCACGAGCGCACGTTATTTGTGATCGCGACTCTTAAAACCCTCTATTTAAGAGTATCTGAGCTCTCGGACAGATCTAATTGGCAGCCTGTGTGGAAACATTACTGGCAGGACAGCGACGGTAATAACTGGCTTAAAGTCCTGGGCAAAGGCAATAAGCTGCGGGATGTTTCTGTGCCGAGCGCCCTTTCGCCTTACATTGACCGCTATCAGCGTTACCGATCATCATTGAATTCATCCTTTGGTATTAACTCCGCTATGGTGGCAAAAAACCGCGGCTCAGGAGGTATGACATCAAGACAGTTGCGGCGTATTGTTCAGGAAGGTTTTGATCTGGCTTACGATAAGATGGTGGCTGAGGGGTTTGGTGGCGAAGCAAAAGCACTGCGTGAAGCTACAACGCACTGGTTGAGACATACTGGCGCGTCGCAAGATATTGCGACCAGACCTTTAAAACATATGTCAGATGACCTTGGCCACGCCAGTATGGGCACCACGGATCAGGTCTATATACAGTCAGATATGAAAGAGCGTGCGAAGTCTGGCAAAGGGCGTGACGTTTAAAGCCAATATATAACTCTATAAATATCAGCTACCTAAATAGCTATTTTAATCTAATTTATCAGTATGGAACATCCTCGATTACAGTAGATGTACCCTACCGGAGAACCTATCAGTGACAATCAAAATTGGCATTCTACGAGCGGATGACGTCTCGCTTGAGCTGGCTCCAGCGTTTGGTCAGTACCCACAGATGGTCGAAGACTTGGTGGTTGCCGCCAATCTGGATCTTGGCATTGACGCGAAATCCCTCGAATTTACAAGCTACGCGGTGAATCGGCAGCAATACCCCAGCCATATAGATGAAGTTGACGCCTATATTATTACCGGCAGTAAAAGCAGCGTATATGACCAAGAGCCTTGGATTGAAGAGCTTCATCGCTTTGTTGAGATCCTACATAGCCATAAAAAGAAGACTGTTGGCATCTGTTTTGGCCACCAGGTTATTGCTTCGGCGCTGGGTGGTAAGGTGGAAAAAGCCGCTGTGGGTTGGGGCTTGGGGGTTAAGCCCACCAGCCTTGCTGAAGCCGCTGCCAATGCGGGCCTCGTGGTGGATGGCGGTAATTCAACTATCAATTTGCTCTACAGTCATCAGGATCAGGTAACAGTGCCCGCCCCCGGCAGCACTCTGCTGGCTTCAACCGATATCTGCCCAGTAGCAATGAGCGCCATTGGCGAGCATATTCTTAGTTTTCAGGGCCATCCCGAGTTCTCTCATGACTATGCTCAGGCGCTTTATAGATTGCGTGAAAAGAACTATCCGCCGGCCATATACAAAAACGCCATGGCCTCACTGCAAGAGCAAGAGCATGGCGCGTTGGTAGCAAGCTGGATTATTGATTTTATATCCAGGTAATCGATTTCTTGCCTCGTAGCTCTCGGTTGGTCTAAACCGTCAGCAGCAAGAATTCCCGCTCCCAGGAGGAAATCACCCGATTAAATTCCTCGAATTCCACCAGCTTAATAGAGGTATAGAGCTGGATAAACTCGCTGCCAAAGATCTCAACAATATCTTCGTCTTCCTTAAGCCCACGAAGGGCCTCTTCGAGGGTTCGCGGCATTTGCATCTCTTCGTTATACGCATTGCCGTGGAAAGGTTCGGAGGGTTTGATGCCCTTCTTAAGGCCCAGATAACCACAGGCCAAAGAGGCGGCAATTGACAGGTAAGGGTTAACATCGGCCCCAGGGAAACGGTTCTCAATGCGGTAATCCTTAGGTGCCGCGTCAGGTACGCGCAGTCCAGTGGTACGGTTATCAAAGCCCCAGTGTAGATTGATCGGTGCTGCAACCTCACGGGTAAAGCGACGATAAGAGTTAACATTGGGGGCAAAAAAGCTCATCACAAAGGGCGTGTAAGTCTGCAGTCCGCCCAGATAATGATAAAACGCCTCACTGTACTCGCCGTCTGGAGTGGCAAAGATATTGGAACCGTCTTCTAATGACAGCACACTCTGGTGTATATGCTTTGCCGAGCCGGGCTCTGAAGCCATTGGCTTAGCCATAAAGGTGGCATAGATATTGTGCTTTAGTGCAGCCTCGCGGGCTAGGCGCTTAAAGGTAAAGACCTGGTCCGCCAGATCCAGCGGGTCACCGTGGATAAAGTTGACCTCCAGCTGCGCCGCGCCAGACTCGTGAATCAGCGTATCCAGATCCAGACCCATGGCATCGCCATAGCTGTACATGGTCTCGACAAAATCCTCAAACTCGTTGGCCGCATCAATACTGTAGGACTGGCGCGCTGTTTCATAGCGTCCGGAGCGTCCTATTGGCGGCTTCAGCTCGGAGTCGGGATCAATGTTCTTCTCAATCAGATAAAACTCAACCTCGGGGGCGATAACAGGCTTTAGGCCTTCAGCTTCGTAAAGCGCCAAAATACGTTTGAGCACGTTGCGCGATGAAAAAGGATGGGGTTTGCCGTCCTTGGTAAAGCAGTCGTGGATAATCTGCACCGTAGGCTCATTGGCCCAGGGCACGCTGCGCATTGTTTTGGGATCCGGCTCAAGAAGCATATCCCCGTCAACTGTGCCTAGGAGTTCCCAGAAATCGTCCGAGTACTCTCCAGTAACCGTCTGCGCCAAAATCCCCTCAGGCAGGCGACTATCCTCTTTAACAAACTTGTTGGCCGGAATAAATTTACCCCGAGCGTTACCGGTAATGTCCGGCACCAAGCATTCCACTTCGGTGATCTTATTTTGTTTAAGCCACTCTTCCACTGATTGTTCCGACTGCATAAAGCACCTATCCACAGGTTGTATATAAGTATTAGATTTATCGCGTATTTCGAATAATTATTCAATTAATGTTGAATTATTATTCGAAAAGGTGGTAATGTCAATTCTTAATCAGTCTGAGCCCCCTTTTCCATGCAAGAAGTAAACTCTTACTACGCTCACAGCACAGGCCCACAAGCAGCCTTTCCATCACTGCTAGGTGATCAGCGCGCCGATATCTGTATTGTCGGCGCTGGCTACACAGGCCTTTCTTCGGCGCTACATCTGGCTGAACGCGGCTATTCTGTGATCGTTCTCGAAGCCGAAAGCGTCGGTTTTGGTGCCTCTGGACGCAATGGTGGGCATGTGGGAATTGGCCAGCGCCAAGATCAGTACTACCTAGAAAAACAGTTTGGCAGCGAGATAGCTCGAGGCCTCTGGGATATGGGTTTAGAGGCTGTGGATACGGTTAAGCAGCTTATCCACAAGCACGGGATCCACTGTGATCTGAAGCAGGGTATTTTGCATTTGGCGCACCGCAGCAAGTACTGTCGAGAGCTCGAGGAAGAGGTTGATCACCTTCGTGAGCATTATCAGTTTGAGCAAATGGAGTATGTGGCTGCAGGCGCCCTGCCCAACTTTCTCGACAGTCAGGCCTATTACGGCGCTCAGTGGGACAAGGCATCCCTGCACCTGCATCCGCTCAAATATGCCCAAGGCCTAGCCAACGCCGCAGTAGAGGCCGGCGTAACAATCTGTGAGCAGTCAAAGGTACTCAGCTATAGACCTAGCTCTACACCCACCTCTCCAGTGGGCAGTTCCGTTGTTGTGCGCACCGCCAATGGCTCAGTAACCGCCAGCGAACTAGTGCTTGCCTGCAATGGCTATATTGAAAAGCTCGAGCCGCGTATCAATGGCTATATCATGCCGATCAATAACTTTATTCTGGCTACAGAGCCCCTCTCGGATGAGTTAGCCCAGGCTGTCAGTGCCCAGGACACAGCCATGCAGGACACCCGCTTTGTGATTAACTACTGGAAACTCTCCGCAGATAATCGGCTTATTTTTGGTGGCGGTGAAAACTACCGCCGTGGCTTCCCCAGCGATATCAAAGGCTTTGTACGCAAATATATGCTGCAGATCTATCCTCAATTGGAGAACACTAAAATCGACTATGGTTGGGGTGGCACACTGGCCATCACCCTTAACCGCATGCCTCACTTTGGCCGCATTGGCGACAATATATGGCATCTCCAGGGCTATTCAGGCCATGGGGTACCCACAGCCACCTTCGCCGGCAAGCTGATTGCAGAGGCGATTAGCGGCAAGCTTGAGCGCTTTGATCTAGTTTCCAGCCTACCTACCCGCAAATTCCCCGGCGGCACCCTACTGCGCTGGCCCGGTATGGTAGCTGGCATGCTTTACTTCGCCCTTCGCGACAGGATTTAACCATGACCAATGTTCGTACACTGACACCGCGCAACGCTCCGATCCAGAAGCGCGCCCTAGAGCGTCGCGCCAAGATACTCGAGGTTACAGCGGAGCTACTTGAGGAAGTGGGTCAGGATGATTTGACCACGATCTTAGTAGCCAAGCGCGCAGAGATGTCTGTGGGCACCCTATATCACTACTTTCCCAACAAATACGCGATTCTCTATGCCCTTGCAGAGCAGTGGCTGGGGGAGATTGACACTGTATTGCAGGAGTTAGAGGCTGAGCTCCTGGAAACCATGAGTCTGAAGAAGTTTGTCGACAAAGCCGTGGAGCGCATGCTCTTGGCCTATACCAATCAGCGCGGTTTGCTACCCCTGGTGCAGGCGATGTTTGGTGTGCCGGAACTAAAGGATTTGGATACGGCTCACGATGAGCTGATTATTACCTCTATGGCGCGTATGTTTGCTCGTCTAGAAGTGGCCGAGCGCCCTGCTGAGCTATCACGTCTCGGCCGTGGGTTTCTCGAGATTAACCACGCACTGCTGTTAGTGGTGGTTAATCAGAATAAGGCCGACAGTATCAAGACGCTTAATGATCTGAAATACGTCAGCCTATGTTTACTTGAGCGGGCGAAAAGTCAGTTCTAATATCTATCTAGTCACATTAAGTAATGCCGCTAAAGCGTTGTTATTAATAGCTATGAGACTTAACGTGCCTTCTCTCTCATAGTGACAAACTCTTCGGCTGCCGAGGGATGAATACCCACAGTGGCATCAAAGTGCGCCTTGGTGGCACCGGCCTTTAGCGCAAT
>Ga0115005_10003400_pt1 | contig 12700 bp, 9 predicted proteins | sample ArcOceMetagenome_FD_87163 | JGI IMG/M metagenome (GOLD analysis project Ga0115005, IMG submission 87163) | Marine eukaryotic phytoplankton communities from Arctic Ocean - Arctic Ocean - Greenland ARC118M Metagenome | ecosystem: Environmental > Aquatic > Marine > Oceanic | place: Arctic Ocean... | reverse complement strand
CAAAATTCGCCCGTCGGATCATGAGATTGAATCCCGATAATGACTCACTCTCCAGTGTCGGGGATGATCTAGGAAGAGGAGGGGACAAGTATTGTGGAATGGTGGTCGGAAATGATGATTGCGTGTATGGCATACCTTATTGGGAAACACGCATTGTCAAGTTTGACCCGACCAATCCTGATACCACATCTACTGTAGGGGAGGAAGCGGAGGAATTGTTCGAGTGTGAGAATGGTGTATTGGCTGGTGATGGTTACATCTATGTTGCGAATAAATTTGGTCAAGTATTGCAGATTGACACAACGAGCAATAACTATACATGGATTGGGGGTCGCATCTATGATTCCAAAACAGGAGTGGGATGGGGTGACCCTATTGTTGGAGTTGATAAGTGAATTTATTGGCCTCCATACAATGCCAATCGTGTACTCAAATTTGACCCCGTGACACAACGATTGGCATCGCTCGTGGGGGATGACCTGGGGGGAGGAAGTTCGAAATGGCGTGATGAAGTTCTAGCAACTGATGAGACAATCTATTGTTTCCCATTTTATGCCAACCATATCCTCGTCATTGACCCATTCCAGGAACTTTCGATGACAATGCAGAACAACACAATAAAGTATCCAGAGGAGCTAGACTGGCTATTTCTTGCGAAGGATGGTGGATGCAACGAAACTTTCTTCGGCAGCGCAGTTCAAAAGTTTGGCATTGAGAAAGTTTTTAAATTCATCGTTGAGGAATGCTTCCCTTCGGATGAAGAATGGGCCGATACTCGTAGTGGCGACCTCCCACTATGATTTATGGTAGCAGCTTCTTCGTGCGAGAGTTGTGCGGTGTCGATAATTTATCATTTATTGAGGAGGAATGTGCAAGATGCGAGCAAATAATTCATTATATATATTTTTTTAACTAAAATCATTTTGGTCCTGGTATTTTTGGGAGTTGCGGTCGGTTGTAAAAATTATCCAGTAGACCGAGGAATAGTGATTTCGCAATTTGTTTTGCTGACCTTAATGCTGTATTTTAGGATCAATGAAAAAACACTCTTATAAAACCTCCCCAGATAATCATTGTTCATTATAAAAATGTTGATCGACACTACACTAATACCTTGACAGTGTCTTCAAATTTGTTCATTCGGCATTGATAGTAACTTCAAAAATATACATCGATATGCCACCACAATAATTTGTTATTACGTGAAAAATGCATTCTCGAAATCGGTATCGTTTTGGCCATCTTTTGTCTGTGCACCTTCATTCCCTCCTTCGACTGTTATTATCATTCCCTGAGGATCTTCGTTGTGCTCAACACCATCATTTGCGTTACCATTATGAGAATGCATTTGAAGGACATTCTGACTTTGAATGGGCGCTTCCTGGTATTCATCCTGATATTGGCTGAATTGAAATGGTGGCGCATTGACGTGTTGAGTGTTGGAAAGTCCAGATCGTTGGTTATAAAGTATGCCGGATCCACTTGGCTGCGCAAAACTCGCCCCATATGCATGTCTTTCCACCAATGGATTCCACTCTTGATTGGCATACTTGTTATGAATTTGCTGACTAAATGACCTGTTATCTTGATAGCTTGAACCATGGAAACTGCCCGTATCTGCAATCTCATATTCATTGAAGGGACGAGAGTTTTGTTCCACGGGGAGAGGTTGATTCATGCTGGGAAATGTATCGAGAACCTGGTTGTGGTGAGGGATAAAATCGGCTCTATCAAAGTTGGGAAAATTCTCAATTTGCCACGCATCTTCATGGCTTGGCATGTGAGGGTTGTATTTGCTTACGGTACGATGAAGTCCAGGATTGTGGTTAGCATAGGTGTTGAAATTACTGGGAGTATGGTATGGTGCTTGCATACGACTACCATACCGAGAGTTGGGAGATAAAGCGTTTGTCCCATAGTTTGCAACTTGAATTCGGTTGTTCCCAAGCCCTTCTTGAGTTCTGGATTCTTGTAGTGCCATGGCATAACTTTGCTGCTCTTCGGCTTTTTGCCTAAGCAAATCCTGGTTTTGAGGTCTCACATGGGCTGTAGCTGATTTGTGCCTACGAGCTGAGCCGACGAATGAAGTAGCTTTATACTTCGGAGGTGTTCTTTGTTGGGGGCGCCCGCCAGAAAGGAACCTTGAACGCCGTTGGGCATGGATAACAGGTGTATTACTATTGATAGGCGATCGAGAAGATGGAGGAATAATGCTTCTATTAAAATCGGGGTCAGCTTGGTGATTGTTCTGAGACTGCTGTTCGAGTTGCTTTTCAGTGTCGTTTGGATCGAATTGAAAAGCTGAGAAAGGATTTTCTTTTGGACTTCCGAAGGCTCTTTGCTGCAAGACATTTTGCTCTTTTTTCTCTTTCTGCCATGTATTCTGGTGGGAGCGGGCACGTTTTGGCTGCCGAGATAAAGCTGGACCATCTTCATGTGTAATTGGTGTTCTTGATTCTCGTCTTTTTCGTTCAGAGGGAACTTTTACAGCCGACGAGGTCGAGTTTTGACCTGTTCTCCTTGCTGATGATTCGAACATAGAAGGAGATGGAGTCACGACAGTGCGGTCTATCTCAGAAACATTATCACTCTTCTCTGTCTGCCCGAAAAATGAAATCGATTTCGATGATGAAGGAGTACGGACAGAATTGGACAGGTTTTTTCGTGAATTCGTCCTCTTTGGAACTCTCAAGTCCTCAATTCCAGTGACCATATGTTGCATAATGCTTGGGTACAGTGTCTTTTTCTTGCTGCTTTGTTTGTCCTTCTTGGCTTTCTTCTTCTTTGAATCTTGGTCTTTTACTGGAGTGAGAGTAAACGAAGATATCTGCACAGTATCGTTCCCATCCAATATCATGCTGGCATCTAGACCCACTAGATTGCTTACTAGGCGAATATAGATGCGGCCAAATTTGGGAGAACAAACAATTCGATGGCAGCCTGGCTCTACAATGTTGGGTCGGAACATGAGTGCGCCTCCAGGGCGATCTGTATGAACAACTAGAGTGTACTTCACAATTTTTTCCGCGTCATTTTTATTCGGGGTCCCAGACATGCGCCCATTCACACTGTCATCGAGTGCTAATTGGCACACAAGAATGCTATCTTCGCCGGGAGAATCTAAGCCTTCAATACGAGCCGAAAGTGAAATTCGTCCTTGGAGAATTTTTGTAACTGCTGCTCGAAGCTGCTGGCCAAATGGAGAAGCTCTACCGCATGCTTGCTCGATCTCGCTGCTTGACTTTGCCATAAGGTCTTCAAATGTTCTTATGTTGTGAATGGCCAATTTCGCCGTAGTTTTTTGACCTACGCCTATCACTTGATTGAGGACACCATCTTTTCCACTCCATAAACTTGTAGCTAGACATCGTCTCATTAACATGCATTCTAGGGCAACTTTCCCATGCTTGCTTTCCTCGACGCTAAAATCTTCGGCTGCAGAGAGCATGCGAGAAGCGTTCTCGGCAACAAGTGACATTTCCTGTCGCAGTGTGTAATCATCCAAGTAATGCTGGCCTATAGCTGACTGTAGCAAAACAAATGTTTTCTGTGCCGGAGTCTGAATTCGTACCTTACTAGGCGGACCGTCTAATTTATATTTGATCATCTTGTGTGCTCCGTTAAGATGCGACTGTGATGGTTTTTAAGTATGAGTTTTTATCAAAGGGGATACACACAGTGAAATCAACGAGTGTGGTTTATAAACAACTGACCTTCTCCGCTCGCCGCACAGGAAAGTGGAGCCCATTCATTTCAGACAACAATTGAAGTATCTGAAGTGGACCAGAGTCATGAGGCAATTCGATGATAGATTTCATCGAATCAAAAGGCACTAGATGTCGACTCATCACAAGGCTAGATCTTCTGGCCCGAATATGATTTCCATTATCAGAGAGTTCTATGACGTTTGATAAATGGAGATTCTGGAGAGATTGCATACATTGGCTCATCAAATACGATTCTCTTTCACTTTCAGACTTCCCAAACAATCCATAATGCTTGGGATTCTTTCGAACACGGATAAAGAAGAAAGTCCCTTTCAGCCAATCGATCGCCTCTTCAACATTATTGATGACCTGCTGAGATATTTCAGTATTTAAGGTTTCGACTAGATTCCTCAAAAGTTTACTTTCTACGACCTCAAGACCAGTAGACATTCGTTCGTAGGCAGGCTTTGACTTTTTGTCTGTCATGATTACGGCGGTTCCAGAAGTATCAAAACCAGGCCTACCTGCTCGTCCCATCATTTGTAAAAGGGTTCCACTATCAATATCCTGATAGCCTTGTCCAGCACCCCGCCAAACCTTTGTCCCCTTGATAATTACTAAATGCGCAGGTAGATTCACCCCCATTGCCAGGGTTGAAGTAGCGCATAAACATTTGATAAGTCCTCGAGAAAAAGCCTTTTCAACGAGATTCCGATTCTCAGCTTCTAGCCCAGCATGGTGATATGCAATCCCACGTTTCAAACACCTCTGTAATGTCGCCAAACTCGTTTGTTTCGAGAGATCAATCAAATCACGATCGTTCCCAGAGGAGCCGCAGGTTGACGTCAACTCCACTGCAAGGGCTTCGGTCTGCTTCTTCGTGTGACAAAATATAAGTGAAGGCTTCTTGTTTGCGAAGCGATGAACAAGTCCTGGGACCTCCTTTCCCAGATTCTTATCAAATAAAAATTGATTCTTTCCAATGAATCCTAATCCAACGACATGAGTCGTGAGCGGAACTGGACGGTAGGAAGAATCAAAATTGTAAGCTTCATGTGCATCTATGAATGAGGCAATATCAGATATGTTTGGTAATGTAGCCGAAACACAAATGATCCTCATGTCCATCCCGAGTGTCTCCTCCAAGGCACCCCCAGACCTGATGGTAAATACAACAACAAACAATCAGGAATTCTTCAAATTCATAATAAACAATTCTTTGAGAATAATACACGCACCCAGGCTTGCATGTGTCTGACAATCGCTGCTTTGCCTTCGCAGCCCTTTGCACAGTCTTCATTCTACAAATAATAGCCTCAAGACAACCGCCGCGGCTCTCGTCACCAAGTAGATGCACTTCATCAATCATCAACAATTTCACAGAACCAATCAATAACAAATGATCAGTCCACTTTCTTGTGATCGAATCCCACTTCTCAGGAGTTGTGAGAATTACATGGGCTCCAGCCACCCCCCGAAAAGACATGCAACGTGCATCCCCCGTAACCACTGCGCACTCTATACTTGGATCAATTTTTGCAAGACGCGTTGTCCAATCATTGTACCTCTCGTCACATAGAGCTTTACTAGGAGAAATATAGACAATCTTCCGACTATTTGGAATCTTTTTTCGTCCATGAATTTTTCCGCATCCCCCAAACAACCTGCCCATTGCCATTTCGAACACGCAAGTTTTGCCTGCTCCAGTTGGAGCGCTGACAACAACATTATCGTCTGAATACACTAATGTATTTGCTAATTCCGACTGTAATTGGTTGAATGAATGAAACTTTGTGGTCCAAAAGTTCGATATTGGAGGGGCGAACAATTGATTCACTGGGATCATACGTCGAGATTGTTTTGGTACCGTTTGGAGAGTCATAGTGTTGAGGCGTGGTTCTGATTTCTGCTGAAATGGTGGTGGTTTGTACAATGATGGATCGATTAGAATAGGTTTGGGTGTGGTGGTTGTAGTGTTTGAGGGTAAATGCTCTTCTGATTTGCCGTGATCGTGGGGAGCGATAGAATTACCAATGCTTTTTGTTGCCGTCTGATGAGATGTTTGTCTTTGTGCAATTCCAGAATCTCCTGCACCGGTATAGGATGAACCATCTTGTGAGAGTTGCGATAGATCAGTCTTTGATGTACCTATTCCGTTGGAACTTATGGTTGCATACGGGTTAGAACATGGAGATTCGGATTGGACAGGCTTTGACGTTGACACTTTGTAGGGATTGAAAGGTTGCTTTGCAGCTGCATAAACATTGGATTCCAAAAGATCTTTTGAAGAAGAAGGCTTTGTTGGAGTCCTCTTGTATGGATTGACAGCTGGACTGATCGCAATCTTTGAACGTGATGGCGATGATCTTTTGTAAGGATTGACTGCTGGAGTAGGCTTTGCCTTTGGTTTCTTATCACCATCATTGACGTACCCACCATTCATGTTGGATTCCTTTTCTACACGAGAAATTGGTTTCCCATTACCACGATGATCGACTGAGGCTTTCTGTTGACTACTCGTACTTGATCTCCCATACATTGATCTATTACCAGAGGAAGAAGCCGCACCTGACCCCGCTGTCCGTGCATTCGCGTCACGCTTGCCATCAGCATCTCCGCTGGCAATATTGGAGAAAAACATCGAGGAAGCAGAAGAGAAAGCAACGCCATCCGCAACCTTTATATTTTCAGTTCCATACTTTGACTCAATCGCCATCCCACTGTTGCTCGCGACGCTGTCATCATCGCTCTCCTTCTCGTCAGCATCAATCCTGTTATTGTGACTATCACATCGTTCATCGCCGCTATCAATATCATCGGTACTGCTCTCACTACTGCCGCTACTACTGCCGTCACAAGAGGACGTGTCACTACAGCTGTCATTATCATCGCTGTTTAGCGCTTCCTTTAAATCAGAGGGACCCAGGCGAGGAGCACGCCACCCAGCGGCTGATGTTCCGCCTCGATCGCGGCCAGCACGATCTCGGGCAGCAGAACTGGACAAAGATGAGTCTGACGAGTCGTCCATTATTTCAACAATATCCACCATTATCTTCTCTATACTGTTATACGGTGGCGGATCGCGCGGGTATGAGATGTTCCGCAGTGTTACTGATCAATCGCGGAGTGGACGGGCGTGCTGGGCAATCAACAGACTTTGAGATTTTTCAAAAAACCCGAAATGATCAGAGCCGGAGTCAACAAGAAAAGACTGATTCGTGCCCGTCTCACAGCACAGTAAAAGGATACGGCGATATGATCTGTTGGACTGAATGAATCAAGCTCAGTAATGATGATGCACTGATGTGATGAGATGTGGAGAGTGATCCAAAGGATACAGGATTCGTTCTACTGTTTGTTTTGAGAGGGCTGTCCCCGCTTTTCTTTCTCCGAACCCTCTGGAACATCAAAGAAGCTTCGAAATCATTTAAACGGTCATTTAACCATCATACAAGTTTTTGAAATTTCAAATCAAAATAATTGAGGTAGGGTCGACCGACGAGACCGACATCTTTGTCTTCAAATGATAGGGGACCAATCATGATGACGACCCCACACAAACTTAAACCATTGGCAACAATCATATCCCCTCCATTCGACTCGCCATCTCCAATTCCAATTGAAACACTATCAACTCATACACCATCATGCATGAATCAGAAACGAATGTCAAAGCTTGGCATGGGTGTTGGGCCTGCTCTACCCGCATCATTACTCCGCTCTGTATTTGAAGGGAATATATCACATTTGAATCTTCACGCTAATCAATTGATTCATCTTAATACAGATGAAACAATTCATCAAAATCATCAACTTTTGTTTGAGGTACTTACGGAACTGGATGTCTCTTCGAACTGTCTCGGAGAAAAGCAAAATTCGTGTCACGTACAATCGCAAGAGAAGATGAATTCATACAATTCATCTACGCCTAGCTTGACCAACACAGGTCCAAATCTTTTGACCATGCTGCCCAATTTACAATATTTAAATCTATCTGCCAACAATCTCACGTCAGCATCGCTATCATGGCTCTTCTCGACACAGGGAAATATGTTGGTGCCTATTTCCCTCCCAAACCTTGTGCGGCTGGAACTATCTCATAATCGGCTGACGAAATTATCGCCAAGTATCTTACATATGTGTCCTCGCTTAGAGACATTGTCTCTATTGAATAATCGGATCAAGTCAATCTCTGATCTGCTCGAACCATTCCATCAGCTTAATTCGTTTGGAAGAACTGAGCAGACAAATTGTATGGAAACCTTAAAGTATCTTTCGTTGCAAAATCATAACGGAAATGATAATCCTGTGTGCAAGATTCGTGAATATAGAGTTAAAATTATTGGTGCCTTCCCATGCCTAATTCAATTGGATGACGTGGAAGCTACGGAAATAGAAGCCGAGCAAGGGAGCAAGTACAGTACTGTGCCCCCTGCAAGGCCAACAAAACAATTGCAAAAGAAACTATATCATAAAGGATGCAAGACTCGTCCAAAAGGGAGTATAGAAGATGAACCTCTCAACAAAAAGCAAGTAGAGAGAAAGGAAACCAGGGAGGATCGCATAAAGCGTGCCACTGAGAATATATCGCTGCATAAATTAAATCAGCTCGAAGATCAAGTCAGAGCCCTATCGAAAATTGCTGGGGAACAAGCTGAAGCCACTCAAATGCTACTACAAAGAAATCAGGATGGTAACGATAATGACAACGACAACCACAAATACGCGACATATCCTAAAGAGAGAACACAAATCTTGACTGTTTCGAAATCTCAGGTGCAAACGAGTTTCATGCATGACTCGTTATCTGAAACCAGCAGCCCATTGCCTTCACCACCATCTAGCCCGGCTCCAGATATGATGACAGCTGGAAGCTGCAGTGCAAGGAACATTTTGGTCCTACATCTTGCTGTTGAAAAATGGAGAACGTTTACATTATCAAAGACAATCATAGAGTCCAAGCAAGCCTCGACGAACAAATTGAAGGAAGAATTAGGAACATTACGCCATCAATACGAAAATGAACGCGAACAGCTGGAAACAAAACTATCTACCAAGGATGAGCAACTAATAAAATTGCAAAATAAAATATCACTACTGGCAGAAGATTTTAAGAGGCAAAAAGAAAAGGAAATGAAACTCGAAAAGATGCACAGGCGAGATATAGAACGTATTGCTCGTATGGCAGAAGACGAATTAGAAGGAGTACATAAAGAATATTGCCAGCGAATCAACCAAGAAAGATATCGAACAGATATCATAACGAAGAAGTGCAACGAACGCTTCCAGCAGGCAAATATTTACACAAAAGAGTCGAAGGACGAAATAAAAGACATGCAACAATGTCTTCATGATGAGCGAAATAAGAGCAGAGCTTTGTTGAAGCAACTCCAATCACACCAGGATACTGCATTACAAGAATTGAAGAGAGTTGAGCTGAGTCAAGCAAAGGTAATGATCTCTTCTTGCCACTTCGAGTTCATCATTCAAACGGTTTTTATCTAATTTTCATTTACAATCAATCACAGAAACTACAAGAAGTGAAACGGGCGTATGAAGCTGTAGCCAAGCGATCAGCGACTGACAAAGCAACGGCAGAGAAATTATTGTGCGATCTACGGAATGCTTCGAAATGTATTTCATCTCAAAAGGATCAGTTGCAAACATTGAAATTAAACCTTAGCAATAGAGATGCAATCATCAGGAAGAATCAACATGATCACAGTGCAATTTCCCAAGAGAAAAATGCTTTCGAAGACGACCTGCATAAAATAAAAGCAAGCCAGAAAGCATTACTTCAAAAGATCAATGAAAATGATGCTACGATAAGAAGGTACAAAAGAGATACAAAATTATTGCAAGCTGAGATTGCTGATAATACCTATCGCCAGGAGAATATGCTTCTAGAGATGAAACAGCTAAAGAAAGAAAAGCTTAACACATTGAAAACATCCCAGAAACTGCAATCAGACTATGAAAACGTACGCAATGAATTTGAATGTTTTAGAGAAGACCGAGCGTCCAATGCATCTTTATCTAAAATCGAAGCACTTCGAGAAGCCAAAAAGAAATATAAGAAAGAAGTTCGACATCTTCGTGCATGCGTGCAAGACCTAAAGCAAGACTTAGCGACGAAGGAACACATCGTCGAGACCAAAACAAGAGAGACGATTGACATCCAAGATACCTTCAAAGAAAAACAAAGCGAATTTGAAAGAAACTATGATTCCTGTCAAAAGACAAATCAGGGTCTTAAAGCCCGCCTCGAGTCAATGTGCAATAAGTTGAAAGACGTCAGAGGCCACAGGGATGAATTGACGAAAAAGAACCAGACAATTCATTCCGAGAATTCTCAATGTAGTAAGTATTCCATCCTGACACACGACTCTTCGTTTTTACAAATGTTTCATTCTTATTTTATATTTCTTTTACTGCCCCATCAGAAGAGGAGCGTGATGCTGCAAAAGATGGAATGATAGCCCTACAAACAAAATTAGATGAACACTCTCAAATGGCCAAATTGGCACTTTCGCAGCTATGTGAAGGTTTCACAGCCCCTTCACAACTACGTGTAAAATGATTGGAAAGGAATAATTATTTTAAATTAGATGCCAAAGTCTTTTGTAGATAGGAATTTTTTGAATTTTGCAAACGACCGGCCTCTGTGAGAGATTTCATTCTTAGCATCCTTTTCCATCTCTGCATATGTCTTACCCCTGCTTTCCAGTGGTTCAAATACTGGATCCCTATTTTAATGAGACAGAAGAATTGTTCGTCAATATGGACCAAATGAGACAATGTTTTGGATACAAAAATGAAAAATCCTGGACTTACCATCCAAAGTCGAGAGGACCTCGCGCTTCAACTATGTTCCCGTCTGTTCGACCATCAAACACATGAACTTCCTCTCCAACTCCAGTGGTGAACGCAATAATTGTTTGCGCATACGCGCTTCTATCTTCAAACCCATCTAACATTCTATTCAATCCGTCATGACCACATTTCTCAAGAAACCATTTAATGTACACACCCGGCATTCCATTTAAAGCATTAAAACATAACGAAGTGTCCTCAGTGAATACAGGCCCTTGAATTTCCTCAGCAGCTAGCTTACATTTTTCAATTGCAATCTCAGCAGGATCGTTACCTTGCAGTTCTGGTAGATCAAGCTTTCGATTTGTGAGTTCGAAGGGTAACCCGCCTCCGTCGACCGAGAGGATTCTTTGCACTTCTTCCAATTTCTTTTTGTTACCCGTGACAAATGTCATGGTTGTTTTGGAAGATTTCAAAGGAGCATGATCAGACCTAATCCTTAGGCAATCAGGTAGTTCATGACATGTAGGGTACGAGTTCTGTGCTCCCATTTTACGAACAGACAACCCAGCAACTCCACAAGCCTTGACAGCTGCATCAATTGATCCCAATCCTGATTGGAGGTAGACAGCTAGAGAACCACAGAAAGAATCACCAGCTCCAACTGTATCAACCACAGCATGATCACCGTTTTGCAGCTCTTCTGGGGCACTTACAAGGGATACTTTGACATCATTAGAAGATCCTTTTTCAACTACCATTGCCCCCTTCTCCCCAAGAGTAATAATTACTGCTTTCCTAATACCTTTTGCAAATAATTCCGTTGCAAGTTCTTCGTTCGATTTACCTTCAGAGTTCGACACAAGTTTCCTTAATTCCGTCTCGTTTGGAATAATGATGTCGACGCAGTCGAAAAACTCAGCATCTAGCGACTCCGGGGCAGGTGCCGGATTCAAAATTGTCAGGGCTCCAGCTGAACGCCCAATTTTCATTGCTGTCAATGCTACATCGTGTTGAATCTCCAGTTGCGTCATAATGATGCTGTCACTACCACTACCACTACCACTGCCATCCCCGCTTTTTAATATTTTGTCTAACTGATTCTTTACATCATCAGAAGTAAGATCATGATTACTTCCTGGAACGACAACAATTGTATTCTCGCCAGCCGAGTCAACTGTGATTGCCGCTATACCGGTATGATTTCCATCTTGAACAACATCATTGCTACTGTATCGAACACCAGCTTGATCAAAGCTCTGCATAAGCTGCTGGCCATAGGCATCATCACCAACTTTGTAAATCATATGAATTTGTGAGGTATTGCTTATGCGTGCCGCTGCTATAGCCTGGTTGGCTCCCTTACCACCAAGTGAAGTCTTGAATTCTGTCCCGAGGATTGTTTCACCTTTAGTTGGTAGAGTAGGAGTGTATGCATTGAGATCCACATTGGCACTTCCAACAACTATTATTGAGTTCGTATTCATGTTGAGATGGGAGAAAGAGCGAATAGTTTGAGGAGATCTCAGGATGGACTTCAGCTGAGGGAATGCAAAGAGAAAAGACAGCGGAGCTTTGACCATTGATGTTCACACTTTTCAGGGTTACATGCACACTTTCTGTGGAATGATGAAATGAGCAAATACAGTACCAACTAAAGACAAACAGCAACTTGATTGATGTTGTTTGATGTTGTTTGGATGGTTGATGGTTGATGGGTGGATTTCAAGATTTCAGATTGGAGCTGGACTTTTTCTGATTTTGTGCGATCCTCTCACTCTTCTTTTCCTCTCTCTTTTGCTTCGAACGTTGAAGTAAAAGTGGTAGATTTTCCTTGAAGAATGTTGTGAAAAGATTTCGAGATTTCAAGATTTGCTTTTCGGCTTTTGCTCGAGAAGAAGAAAGAATTCATTCTCGATCTCATAATTTACAATCTTATCCAACACAATAAATCAAAATGAAGCTTATCCTTGCATCCCTCATCGCCTCCGCTGCTGCTTTCGCACCTTCCCAGGTTGCTAAGTCCTCCACTTCCCTCAACGCTTTCGAGGGTGAGGTCGGAGTTCAGCCTCCTCTTGGATTCTTCGATCCTCTTGGACTTCTTGATGATGCTGACCAGGACCGTTTCGACCGTCTCCGTTACGTTGAGCTCAAGCACGGACGTGTCTGTCAGCTTGCTT